>Ga0209415_10009085_pt1 | contig 17106 bp, 14 predicted proteins | sample PeaSoiSIISIP2007_FD_187696 | JGI IMG/M metagenome (GOLD analysis project Ga0209415, IMG submission 187696) | Peat soil microbial communities from Weissenstadt, Germany - SII-SIP-2007 (SPAdes) (version 2) | ecosystem: Environmental > Terrestrial > Soil > Wetlands > Peat | place: Germany... | reverse complement strand
GACGAGCCTGCGATCGCATTGTATACCAAATTGGGAGTGCGCGAGGATGTTCTCCACTTTGACATTACGGTTGCGGACGGCACGAATTGTTGACAGGGTTGACTGGCAATAATGTATTTGCAGAAAGTGGGATTTGACCTTACAGACAGCCCCACAAGGTATGATTCGATCGGACAGAAGCATGTTTTTCTATGCCAGTGATTTGGGACGCGGCTTGGCTCCGTTTGCGTGGGCCACATGTTCACGCCATCCCCGCTGGAAGAAGCTGAGACGGACGTGGACAGGGCGTCTCCGCGAGGCTTTTGTACGTCGGCTGAGGCTGCTTTTGCCTTGGCGAGGGTCGCGGTGCTGCCTCTCCGCAAGAGTTCAGCCGCACTCCGACCTCCCAGGTTCCACAAAACCTCGGAGAAGATCGAATCGGCCGACTTCGCCGTCCCTGGCTACGAGTCGGCCTTTCGGGCCTCCATCCCGCGGCGCACCGTGGGAGCCTACGGCCGACTTCGCCATCCCTGGCTACAGCACTTCAGCGGTCCTTCCGACAATGGAAGTGGGACGGAGCACGGAGAAAGTGTCTGAAATTGCGCTGCAGCCTGCCGAGGCTGGCTTCTCTCAGGACGCGGAAATCCTCAAGATCATCACCGAGCTGCGGGACGTGTTCGAGAACAATTTCGACCGCACCTGGTTCAGCCTGATCCTGGACGGGATACCGATAGACCTGCGCACGGTGCGCAACATCCGCGAGCTCGTTTCCCTCACCTCCCTCTACCCGGGGGAGGAGTGGCAGATCCTGCGGGGCATCCAGGAGCTGGAAGCCTTCTACGTGACCGTGAAGAGATTTCTCCTGCCGGTGCTCAAGGAGAGGCTGGGCATCTCCTGGCTGCTGCCGCAGAGCAGGGTCAGGGACCCCCACCAGTACATCCTTCGAAAGTTCGTTGCATTCACGTTTCCCTACAACCTCGAGCGCCTGCGCCGGCTCACCACGAAGCTGAAATCCCGTCTCCTGCTGTACTATCCGTCTCTGTCCTGACTGTGGTACATTGCCGGTGATGGGTGACTCCGCCTCACCTGTGCGGCCCACGCTCGATTTCACCGCATCCCATGCGCTGTCGCGCCGGCTCATCGAGGGGTTGGAGACAGTCATCCGCGGCAAGAGATCGGTCCTGGAGTTCCTGGTGACCTGCATTCTTGCCGGCGGCCACCTCCTGATAGAAGACGTGCCGGGCCTCGGCAAGACGACACTGGCAAAAACAGTGGCGCGCCTCGTTTCCCGCTCCCGGAAGGGCAGCCACGTGGTCTTCCGCCGAATCCAGTTCACCCCGGATCTTCTCCCCTACGACATAACGGGCGTGGACGTCTTTGACCCCTCCACGGGTACGTTTGTATTTTCCCCGGGGCCGGTCTTCACGAATGTCCTTCTTGCGGACGAGATCAACCGCACCACGCCCAAGGTCCAGTCCGCGCTCCTGGAGGTGATGGCGGAAGGCCAGGTGACAATCGGGAACAAGACCCACCGCATGGATCCGTTCTTTTTCGTGATTGCCACGCAGAACCCGGTTGAGGTAGAGGGGGTCTATCCCCTGCCGCTGGCGCAGATAGACCGGTTTCTGATGAAGCTTCGTGTCGGCTACCCTGAGGCAGAGGTGGAAGTGGAGATCGTTCGGGACGATCCCTCCCACACCGTGATGCCCGAGATCCAGGCGGTGTGCGGCAGGGATGAGATCCTTGGCGCCCGTGACGCGGTGGGCCGCGTGTTCTGTGACGAGAAGCTTGTCCGTGCAGCCGTCGGGGTCTCTGCCGCCACGCGCACCCACCCCGGCATTGCCCTGGGCTCCTCTCCGCGAGGAAGCCTGATGCTGGTACGGGCGGCGCGGGCGCTGGCGCTGGTCAGGGACAGGGAGTATGTCATTGACCAGGACCTGATAGACCTTGTTCCCCTTGTCATTTCCCACCGCCTGCGGATGAAAGACGCCCGGATGGACCCTGAGGCAGTTGCCCGAGAGATTACCATGTCCCAACTTTCCCGCATGCCGTATTGAGCCCGCCTTCATGATCCCTCTACGGAAAGCGGGCCTTGCCTCCGCGCTGCTGCGAACGGCAGGCGCGGTCTTCCCCTTTTCAGCGCGCGGTCTCGCGTTTGTCGTGATGGCAGCGGTCCTCCTTGCCGCGGGCCTTGCACGCGACGATCTTGCCGCTCTTTTCTGGGGCGCAAGCTTCCTCCTGTATGCGCTCTACGCGATCCTGGCGAGTCACTTTTCCATGGTATTGCTGAGGGGAAAAAGAAACGCAGAGCCCGACTTTCTCACCGTCATCCTGCCCCAACAAGGCATGAGCCCCGGCGATCTTGCCGAAGCGCATGTCTCCGCCAGGCTTCCCCGCGCCCTCGCGCCTGGTTTCGTTGTTCACTTTTCCCTTCCCCTCTCCTGGCAGGAACGCTCGATTGAGTCCGTGACCTGCAGGCTCGACCCGGGCAGGACGGAGCACCCCATTCGCTTCCCGGCGCCGTGGCGTGGCGCCTACCGTTGCCGCGAAGCGACCCTGGAGGTGCGGGATGTCCTTGGTTTCACGGCGAACCGCATGGGCGTGCCGGTTGACGCTGCTCTCACGGTCCACCCGGCGGTAGCCCACGGGCAGGCCTGGCGCGTCCTGGCGCAAGGCGAAGCCCCGTCTGCCACAACGACACGGCGGCGGCGCAGCGAGGAGCTCCTGGAAGTCCGCAAGTACTACCCTGGCGACGACGCGCGGCGCTTGAACTGGAAGGTGTTCGCCCATTCGCGGGAGCTGTTCCTCCGCGTGGGAGAGGAGACCCCTCCCCCTGAATCCCGGATCCTGTTCGTGCTTGACGCAAACGAAAACCCGCTGATCCCGCGCCAGCTGCGCAGCGCGTACCTGGATGCGCTGGTCGATTCCTGTGCCTCGGCAATGGAGTCGCTGTTGAGCGACCGAACGGCAGTCCTTTTCTGCCGCCCCGGCGCCCGGGATTGCCGCCAGTACTCGCAGGAGATGCGGGCGCAGCTCCTGGCGGCCCTTGCGGACGAGTGGTGGGCGGACACGCCGTGGCAACCGCCGCTGCCCGTGCTCCCTCGACTCCACGCCGCTGTGTTTTCAACCCCCGGGTCGCCCGGACTTGCAGCGATCCTGGCCCAGATCAGTGACAGGGGATGGAGCACCAGCCTCTTCCTCAAGGAGCCCCCCGGTCCCGGGGTTGCGGCCCGGCTTGGCCTGCGGGACCTGCTGTTCCTGCGTACTGAGCTTCCCGGTCACGCCAGTCCAGCAGGGCTTCAGCGGGAGCGAGCGGTCCTGAACGATGCCCTGGCGAAAGACCTGGCAACGTATGCGGGCCCGGGCTGGAAGGTGCGCCATGCACGGGAAATCTGAGTCCGTCCGAAAGCTTTCCCTCCTTCTCCTCAGGAACCTGATCCTGTTTTTCCTGCTCCTGAACGCTTTTCTCCAGCTCCGTGACCAGCTGGATCTGATCTTCCTGAGCGCGGCCCTGGTCCTGGGGATCTTTGCGGGTCTTCTCACGGAGCGCGCGCGGCTTCGCTTTCTCCCCGCGCTGGCGCTGGCCGTTGTCCTTCCGATTGCCTTTCGCGCCCTTTTCTTCCTTGTTTTCAGGCTCCAGAGAGCCATAGCTTCAGCGCCTGCAACGGACTTCCTTTTCTTCTATTTCGACAAGGACTTCTTTCCGGCGCTTGCAGGGTATGCGGTAGCGTGGCTGTTCAACTTCCTAGCCATGCGCTATCAACGCTTTCCCATCATCGAAGCAGGGATAAACTCAGTCCTGCTGGTGGCGGTGTTCTGGTCTCAGGCGGGGTACCGACTCACTCTGTACCCGCATCCGCTTGCCTATGCCCTGGTCCTCTCGGTCTTTGTCATAGCGGAGTTCTTCGTGCTCTTGCTGGCTGGCGCGACAACGGCGGGGAGCGAAACCCGCGCTCCTCTCCGCGGACGCACCATCCTCAGCTTTGCGTGGATCGTCGTACCGCTCCTGCTCATATTTCTCTTCTTTCTCCTGGGCAAGTACAGCGAAGGGGCCGTGAAGGCGGGCGGCGGCCTCATGCGCCCGACTCTCTTCCGTTTCGACTTCGCCCCCTACGTCAGGCTGGAAAGCGAGATCCGCACCTCCAACGACACGGTCATGCTCTTTCGCACGGAAGGGAAGGCTGACAGGTTCCTCCTGAGACGGTTCGTCCTGGGCAGCTACGATTCCCAGCGGGGGTTTTTCATGGAACCCGGCCACGACAGCAGCGAATCCTCAACGGTCGTGCCTGATTCTCCCGAGACTTTCCCTGACCCCGGCTACCGCGATCGGGAGCGCGTTTCGCAGGAGTACTACTTTCTCACCCTGGATCCGTCCTCCCTGATCGCCCTCAACTACCCCGTGCGCGCGGCACCCCTTTCCAACTGGAAATCCTCCTCGTTCCTGCGCGTCTACAGGGTGGACTCGAAGATGATGCGATCCTCTGCTGCGCCCGAGAAGGTGGTGACACAGCCCTCCCTGCCGCCCGGGGCCCTGTCCTACTACACGCGCTGGGGCGATGATCCTCTGATCAGGAACCTCGCGGAGCAGATCACGGCGGACGCGGGGGGCTACTATGCGAAGGCCGCGGCGATAGAGGAATACCTCAGGACGCATTACCTCTACTCCCTGAAACCCGGCATTGCCACGGACGGCAACCAGCTCCGTCACTTCCTCTTCGAATCCAAGAAGGGATACTGCTCGTATTTCGCGTTCGCCATGGCGCTCATGTGCCGCAGCCTGGGGATCCCCGCCCGAGTCTCGGTGGGCTTCTTCGTCGATCCCCGCTCGGAGATCCTCAATTTCTACGAGGTCAAGGCGTTCCAGGCGCATGCGTGGGTCGAGGTCTGGTTCGGCAACATCGGCTGGGTGGAGTTCGATCCGACCTCGGATCAGCTTGCGCCGGGTGAGCAGTTCACACCCTACAGGGGGCCTGACAAGGACAGGATGGCGAAGCTCATTGCCGAAATACTCAAGAACCAGTCAGGCATGACCGAGGAACGGGCACCCAGGGAGCCTGTTGCCGGCTCCGCGAGACACCTCGGGGAAGCTTTTGCACGGATTGCCCTCTTCGTGGCCCGCCTGTGGTACCTGACGCTGCCGACTTTGTATGCCCTGTTTCTCCTGGCAGGGAAGGTGCTGCCATCAATTCCCGAGCTGGTTTCCATGAACAGGCGGCGCAGGGTGAAAGGCGCCTACCGTCTCTGCCTCGTGAGCCTTGCCGGCGTCGGGCTCCCCCGACGGCCCGGGGAATCGCTGCTCGAGCACGCCCGCAGGGTGGAGCGGGACGAGGGGGTGCCGCTGTCTATCGCAACGGACCAGATGATGAAGGCGTCTTTCGCCGCCGCCTTCGGGAAAGCGGACGAACTGGCTGCCCGGGCGGCGTCCCGCGAGTTTCGCGCCGCCTTCCGGGCCCGCACGCCGTTTGCGCGACGGCTGCTCGGCCTGGTCAATCCCATCGGCTCGCTGGCAAGGATGATCTGAATGCCTTCGCCCCGGGCCTCCGTTGTGTTTCTTGCAGCGCTCCTGTTCCTGCCACCGGCGCTCCTCTCAGCCCAACAGCCCGGCCGGGACGAAACCCTGAACGAGATGTACGGGCAGGCGAGGCAGGCTATCTCCCAGGACGCCTATGAGTCGGCGGTCAGGATCCTGACAAAGGCGAAGGAACGCTTCCCGGGCGCCCCCAAGGTCAACCTTGCCCTCGCGGACCTCTATTACGACAAGGAGCTCTACAGCCTGGCGCTGGAAGAATACCAGGCCGCGGAGAAGAAGGGCGCCACGGATATCACAACGCTCACGCAGATCTCCCGCTCGTTCGGAAAGCTCAACCAGGAGAAGAAGTCGATCGAGTACCTGACGCGCATCCTCTCCGAATGGCCTGACAGCGCTGACACGGTCGACGACCTCGGCTGGATGTACTTCAAGACCCACCAGCTGGACAAGGGCGAGTCTGTTGTCCGCACGGGCATCGAGCGGCTCGGCCTGCAGCGCGGTCTTGCCATGACGCTGGGGACCATCTACTCCGGGTTGAACCGCTACGCCAGCTCGCGGGATTTCTACCTGAAAGCGATAGACGAGGCGCTTCGCGTCGGAGACCGCTCCTTCGCTGCCATCGCTTACTACAACCTGTCTCTCCTGGAGCACAACTTCTTCCATTACAACTCGGCCTTGCGAGACACAGACGACTCCATCGCGATGGACGATCGCCCCTCGGGCCACCTTGCTCGGGGAGAGCTCTTCGAGTCCCGCCTGGACTTCTCCTCCGCGCAGGCGGAGTACCAGAGCGCCTACGCAAAGGACGACACGCCTCTGTCCAAGGTGAACATCGCAATCCTGCTGCAGAAGTCCGGGCAGCTGGACCTTGCGCGGCGCTACGGAGAGGAGGTGCTTTCCTCCCGGGACCTCGCCTGGCTGGTGTACTACGGGACCGACGTCACCAGACACTTCAAGGACGTCCATGAGCTGCTGAAAGACGTGTACGCGGGGCTCGCGCGGCTGGAGCTTGCCAGACCAACGGCGGGGCCGCTGGCCAGGCTCGCCGCGCTGCTCGCGGCCGCGCGGGACCAGGTCCTCTCCTGGTACCATCGCCAGAGGTTCCGCATGTACTCCCTCATCGTGGGCAGGCAGTACCTGGCAGAGGGATCGTACGAAGACGCCTGGTGGGAGTTCTACCGGGGCAACGAAGGATACCGCGAAGTCGCCCTGAAGTACCTCCAGATGGCGCGACGGCTGGAGACTGCTCGCTCGCCTCACGCCGAGTATTTCTACCTCCAGGAGGAAGGGAAGCTGACCCGGTCCCCCGAGCTCCTGCGCAGGTCAATTGACGGCTTCGACCCGTTCTGGGAGAAAGAGGCGACTGCGGACTCGCTCCTGGCGTTGGTTCCCCTGCTTCGCGGGGTACAACGACGGGAGGCCATCGCGCAGCTCTACGGTCTCAACCCCGGGGCTCTTCCCCAGGCGGGGCTCGGCCTTCCCGTGACCGTCGACTTTCGCGCAGCCGATCTGAGCGCTCGGGAGAAAAGGCTGATCCTGCGATATCTTCGCAGAGCAGGCTCTGAATGCGTGCGGGGGCCCACCGAGGCAATACGGTATTCCCTCACGCTCTCCCGGGAGACAGGGGGCGCCGTTCGCTGGGCTGTCATGGACGCGCAGGCCGGGACCACAATCGCCGGTGGGAACGTTCCGTTCACCGGCTGGCCGCCAGCACGCTGCGCGCGGCTCGTACAGTCAATCCTTGAAGAGCTGTATGCCGTTCACTAAACTATAAGAAGAGGGGAAAAGGGAGTCTCAGTGCCAAAGCTTGTTCTGAAGGTGGCGGAAGGCGTTCCGGAGCTTCCGGCCGTGGTGCAAAAAGACAAAGGCGTGGCGGTCCGGCGCGTCCGGCGCATGTCCGCGGGCTCGCAGGACAGCGGGGACCTGGTTGCCTGGCTGGTGGACAGCGGCTTCCTGCAGGAGAACGGCAAGGCATTGTGCGAAACGAAGGTGGAGGCTGGATCCGTCCTGCTGTGGAACCCGGGAGGGAAGGCGCCCGCGCCGGAAGGAGCTCTGCCGGAGGAGCTTCTGTACGAGGAAGTCTTCTCTTTCTCCCGGCCCCAGGACTTCCAGCGCTTGCTCAGGAATCTTTTTCGACGGCTCCACCTGGAAAGAGAGCTCGCGGAGAAGGACCGGCTCCTCAAGGCCAAAGAGTCCGAGAACTCCGAGCTTCTCCAGGTGGGAATCGCCCTCTCGGCGGAGCGGGACAACGACAAGCTGCTTTCCTACATCCTTCGCCAGCTGCGCCAGATCACCCGCGCGGATGCCGGGACCCTGTACCTGGTGGAGCGTGACGAGACCAAGGAGGTGCAGCAGCTCAGGTTCAAGATCGCTCAGAACGACTCCAACCCCCGGGACTATACGGAGTTCGTGATGCCGCTGTCCAAGAAGACCATCTCCGGCTACGTTGCGTCCACCGGTACGGTGCTCAACATCCCGGATGCCTACAAGATACCTCCCGACAAGGAATATGGCTTCAACGTGACAATGGACAAGTCCACCGGGTACCGCTCGAAGAGCATGCTCACCGTGCCCATGCAGGACCACAAGGGAGAGATCATCGGGGTCGTCCAGCTCATCAACAGGAAGACGGACTTCGATCTGAAGATCGCGGCCCCGGAGGAGGCGGACAGGATCGTGGTGCCGTTCCCCAAGGACATCGAACCGCTTGTGCTTTCCCTTGCCTCCCAGGCGGCCGTCTCCCTGGAGAACAACCAGCTCTACCAGGAGATCGAGACGCTGTTCGAGGGCTTCGTGAAGGCGTCGGTGACGGCAATCGAATCTCGAGATCCGACCACCTCGGGCCACTCGAACCGGGTTGCCGTGTACACGGTGAACCTCGCGAAGGCCGTCACCCGCGTCGATGCGGGTGCCTACAAGGGCGTGAGCTTTTCTCCCGAGCACATGAAGGAGATCCGCTACGCGAGCCTCCTGCATGACTTCGGCAAGGTCGGTGTCCGCGAGCATGTCCTGGTCAAGGCAAAGAAGCTCTATCCGGAGCAGTTCGAGCTCGTGAAAATGCGCCTTGCGTATATCCGCAAGGCAAAGCTCTATGACCTCCTGAGCGAGAGGTTCGCCGCGGTCATCCGCGACGGCACGGACGGATACCTGAGGCTCAAAGAGGAGATCGACCAGAGAGAGAGTGAGTACCTGGAGGAGATCGACCGCTACCTCCAGACCATCGAAGGCGCCAACGAGCCCACCGTGCTCCCCGAGGACCCCTCACGCGTTCTTGACGAGATCAAGACGAAGAGGTTCACCGACGGGGAAGAGGAGATCCTCTACCTCACCGAGGATGAGCATACCAAGCTCAAGATCCCCAAGGGCAGCCTCGATGACGAGGAAAGAGAGCAGATCAACAGCCACGTGTCTCACACCTACCGGTTCCTCCAGCAGATCCCCTGGACCAAGGAAATGCGCAATATCCCGGTGATCGCCTGGGGGCACCACGAGAAGCTGGACGGATCCGGCTACCCGCGGAGCATCCGCGGTGAAGACATTGCGACGCAGACGCGGATGATGACTGTCTCTGACATCTATGACGCCCTGACCGCGAGCGACCGTCCCTACAAGCCGGCCGTCAAGCCGCAGAAGGCCCTGGAGATCCTCACCCTGGAGGTCCAGGAGAAGAAGCTGGACCCCGACCTCGTGAGAATCTTCATCGAAGCGAAGATCTGGGAGTCGAAGACGGAAGCCTGATTATCTGGTCCTGCTCGGAAAACTGGAGCGGGGCCCGCCGGTTGTTTCCCTCCAGCCACACCCCGCTGCCCGGCTCCGTCATACTGCCGACCACCGCCGCGGGGATTTTCGCGTCCTCCAGCCGTCGGCATGCTTCCCGGGCGACCTCCGGCTCGGCCGTGAACAGGAACACCCCTGAGCTCAACAGGCCCAGGGGATCCATGGCGAAGCGGCGGCAGATCAGGCGGGTCTCCTCCCGGACGAAGAGGGCTTCCCCTCGAATCACAGCGCCAACCCCGCTTGCCCGACAGATCTCGTGGATCCCCATGGCCAGCCCGCCCTCGGTAGGATCATGACCGCTGGTCAGGGCCAGACCCTCCAGGATGCGGCCCTCCGGGACGATCGAGATCCCGGGATCATCCAGCCATCCGAGCACCGCCCGGTAGCCCGCGTCTCCGAGCACGGTGCGCGACACCTCCGGCTGCTCCCGCGCAATCGTGGTGGATCCTTCCAGGCCGGCCCACTTCGTCATGCACAGGGAATCTTTCGGATGCGCGCCGCCCGTTGAAAGCGGCGGCCCTGAAAGGAACCCTACCGCTTGCCCGCAGACCACGGTGCGCATGACGGCGGGAGTCACCTCGGTGTGCCCCCCCACCCAGAGCAAGCCGTTCTTCGAGCAGGCATCCGCAACGTCGGCGAAAATCCTTTCCAGCTCCTCTTCCGTCGTTCCCGGGGCAACGAGCACCGTGGTGGTGAGGTACACGGGCCGCCCCCCCATGGCGACGATGTCGTTTGCATTCACCGCGGCAACATAGGCGCCGAGGCGGGTGTCGGTGAAAGTGACCGGGTCTGCGGCCAGGACAATCCTGTCCGCGCCGGATACCACCGCGGCGTCCTCTCCCGGGCCAGCGCCAACGGTGACCAGCGGAGACCGTGATGTGTGCCGCAGCAGCCGCTCTAGAAGGGCGAGCGGCAGCTTGCCGGGTGGGAGGGGAGCCTTCATGTCCGGCCAGAATCCGGTGAAAAGCCGGTTCCGTCAAGAACCGCCCGAGCGGCGACTTGCACATACGCGGGGCCGAGGGCTACAATAGAAGCAATGGCAAAGTCGCGCGTCGTCGAGTACCAGGAGAGGTTTGCAGACCAAGCGATCCGCTTTACGCCCTACGCACTGAAAAAGACCGGCCTGGTCCAGTCCCAGGTCTTCCTCCACATCGAAGACTACCTCCTGATCTGCGCCCCGTTTCAGCTCTCCATGAAGCGAGGCATCTTCCTCGTCGTGCTGAGCTCCCAGGAGATCTCCTTCTTTCAGCAGTTCCAGAAGAAGCTCTGCTCCATCAACCTGACATTCCAGCAGACGGGGAGCAAGAAGCCACTGACGCTCCTCCTGCGGGGAACCCTGGAGAGGATCGGGCCGGTGAAGGGAAAGCAGAACGTCTGCATGATGGATGCCGCGTTCAAGACCTGTCCGAACGACCTCGTGGAAATCATTGGAGACTACCTGCACGCCTACGAAGGCCTCAGGAACCAGTTCGAGAACTTTTCCGGCAAGGCCATCCCGCTGGATGAGGCGGCCGCGAAGCTGATGCGGTACAACAACTACGTGGAGCTTCTGACGGGCACAGGGAAAGCCAGGGCGACGCTGGTGTCCCTGGCCGCCAACAGCATTTCCGTGCGGCTTCCGGCTCGTCCCCCTGAGGTGGCAGAAGGATCGGCGTGCTCCCTCCGTCTGTATTTCCAGGTCTACCAGTTCACCGCCAGCGGGAAAGTGACGGCCCTGCAGCAGATGGACGGAGAGCAGGTCCTCCTCACCATCGGCCTCGAGTTCACGCCCGAATTGATTGAAATCGTGGACGACTATTTCTTCCGCCAGAGCATCCAGGCCCGTGGAAAGGTCGTCCAGCAGGGGGCCTAACCCTGCCGCGGCGCCGAAAAGCCCACGATAGCTTCCCGCCGAACACCGCGGATTTTGTGACACTCCCGTGACCTCCCATGTGCATATTTAGGGGCGGGAGGTGCGCGTGAAAACCAAAGCGCTGATGAAGGAAGTGCAAAAGCAGGTCGCCGCCGATGGCCCCGGGCACTACCCGGGAGCCGCGCTTCCAGCCTGGATGGAGAAGGCCGGCGACGCGGAGTTGTGGCGCATCAACGCCTTCGAAGTGGCCGGGAAGCTCGCCGTGGACCGCACCAGGCTCCTGGCAACTTTCATCCGGCTGGTACAGGAAGGCGTGCTGGACCTCAACTGGGATTTCCACTGCACGGAATGCAACGCGGTTGCGGGCACCCACCGCCACCTGCGGGAGGCCACCGCGGGCAACCACTGCCCCCTGTGCAACGTGGACTTCCGCAACGACCTGGCAAAGAACGTGGAGGTGACCTTCTCCCCCAACGCGAAGCTCTACGCGGTGGATAAATCGTTCCTCGACCAGCAGACGCGCCTGACGGTGAAACTGCACGGGGAGAAGAAGATTCGCCTGCCGGATACGTTCGTGAACGGAATGGATTGCCTCCACGTTCCGCTTTTCCGCGAGATGTTCGAGACGGAGACCCTCTCCCTCCGGGAGAGCCTGAGTATCAGCCAGGTATGCATCATGTTCACGGACATCAAGGGCTCGACGGAGCTCTACGACCGGCTCGGGGATTCAGCCGCGTATGGCCTGGTGCGGGACCACTTCGACGTGCTGTTTCGCACGGTGGAGCAGAACGATGGGGTCATCGTCAAGACAATCGGGGACTCGGTGATGGCCTCCTTCCGCCATCCGGCTGATGGTGTGGCGGCCGCCATGTCCATCCAGGCCGCTTTCGACGAGTTCAACAAGCGGGAGAACCTTCGCAACGAGATCATCGTGAAGATCGGAGTCCATGCCGGCAGCACCATCATGGTGAACCTCAACAACAGGCTGGACTACTTCGGCCAGGTGGTGAACATGGCCGCGCGCATCCAGGGCACCGCGGACGGCGGGGACATCATCATCTCCAGGGAGGTCAGGCGTGACCCGGGGGCCATCGAGCGCATGAGGGGACGCGTGAAGGGCCTGACGCGGCGGCTCCAGACGCTGAAGGGCATCTCGGGGGAGCAGGAGACCTTCCGGCTGGAGTTCAGTGGCGCTCCATCGTAAGCATGCGGGCCGCCGTCTTTCCCAGCTCCGTGTCGGGCCCGAGAGAGACGACCCTCGACAGGTTCTGCTTCTCCCTGCCGATGTCGCCTTTCCCCCGGTGCCCGAGGGCAGTCAGGAAGTAATACATGGGCGCCCGTTCTGGATCACCTGACAGCACCTGGCTGTAACGCGAAAGCCACGCAAGCTCTTCCGTAAAAGCAGATGCATCCAGGAGGAGCTTGGCGCGCAGTATTTCCAGGTCCTTCGCCCACTCTTCGCTCCCGCCGGGCTGAAGGCCGTCTGTCAGTTCAAGGGCGGCCGGTGTGTCACCTGTCATGGAGTGCGCGTACGCGAGGTAGGAACGGACCTCGACGGCCTCTTCCCCGGCTGCCGAGTCCAGCGCCTGCGTGAGCTCGTCGATGGCCCGCTCGTACTGCTGTGTGGCGATGAGAGCCTTGCCAGATTCCAGGTGGGACCGCGAATCTTCGAGCGCCGAATCATCCGACCCCGAATCACCCGACCCCGAATCACCCGAGACGTCGCCTTGCGGAGCCGCTGCCGCGCTGGGCGCGGAGGCGGCTGCGCCTGGGGCCTCATTCCCGGAGCCTTGCATTGCGCCCTCGGCCTCTGCATGGTTCATCCGCTCGGCCTGAGCCGCGGCGCGCTCCTCGTCGCTCGGGCTTCGGCTGCCAAGGACGCCCATGGCGGTGCTCTGCCTGAGGGACGATCCTCGAACCATGTATGCGAGGGCTGCCCGAAGGGATGGGCCGACTCCCGCCGCGTCCATGGCGCGGCGCGCGGAAAGAATCGGTCCCAGGGAGTACGTGCCTGTGCGGGTGAGAATTACCTTCGCTCCTTGCGCGCTCAGCTCCAGGTGAGCCGATTCTCCGAGCCGCAGCGTTGCGTTTGTGGGGACCGGGTCTCCGACGGCCAGGTCCACCCATGCGGCCCCGCGACGCATGGAGGCGCTTCCGTCGACGTAGGAGACCCTCACGCCCTGCGCGCTGATCCCGGTTGCAAGGGCGAGGCAGAAGATGATGACAGCCGCACTGGTTCTCATGGGTGCACCGCCTACCCGTTGACCGACATGAGGCGCGTGAAGCGAATCAGCAGGACGGGCCTTCGCAGCATGCCGGAGATTTTCACCTCTCCCGAGAGCAGTCCCCTGCGAAGGCCTCTCCCTTTCGGGCCGAAAAGGAACGGGAGTCCCGCAACGATCTTCACCGCGGCAAGCCCCAGGAGGGCTTCCGAGTCAGCAGAGATGCGGATCTCCGGCGCGCCGTGGACGCCTCCATGAACGAGAAGCCTGCCGCCTCCGAACGCCAGGGTGATGGTCACTTCGGCGTCGCGCGCTTCCAGCGAAATCAGCGAATCAAGCCTCGCAAAGTCACGCCATTTGCGGGGGCTGTGCTCCAGGTTCTGACGGATAAGGTCTGCCAGCATTACGGCAAGGCCCACCTCGCCCGCCCCCTCGGCGAGGCTGACGCTTTCGCGCGCGTTCCCGACTGTCACGTCGTCCCCGACCATGCCGCGGAGAGGACTCTGAGCACGTCTGACGGCGCGGCAACGGGCTTGGCATTGTAGACAATGGCGCCATCGGACATCGCCAATTCCGCGCAGGCGGCCAGATCTTCCCGGGGAACGCCGACTTCCCGAAAAGTGCCCGGCAGCCCAACCTCGCGGACAAAAGCGGACATCGACTCCGCCGCACGGACACCCGCCGCTTCGTCGCTCATTCCCCGCACGTCCACCCCCATTGCCTCGGCGGCCAGTCGGTGCCGGTCAGCCACGACGTCATTGTTGTATCGTACGACATGGGGCATGGCAATGGCAATTGCGGTGCCATGGTGCACCCCGTGGCGCGCGCCTACCACGTGGGCTATTGCATGCAGGAGCCCCACCTGGGCATTCGAAAACGCCGCCCCCGCCAGCGCGGCGGCAATCAGCGTTTGTCCCCGCGCGGCAAGGTCGACGCCGTTTTTCACGGCGAGCGGCAGGAACCTCCGAATGAGCCGGATTGCGTGCAGGCCCAGCGCATCAGACATCGGCTCACGCTGCGCGGAGGTGAGAGCCTCCAGGCCGTGGGAGAAGGCATCCAGCCCGGTGGCCGCCGTGAGCAATGGCGGAAGGCCAACGGTAAGGTTCGGATCCAGGATGGCAACGTCCGGGATGATGTGGTGGTCCCCGAAAATGATCTTTCGCCTGTTCTCGTGGTCCTTGACCAGAGCGAAGTACGTTACCTCGGACCCCGTCCCGGCCGTGGTCGGGATGCTTATGTGCGGGGTCTGGCGGCGGCTCAGGAGCTGAAAGCCCTGGTAGTCCAGGAGCGAGCCGCCTTCGGTCAGCAGGATGGCGATCCCCTTGGCCGTATCGATGACGCTTCCCCCTCCCACGCTGACAATCGAGTCTGCGCCCTGCGCGCGGCCCAGCTCCGCGCCCGCGTTGACGGTGTGGACGCCGGAGTCAGCGGGGACATCCGAGAACACCCCGGCGCAGGCGGGTCCGAGCGCCCTCGTTATCTTCCCGACGATGTCCGCCTTTGCGGCGAGGACCTTGTCCGTCACCACGAGCGCCCTGCGGCACCCAAGCCCCGTCAGCTCGGGAGCCACCTCTGCCGAGGAGCCGGCTCCGTAGACCACCCGGGTCGGGTTCATGAAGAGGAATGAAAGATCGGCAGGATATTCCATGGCGCAGCTACTCGTCCATGAATTTCGTGTCGAGCATGGCGGCGGAGCTCACGAGCTCCTGCGCTGCTGCGACCGCGCGGACGATGGTGGGAAGGTCCCCCTTGAGCTTGAGCTTGCCCTGCATCATCCCCTTGATCGGTTCGAGCTCTCTTCTGAGGACCTGCTTCCAGCGCGCGTACTCTCCCGTGATGCAGAACGGCGCCTTTGCCGCCTCCTCCACTTTCACGAGCCGGGCATCACGGCAGACGCCCCTGTCCAGGTCCAGCCAGATCCCGACATCCTGCGGGAAGGCGGACGGCTGCGCCTTGCAGACCAGCGCGACGACCCCGTACGTCCAGTCCGCGGCCGCGGTCTTGTACGCGGGATTGCCGTTGATCGCGGCCTTGTAGGCGGCGATCCACTCCTCGCTGAAGAACGGAATGCCCATGGCAACCTCCCCGGTCTCAATCGTTGATGATGTAGTCGTACCAGAACTTCTTCGACCTTTCGAGGGCGAGGTCGACGTGGATGTGCTTGACCTGCGTGTACTCGAGGAGCCCGTGCGGGCCCATTTCGCGGCCCACTCCTGACTGCTTGTACCCGCCGAAAGGCGCGCGCGCGTTCAGGAGGTGCATGTCATTGATCCACACGGTGCCTGTTCGGATCTTCTTGGCGATGCCGATTGCCTTGGGAATGTCGCGGGAAAAAACGGCGCCCCCGAGGCCGTAGATGCTGTCGTTGGCCATGGAAATGGCGTCATCAAGGGTCTCGTACTTGATGACGGCGAGGACGGGACCGAAGATCTCTTCGCGGGCAATGGTTGCGGTGTTGGGGACCTCCTCGAAGATGGTCGGCTGCACGTACCAGCCCTTCTTCATGCCGGCAGGCCTGCCTCCGCCGCACACAAGGCGCGCCCCTTCCCGTTTTCCCGTCTCGATGTACCCGAGAACGCGCGTGAGCTGGGCCTGGGAGACGAGGGGCCCCAGCGCAGTCTCGAAGTCAGCGGGGTCACCGACAGTGACGTGCGTGACGCGATCCCGTACCCGCGCCATGAACTCATCGTAGATGGAAGCGGGAACGAAGCAGCGTGTGCCTGATTCGCAGGCCTGGCCGGCGAAGAAAAAAGTGCCGAAAAGCGCGCCATCCACCGCCACCGAGAGATCGGCGTCCTCGCAGATGATGGTCGGGCTCTTTCCCCCGAGCTCCAGGGTTACCTTCTTGATGGTGTCCGCGGCAAGCTTCATGACGCGCCGCCCCGTCTCGGTGGAGCCGGTGAAGGCCACCTTGTCCACCATCGGGTTTGAGCACAGCTCCTCCCCCACATCCGGACCGGATCCCACAACCACGTTGAAGACGCCCGGGGGAATGCCGGCCTCCGCCGCTGCCTTCGCAAGCTCCAGCGCCGTGAGCGGTGTGTCGCTTGCCGGCTTGAGGACCATGGAGTTGCCCATGATGAGGGCGGGGGCCACTTTCCAGACGGCGATCATGAAGGGCAGGTTCCACGGGACGATCCCAGCGCACACCCCGATGGGCTCGCGGTTGACGAAGTTCCATGATATTGCCGGCACGTCGATCCAGGGCAGCGGCTCATAGGTGGGGAGGCGCTCGCCCATCTCCACGAGGGTCTGAAACTGTTCGATGCCGAAGGGAATCTCCATGAATGAGGTCTGGCGAATGGTGGCCCCGGAATCCGCGGACTCCAGCCGGGCGATCTCATCCTGGCGGCTGGCGAGCTTCTCCGCCATCCGCATGAGGATCTTTGCCCGCTCCCGCACGGCCATGCCGCTCCATGCTCCCGAATCGAACGACCTGCGGGCCGCTTCGACGGCGCGTCGTGCGTCGACCTTCGAAGCCACCGGGACGCTTGCAATGGGTTCTTCCGTGGCCGGGCTGAAGTCCGGCCGGCATTCACCCGATTCGGCTTCGACGAAACTGCCGTCGATGTACAGCTGGTATTTTTCCATGGATGACGATGATACTGGGCGGTTCGCGAGAGCGCAAGCCAGCGGAGGAAGCGTTATCGGAGGGTGGCCGCCTCCCGCCCATCCCTGGGCTCGGCGCGGCTCGACATCCCTGGCCTACGCCGCGCCTCCCGCCCATCCCTGGGCTCGGCGCGGCT
>Ga0209415_10009084_pt1 | contig 17109 bp, 16 predicted proteins | sample PeaSoiSIISIP2007_FD_187696 | JGI IMG/M metagenome (GOLD analysis project Ga0209415, IMG submission 187696) | Peat soil microbial communities from Weissenstadt, Germany - SII-SIP-2007 (SPAdes) (version 2) | ecosystem: Environmental > Terrestrial > Soil > Wetlands > Peat | place: Germany... | reverse complement strand
CCGGCTACTGGCTGGTGGCCTCCGACGGCGGCATCTTCGCCTTCGGCGACGCCGGCTTCCAGGGCTCGACCGGGGCCGACCCCTCGCCCGATCCGGCCCAGAAGGTGGTGTCGAGCGCGACCGGGAACGGTTACTGGATCGTCGACCAGAACGGCACCGTCAACCCCTTCGGTGACGCAGCGGGGGCGCCGCCGCCCCAGGGACTGATGTTCCGTTCCGTGACACCGGGCGACGAAGCCACCCTGTTCGCATTCGCCCAGCTGGGCAAGCCCTACATCTGGGGCGGCAACGGTCCGACGGGCTACGACTGCTCGGGACTGGCGTTGGCGTCGTGGGAGCACGCCGCGGCCGTGACCTTCGCCCGCGTCTCCGACGATCAGTACCACACCGCCGGGCAGCCCGTGGCGCTGTCCGCGCTCGCAGCGGGTGATCTCGTCTTCTGGGGTTCCGACCAGAGCGACTGGACGACCGTGTACCACACCGCCCTGTACGTGGGGGGCGGACAGATCGTCGAAGCGACCGGCACCGAGGTGCAGCTGAACTCGCTCGGCCAATGGGGCGACGGCGACCTCATGCCCGAGGGCCGGCACCCCTGACCGACCCGCTGCGGTGCGCCACCCGGCATCCATCGCCGATCGGTCTGCGCGCCGAGCACCATGGGTGCGACGCCCACCGGCGGGCCGGCGCTGCAGCCCGGTTCAGTCCACCAGCGGATCGTCGTCGGCCGACGCAGCCGGACCCAGGCCCAGGATGTCCTCGAACTTCTCGGACTCGGCCAGGCACCAAGACGCATGCTCGTCGTCGGGCTCGGCCCCGCATTCCGGGCACCGCTTGCTGTCGGTCGCGATCGAGCGCTTGAGGCTGCGTGCCTCCTCGAAGCGACGATGCCGTCCCTTTTTCACGAGCGACTCCTCTTTCGGCCGGGCGCGTGGATCACGGCGAGGATTCAGAGCCAGTGTACCCGCCGGGTCGACGACCCCCTACCCCGCCCCGAGCCCGTCTCCTCCCTGGTCAGCGAGCACGCGGCCCGGCACCGGTACAGTCGGGGCGTGCCCGAGGGCTTCGATCCGGCCGCCATGGTCGAGCGCTTCCGCGTCCGGGCGGCGGCGGTGCGCGGCCGGGGCATACCACCGATCGAGGGCCCCGAACGCCGGCGCTTCGTGGAGCAGGCTCAGCTCGACTTCATGGACTTCGCCATGCTCGGCGATGCGACCGCGGCCCTCGAGGACGGCATCCTCACCCTGCGCATCGACCTCCGGCCTGCCGAGGTGCCACCGGAAGGCTCCGAACCCGGCACGTGACGATCGGGCGGGCCGCCCCCCGGGACGTCCGGGCGCCGTCACCCGCCGTAGTTCATGCGGGTGTCCTCCATGCGCAGGACGCCGCCGTCCCCATCGCCGGCCCCCTCCTCGCCGTCGTCCCCCCCGCCACCGGCGCGCCCGGTCGGGGCTTCGCCGCAGTCGACCACCTCGCCCACGAACCAACCGTGGCTCCCGAGGGCGACCAGGTGGCGGACCTCGCAGTCCAACCACGACACGGCCGCGTCGAGGACGGGCGCACCGGTCGAGGCGCCGTGCACGCCGTGACCCTGCATGGTCCCCGTCCCCGTGACATCGTCCACCGCTGCCTCGGTGACGGGCTTGGCATAGCGCCGCACGAGGGCCCGCTCGGTGCGCGGCAGAAGGCTGAGCGCGAACACGCCGCCGTCGACCAGCAGCCGGTGGGTGACCGAATGCGTCTCGACCCCGATACCCACGAGCTTCGGATCCGTGGCCACCTGCGTCACCCAGCTGATGGTCATGAGATTGCGACGATCACCGGCCCGGCTTCCCACCACGTACAGCCCGTTCGGCATGGACCACATCACCCGCCGGCGCTGTCGGTCGTACTCGTCGGGCTCCCGCCCGGCCGGCACCGGACCCACGACGCCGCGCTCGTCGCTCACAGCGAGCCTCCCGACCCCGTGGCATCGAGATCGTCGAGACGTGCCTGCGCCTTGACGTAGCCCATGGCGGCCCGCGAGAGCTCGGCCGCCGATGCCGCCAGGCCGGCGCCGCCACCGGCGGAGCGCAGGCAGTCGCGACCCGCCGCCGCCGCCGCCGCATAGGCGGCGGTGAGGATGGAGGTGAGCTGGGAGTCGGGCGCGGGCAGGTTCTGGTTGGCGGCCAGCGCGTCCTGGACGAGCACGTCGCACGCGGTGCGCACGGCGGCGGGGTCGCGCTCGGCCTCCACCCGGGGGAGGCGCCCGGCGTCACCCTGCAGCGCCTGCAGGCTGGCCCCCAGGCCCGTGGTGCGCGCCCACGACCGGACCTGCTGGCCCAGGGTGCTCCCCGGGTACGGGCTCCCGCACGAAGCCACGGTCACGGCGACGGCCAACGCCGCCGCCACGACGCCGGCCCGGCTCACCGCCGGTCGGTGCCGGGCAGCTCGGGCGGTGGCCATGCCGGGTCGAGCTGGCGCAGGAACAGCGCGCACCGCTCCTCCTCGGCGATCTCGCCGATGGCAGCCGCCATGGCCCGCAACCCGTCCACGCAACGGAGGAACCCCCGGTTGCTCGGGTGGGCCCACCGGACGTACCCGCTGCCCCGCCACCCGGCGCGACGCAGGGCGTCCAAGCCGCGGTGGTAGCCGACGCGGAAACAGGCGTAGGCCTCGACGTCGTCGCGCCCCAGTTCACCGAGGTCGGCCCACGCCTCCGACCATTCCGGAAAGGCGCGCACCACGTCGGCCACGGCGTCCCGACGCGCCACCGCCGGCGCCCGGCCGGCCGCGGCCAGCCGCTCCACGGCGGCGGGGGGAGGCGGATCGAGGGCCGTGTCGGGGGGTGCCGACCCGAGGTCGACGGGGCCCGTCACGTCGGACGCCCTGCTCCGGCGCACGATGCCGCGCCGCGCCCCCCGTCCGTGCCCGCCCCTGCCCGGGCGGGGAGGCGGGCCGCCGACGGGTCGGTCCCCGCCGTGCCGACGCTCGCAGTACCGACCTTCGCCATGTGCACCGTCGCTTCCGCCGTCGTGCCCGTCTCCACGTACGTCACCATGCCCCTCCCCGTCCCGTGCGTCCCCGCCCCGTCCGGGCCCGCCGTGCGCACGCCCGCCCGGTCTGTCCCCCTCAGGTCAGTCCCCCTCAGGTCTGTCCGCCGGTGGACCTGCGCCACCGGCCCACGTGCCGGGGGGCGGCCGCCGACCCCCGGTGGAACAGGGTGATCATCGCCCCGACCAGTACCGCCGCCACGACCACCAGGGCGAGGAGCACGTAGAGCACCGCCCCTCACCGCCCCGGCCCGGTGGGCGACGACGCCCCGGCGCGCCGGCCGGCACCGACCCTCGCAGAGCTCGGGCGCGGCGTCACTCGAAGCACACGAGATGGTAGTCACGGCCCTTGCGCAGGACGAGGTAACGGTCGTAGCGCAGGTCGCCGCGGCCGACGCGCGCATCGATGTCGCCGACCCGCTCGTCGTTCACGGACACGCCCCCCTGGGTGACCAGGGTGCGGGCCTGTCCCTTCGAACGGGCCAGGCCGGTGGCGACGAGGGCGTCCACGAGCGGGAATCCGGCGCCGTCGAGCTCGGCGCGCCGCCGGGTCGACGTCGGTGTCTCGGCACACACTTCGAGGAGCATCTGCTCGTCGAGCGAGGCCAGCTTCCCGGAGTACAGCGCCTGCGCCGCCGCTTCGGCCCGTGCCGCCTCGGACTCCCCGTGCACCAGCGTGCACACCTGGCGCGCCAGGGCGCGCTGGGCTTCGCGCCGCTCGGGCCGGGTGGCGATGGCCTCGTCGAGGGACCGGATGGCGTCGTGGTCCAGGAAGGTGAAGTAGCGCAGGTACGCACCGGCGACGACGTCCTCGGTGCGCAGCAGGAACTGGTAGATCTGGTACGGGCTCGTCCGACGGGCGTCGAGCCACACGGTCCCCGATTCGGTCTTCCCGAACTTGGTGCCGTCCGCCTTGAGCACGAGCGGGGTGGTGAGCCCGTGGACCTCCTCGCGCCGCATCTTGCGCACCAGCTCGATGCCCATGGTGATGTTGCCCCACTGGTCGCTCGCCCCGAGCTGCAACCGGCATCCCTCGGTGTCGAACAGGTGCAGGAAGTCGTAGGCCTGGAGGAGCATGTAGCTGAACTCGGTGTAGGAGATGCCCTGCTCGGGACGCTCCAGCCGGGCCCGCACCGACTCCTTGGCCACCATCTGGTTCACCGTGAAGTGCTTGCCCACGTCCCGCAGGAACTCGACCGCGTGCAGCTCCCGCAGCCAGGCGCCGTTGTCGAGCAACATGGCGCGCGACCCGCCGGCCGATTCCTCGAAGTCGAGGAGCCGCCCGAGCTGGGCCCGCATGCCGGCCAGGTTGGCCGCCAAGGCCTCCTCCGACAGCAAGGGTCGCTCCTCGCTCTTGCCCCCGGGGTCGCCGATCATGCCGGTGCCCCCGCCCGCCAGGGCGATAGGCCGGTGCCCGGCCAACTGGAGCCGGCGGAGCATGAGCACCTGGAGCAGATGGCCGACGTGGAGGCTGTCGGCGGTGGGGTCGAAGCCGATGTACGCCGTCACCGGCTCCCGGTCGAGCCGGTCGAGCAGCGACGGGTCGGTGACCTGGTGGACGAGTCCCCGGAACTCGAGGTCGGCCCGCAACGTCGACATCGTCCCAGCCTCGCGCGTTCTCACACCCCGCCCGACGGCATGACGAGCGCCCCGCCGTCGACGACGAGCACATGGCCCGTCATCCACGACGACGCCTCGGACGCGAGGAACAGCGCCGCCCGGGCGATGTCGTCGGGCTCCCCGAGACGCTTCAGGGGCAACCGCTCGGCGACGGCGGCACCCGCCCGCTCCCACAGGGCGCGGGCGAAGTCGGTCTGCACCAGGCCGGGGGCCAGAGCGTTGACCCTGACGCGTGGGCCGAGCTCGTAGGCCAGCTGCCGGGTCAGGTGGGCCAGGGCCGCCTTGGTGACGTTGTACCAGCCGATGCCGTGCTCGACGGACATGCCGCCCACCGACGACACGTTCACGACCACGCCGCCCCGTTCGGCCATCGAGGCGCGCCACGCGCACTGCGTCCACACCAGGGCGGCTTCCAGGTTGACCCGCACCGTCTTGTCGGCCCGGGCCGCGTCGATCTCCATGAGCGGGCCGAAATAAGGATTGGTGGCGGCGTTGTTGACCAGGACGTCGAGCGACCCGAAGCGCTCCATGGTGGCCGCCACGCAGCGCGCCGCGGCCCCGTCGTCACCCACGTTGGCGGCGTGGAAGGCCACCTCCCCGCCGAGCCCCACCATGGAGGCGGCCGCCTCGGCCAGCGCCTCGGCCTTGCGCGACGACAGCATCACGGATGCCCCGGCCTCGGCAAGACGGCCGGCGACGGCCCGGCCGATGCCACGCGATCCCCCTGTCACGAGCGCCACCTTGCCGTCGAGCCGGAGGTCCACGGCCACACCCTACGGCGATGGCGCGTCGACCCCGGGGTTCGGCGCCCCGTTCACCGGGCTCGGCCGGCCGTTGTCCGCAGGTGGCGGGGGGTCGCGCCACCCCCGTTTGGCCGGGCCGTAGGCTCCCGACCGTGAACCGGCTGGCCGAGGAGACGAGCCCGTACCTCCGCCAGCACGCCCACAATCCCGTGGACTGGTACCCCTGGGGCGACGAGGCGTTCACCCGGGCACGCACCGAGGACCGCCCGGTGTTCGTGTCGGTCGGGTACTCGGCGTGTCACTGGTGCCACGTCATGGCGCACGAGTCGTTCGAGGACGAGCAGACGGCCGCCGCCCTGAACGCCGATTTCGTGTCGGTGAAGGTCGACCGCGAGGAACGACCGGACGTGGACGCCGTGTACATGGAGGCCGTGCAGGCCATGACGGGGCACGGCGGCTGGCCCATGACCGTGTTCTGCACCCCCGACGGCCGGCCGTTCTTCGGCGGCACCTACTTCCCGGCCACCGACGGTCGCGGCATGCCGAGCTTCCGCCACGTCCTCGACGCCGTGCTCGACGCCTGGCACCACCGCCGCCACGACGTGGAGCAGCAGGCGGACTCCCTCGTCGAGGCGGTGGACCGGCGCGCCTCGGTGCAGCTCGAGGCCCCCGGGGGCCCGGGGGCCCGGCCGTGGGACCTCGGCCCCGACCCCGGCGCCATGCTCGACGGGGCCGCGGGGCAGCTGGCGGCGCGATTCGACCGGTCGTGGGGCGGGTTCGGCCCCGCCCCCAAGTTCCCCCAGCCCCAGCTGGTGGAGCTGTGCCTGCGCCATCACCACCTGCGCGGCGACCCGCAGTCGCTGGCCATGGCCACGACCACCCTGGGGGCGATGGCCCGCGGCGGCATCTACGACCACCTGGGCGGCGGATTCGCCCGCTACGCCACCGACACCACCTGGACGGTGCCGCACTTCGAGAAGATGCTCTACGACCAGGCCGGGCTGGTGCGCGCCTACCTGCACGCCTGGCAGGTCACGGGCGAGGCCGCCTTCCTCCAGGTCGTCGAGGAGACGATCGGCTACGTCCTCGGCACACTGGCCTTGGCCGGCGGGGGTGTGCGCTCGGCCGAGGACGCCGACTCCGAGGGGGAGGAGGGCCGCTTCTACCTCTGGACCCCGGCCGAGGTCGCGGCGGTGGTCGGCCCGGCGCTGGCCGGGGTGACGACCGACTGGTACGGCGTGACCCCGGAGGGGAACTTCGAGGGCCGTACCATCCTGCGCCGACCTCCGGACGGACCCATCGCACGACCGCCCGAGGTGGACCAGGCGCGCCACCTGCTCCTCGAAGCCCGGGCCGAGCGGGTCCGCCCCGGCATGGACGACAAGGTGCTCACCGAGTGGAACGCCATGTTCGGGGCGTCGCTGGCGGAGGCGGCCGCCGCCACCGGGCGCGCCGACTGGGCCACCCGGGCCGAGCAGACGGGCGAGTTCCTCCTGGCCGAGCTGCGGCGGCCGAGCGACGGCCGATGGCTGCGGTCGTGGCAGGACGGCCGGGCCCGGCACCTGGCCTACGCCGGCGACTACGCCTGGGTGGTCGAGCTGTTCACCCGGCTGGCCGAGCTGACGGGCCGGGCCGTGTGGCTGGAACGGGCCGCCGACGCGGCGCGGTCGATGCTGGAGCTGTTCGCGGGCGACGGGGCGCTGCTCTACACCACCGGTCACGACGCCGTTCCGCTGGTGGTGCGCCCCGTGGACCTCCTCGACGGCGCCGTCCCGGCCGCCAACTCGGTGGCGGCGACGGCACTGCTCCGGCTGGGCGCCCTCCTCGGTGACGACGGGCTGACGGCGGCGGGCGAGACCGTGGTGGGAGCCCTGTGGGCCGTGGCCGCCGAGCACCCCCTGGCCTCGGCCAACACGGTGGCGGCCGGTGCGCTCGTCGGCGGCGGCGTCACCGAGGTGGTGGTGGTGGGCGACCGGCCCGACCTCGTCACCGCGGCGCAGGCCCGCTACGAGCCCTCCGTGGTGCTCGCCTGGGGTGAGCCCACCGGCTCGCCGCTGTGGGAGGGACGCGACGCCGGCTACGGCTACGTGTGCCGGCACCACACCTGCCGGGCACCGGCGGCCGACCCGGCCGAGCTGGTCGGGCGCCTCGACGAGGAGCGCGTGGGTTCCGACGTCCCGGCTGTGCGGGGAGGTCGGCCGTGACGGCGCCCGGGGACGTCGACTCGTCGGAGTCGCGTCAGACCGGGGACGACGTGGCCCGGCGGATCCGGCGACGGGGCGGCCGACGGCTGCCCCCCCAGGCCCGGGGGACCGACCGCTGCATGGTGCTGGCCTGCACCCCCGAGGACACGGTGGCGGTGGACCTGGGATCGGGGGCGATGGTGCGCCTGCGCATCGCCTGGGGCGAGGACCGCCCGCCGGACCTGTCGCCCTTCGACGTGGTGGACGCGGTGATCGCCGCCGATCCCGAGCGTGACGACCTGGCCCAGCCCGAAGCGGTGACCGTGACCGGCGTGCCGGCGGCGCTCGGCGCCCTCCGCAAGCGCCAGGCCCGGCAGATCCTCCGCAGCCTGGTGATCCCCAACGAGCAGCACCTGCTCGGCTTTCCGGGAACCTCCGCCCCGTACTGGGAATTCCGGGGCATGCGTCCCTCGGTGGCCGTGGTCGTGCCCAACCGGGGCCCGCTGCTGTTCCGCCGGCGTGAGGACGACACGGTGTGGGCCCGATTCGGCTGGCCCCGCAGCGACAACTGGCTCCCGGTGGAGGACCCCCGGGGCCTGGCCGCCCTGCAGCGTGCCCGGCGCGACCGACTCTCGGGCAAGGACCTGGCCGGCGCGCTCGGGTACCGCCCGTACTTCCTGGTGGTGACCCTCAGCCGCCCACGTGACGGGCACTGTTACAAGATCGTGGCGGCCATGCTCCCCCGTCCCTGAGACGGGGTCGACGCAACGGGCCTAGCGGACCTTGCCGGCCGCCAGGCGCCCCGAGGCGAGGTCCTCGGCCATGGCCCAGCCGAAGGCCACGAGGCGGTCACCGCGCTTGAGGTCGAGGCCGGAGAACAAGATGACCACCCCGTCCTCCGACGCCCGGACCTTCGGACCCCCGAGGTCGAGGGCACCCGCCGTCGAGCCGTCGCCGGCCAGGATGAAGGTCCGGTCGTCGATGCGACCCTCGGCGCCGAAGCGCTTGGCCAACCGCCGTCCCCAGGCCCGCTCCTCACCTGACGCCTTGTGGCCCGGACGGGGCACGACGTCGGCCAACCCGGTGAACGACTGGTAAGCCTCGCACGAGGCCAGGCGGGTCCCGACCAGGACGTCCTCGTCGGGGAAGGCGAGCAGGGCCCGCCGGTACTGGTCACCGAGCAGGAGGCGCAGCGCCTGCTCCGCCTTGGCGGTCCGGTCGACGGTGGCCACGCCCACGAGCAGCGAAGGCGTGCCGCCGATCCGCTCCAGGGTGGAGAAGGAGTAGCCGCGCAGCTTGCTCCCCTCGCGCACCAGGCTGATCAAGACCCATTCCTCGCACTGCTTGGACAGGAAGCCGATGTCGAATCCCGGCTCACGGTCGACGCACAGATCGGCCATCTCGGCCAGCTCGGCGTCGCTGAGTGCTGTGCAGTCCTTGGTCCCGACCTCAAACGGCATGGCCTGCTCCGTGCTCGTCCAGCTGTTCCCGACACCCCCCGAAACTGCGCAGGCCGTGGCAAGGTCAGGGCCTGCGGCGGGTCGGGGGTACTACCAGGATACGGGACGCGGGCGCCCCTGGCCCACTCGGGAGCCCGGGAACCCTTCCGGGCCAGGTCCCGGTGCCGCCACGGGGGCTCAGGCCACGATGGCGCCGGGCCCGAGGAGGACCCTGAGCTCGCCCAGGAGGCCCCGGCGGCTGTCCACGTTGAATTCCGGCGGGAGGCGCAGGACCGCCTGGCCGACGTGCAGGAACACGGGTTCGTCCCCGGGATGCTCCGACAGCAGCCCTTTGAGCCGGTCGACGACGGGGTCGGTGAGGACCCCGAGCGGCAGCTCGACCCGGAGCTCGCCCACCCCGTCGGCGGCCAGCTGCGGCCGGGTGGCCTCCATGCACACCAGCTTCACCTGGTCGTCGCGGGTGTCGACGCGGCCCCGGACCACGAACACGGCGTCGTCGGCGAGCAGGGCCCCGACCTCTTGCATCACCTTGGGGAACACGAACACCTCGATCGAGGCCTGGAGGTCCTCGAGGACGAACGTCGCCATGAGCTCGCCCCGCTTGGTGTAGCGGCGGACGAGGGTGGTGACGACGCCCCCGACGGTGCGGACCTGGCCGTCGCGGTTCCCGCTGTCGCCCGGGAGGTCGTCGAGCTCCTTCAGCTCGGCGATCGAGCAGTCGGTGAGCCGGGCCAACGCCGCCTCGAAGCCCCGCAGCGGGTGGTCGCTCACGTACAGGCCGAGCATCTCCTTTTCGAACGCCAGGCGCTGGGTCTTGGCGAACTCGGTGTCCGGTACGGGGACGCGGGGGTCGCCGTAGCCGACCGGTGCGTCCCCGTCGCCGGTGCCGAAACCCTCGAGGGTGGAGAACAGCGTCGAGATGCCGGCCTGCTCCTCGCGGCGGCGCTCCAGGGTGCGGTCCACGATCTCCTCGAGGACGAGACACAGGCCCTGGCGGGGATGGCCGAGGGAGTCGAAGGCCCCCGACTTCACGAGCGAGTCCATGGTCCGCTTGTTGAGCACCACGGGGTCGACGCGCTCGCAGAAGTCGTAGACGTCGGTGAAGGGCCCGTTCGCCTCGCGCTCGGCCACGATCCGCTCGACCAGGCTCTCCCCCACGTTGCGGACAGCAGCCAATCCGAACACGATGCGGCGCCCCCCGCCATCCCCCACGAGCGGGGTGAACTCGCCCGCCGAGCCGTTGACGTCGGGCACGAGGACCTCGATGCCGAGGGTCCGGCACTCGCCCAGGTACACCGCCGTCTTGTCCTTGTCGTCCTTGACCGACGTGAGGAGGGCGGCGAAGTACTCCACCGCATGGTGGGCCTTCAACCAGGCCGTCTGGTACGCCACCAGCCCGTAGCCGAAGGAGTGCGACTTGTTGAAGGCGTAGTCGGCGAAGGGCTCGATGATGTCGAAGAGCTCGGTGCCGAGCTCCGACCCGTAGCCCTGCTGGTCGCACCCCTTCACGAACTTCTCGCGCTCCGCCGCGATCAGGGTGCGGTTCTTCTTCCCACAGGCCTTGCGGAGGTTGTCGGCCTCCTCGAGCGTGTAGCCGGCGAACTTCTGGGCCACCCGCATCATCGACTCCTGGTAGAGCATGAGCCCGTAGGTGTCGCCGAGGATGGCCTCCATGTCGGGGTGGACGTAGGACAGGACCTTGCGCCCGTTCTTGAGCTCCGGGTAGTCGCGGTGCATGTTGGCCGCCATGGGCCCGGGCCGGTACAGGGCCACCAGGGCGGCCACGTCGTTGAACGACGTCGGAGCCAGGGCCCGCAGCGTGGAGCGCATGGCGCCGCCCTCGAGCTGGAAGACCCCGATGGTCTCGGCCCGGCGCAACATCTCGAACGTCAGCTCGTCGTCGAGGGGCACGGCGTCGATGTCGGGGCGCACGCCCTCGGTCCGCTCGATCAGGTCCAGGGCGCGCTCGATCACCGACAGGTTGCGCAGCCCCAGGAAGTCCATCTTGAGCAGGCCGAGCTCCTCCACCCCGTGCATTTCGTACTGGGTGACGATGGGGGCCTCGGCGGGGTTCTGGCCGCTCTCGGGCTTGCGCTGCACGGGGAGGTATTCGGTGAGCGGGTCCTTCGTGATGACCACGGCGGCGGCGTGGATGCCGTCCTGCCGGCGCAGGCCCTCGAGGCCCTTGGCCACGTCGATGACGCGCCGGGCCTCGTCGTCGGTGGCGTACATGTCACGCAGGCCCTGGGCCGTGGCGTAGCCGTCCTCGTGCCCCTCGACACGGTCGAGGCACGCCCGCAACGGGGTATCGCGCCCCATGATGAGAGGGGGCATGGCCTTGGCGATGCGGTCCCCCACGATGTAGGGGTACCCGAGGACGCGCGCCGCGTCGCGCACGGCCGCCCGGGCCTTGATGGTGGAGAACGTCACGATCTGCGCCACCCGGTCGGCGCCGTAGCGGTCGGTGGCGTAGCGGATCATGTCGGCCCGGTAGCGCTCGTCGAAGTCCATGTCGATGTCGGGCATCTGCTTGCGCCCGGGGTTGAGGAAGCGCTCGAACAGCAGGTCGTAGCGAATGGGGTCGAGGTCCACGATCCCCAGGCAGTACGCCACGCAGCAACCCGCGGCCGAGCCGCGCCCGGGACCGACCCGGATCCTGCTTTCGCGGGCGTAGCGGATCAGGTCCCACACGACCAGGAAGTAGGCCGAGAAGCCCATGCGGGCGATGACACCCAGCTCGTACTCGAGCCGCTCCGACACCGCGGCGGGGAGCGGCGAGCCATAGCGCTGCGCCCCGTGGGTCAGGGTGAGGTGACGGAGATAGGCATCGGCGCGCCGCTCGTAGTCGTCCCCCGTGAACTCGGCGGGGACGGGGAACTCCGGGAGCGCGTTCACCCCGAAGGCGATCTCCACGTCGGCCCGCTCGGCGATGAGCAGCGTGCTGTCGCACGCCTCGGGGATCTCCGAGAACAGCGCCCGCATCTCCGCCGCCGACTTCAGGTAGTGCTCCTCGCCCTCGAACTTGAAGCGCTTGGGGTCCTCGATGAGCGCCCCCGTCTGCACGCACAACAGGGCGTCGTGGGCCACGGCGTCCTGGCGGTGGGTGTAGTGGCTGTCGTTGGTGGCGATCAGGGGCGCACCGAGCTGCCGGGCGATGCGCACCAGGGCCGGATTGGTGCGGGCCTGCTGGGGCAGGCCGTGGTCCTGCACCTCGACGAAGAGGTTGTCCCGGCCGAACACGTCCTGGAGGCGGCCGGCCAGCTTGAGCGCCCGCTCCTCGTCGTCGGCCAGCAGCGCCTGGAGGACCACGCCCCCCAGGCAGCCGGTGGTGGCGATGATCCCCTCGTGGTGGCGCTCGAGCAGCTCCCAGTCGACGCGGGGCTTGTAGTAGTAGCCCTCGAGGTAGGCCGCCGACGACAGCTTGAGGAGGTTGCGGTAGCCCTGGGTCGACTCGGCCAGCAGCGTCAGGTGGTAGTAGAGCTTCTCCCCGCCCTCGACGTCGCCCCCGGTGTCGTCGATGCGTCCGCGCCGCACGGGCCGCTCGTGACGCGACTCGCCCGCCATGTACGCCTCGGTGCCGATGACGGGGTTGATGCCGGCGTTGCGGCACGCGGCGTAGAAGTCGAGGACCCCGTACATGTTGCCGTGGTCGGTGATGCCCAACGCCGGCTGCCCGTCGGCCACGGCCGCAGCCACGAGCTCGTCGAGGCGCGAGGCGCCGTCGAGCATCGAGTACTCCGTGTGGGTGTGCAGATGGGCGAACGATCTGCTGTCCATGCGCCGGTCCTCCTCCGACGGCTCGGCGTGCTCGAAACGTGGGCGCCGCCCTGGTCAGCACCGACCCCCCGACTTCTCCACCGGAGGTCCACACCCTGTGGAGAAGTTACATCCCTGTCATTCGGACGATGTCCGGACGATAGCAGTCCCTACAGGTACGTGCCGGGCCGGGCCGGGGGTCCGTCGCCGCCCGGCCCCGGTGGCAGCCCGCGCTGGCGCAGCTCGTCGAGCTGGGCCCGGGCGGCCATCTGCTGGGCCAGCAGCGTGGCCTGGATCCCGTGGAACAGCCCCTCGAGCCATCCCACCAGCTGGGCCTGGGCCACCCGCAGCTCGGCCTCGGAAGGCACGGAGGCGGTGTCGAAGGGCGACACCATGCGGTCGAGCTCGGACACCAGGTCCGGGCTGAGCGCTCCGGCCAGCTCCCGCACCGACTGCTCGTAGATCTCCCGCAGGCGCGTGCGACTGGCCTCGTCGAGGCTGGCCGTCCGCACCTCGTCCAGGAGCTGCTTGACCATCGACCCGATGCGCATCACCTTGGCCGGCTGCTCCACCGACTCGGTGACGTCGGTCTCCTTGGCGTCGCCCTCGGGGCCCGGTGGGGGGTCCCCCGGGAGCACCAGCCCCGAGGGACGCTCACCCGGCTTCAACAGCACGGTCTCGAGGGGCTCACCGCCCGCGGCCTGCTTGCCTTCAGCGTCCATGATCCGATCCTGCCACGGCTGCGGCACCACCGAACCCCGCGTCCTGGTGGGGCGCAGCCCAACCGAAGGGGATCGTCGCGCTCACCGGGGCTCCGGGCGCACCGGGGCTCCGGGCGCATCGGGACCCGCCGGGGTTTTCCGGTTCACGGAGCCGACCAGGCCAGGAGGGGCACGTGCATCTCGGCCGAGGTGAGCGAGCCGTGCCGCCCGACGAGGCGGGTCTCGCCCGTGTCGGCCGGATCGAGGAACGCCACGGGGGCGTGCGCCACCAGGGCGACGTCACCCAGACGGCGCTCCACCTCGGGCGATGGCGCCCCGCCGAACCACCCCTCGTCGACCATGGCGTCCCGGGTCCGGACCCATGCCTCGTGGCCGTGGGCCTCCTCCGCCACGGCCACGGCGTCGGCCAGCGCCCCCGGGCGCACGTGCAGCCAGCGGAACCGGCCCTCGCCCGAAAGCAGGTCGACCATGTCGAACAGGGCCGGGTCCGGCATGCGTGTGGCGTTGCCCACCTCGACCTGACCGTGGTCGGACGTGATCACCAGCACCGCTCCCGCCGGGAGCGCGTCGAGCAGGTGGCCCACCAACCGGTCCACCGCAGCCAGCTCGGCCCGGTAGAACTCGCCCAACCCGTGCTCGTGGGCAACCTTGTCGAGACCTTCGTAATAGGCGTAGACGAAGCCCTCCCCCGCCGACAGCAGCCCGCGGACGCGCACCACCAGCGCCGAGGGCACGGACCACCCCACCAGCCGGGCTCCCCCCAGGTGGGCGGCGGTGAACCCGGTGGCCGCGAATTCGGAGCGGGTGACGGCCGGCACCGACCGCCCGCCGAACGGCGCCAGGGGCTGGAACTGCCGGGGCGGCACCTCCTGGCGCATGTCCCCGCGCAACGTGCGCCACCGCAGGATGTTCATGACCTCACCCGGTCCCGGGGCGGCTCTCGGCCCGCTGTCGCCGTGGCCGGGACCGCCCGGTCCCCCCATGCGCACCCGGTAGCCCACCACACCGTGCCGGGCGGGGGTCGCCCCGGTCGTGAGCGACGTCAACGCCGTGGCCGTGGTGGTGGGCGCCACCGACGTGATGGGCCCTCCCGCCGCCGCCGCCAACGTGGGCGCGTCGGCGGCGAACGTCCGGAGCTGCTCCCATCCGAGGCCGTCCAGGACGAGCAGGACCACCTGGCGCGCCCCCGTGACGGGCCCGGGCAGCCACGGGGGCGGGGCGGCGTCCCCGGGCGCCAGCGCCGCCAGGACGGCCGGCACGACCGTGGACAGGCACCCGCCGTCGTAGTCGGGCAGCACCGGCACGGCGGGGGACCCGGCCACACCACTGTGCCCCGTCGCGGCGCCCTCCATCGGAGGCACTGTACCCAGGACGGACCCGGGCTCCGCCACCCACGGCGGGCGGGCGGCCGGGGCCGGTCAGCCGGGGCGCAGCGTCCCCGCAGATAGCATCGGAGCGTGAAGGTCTCGACCCGCGGCGACTACGCCTGCCGGGCCCTGCTCTCGTTGGCACTGCACGACGACACCCAGGGCCCGACGTCGGTGCGCGACATCGCCGAGCGCACAGGGCTGCCCCAGCCCTATCTGGAGCAGATCCTGCTCGCCCTCAAAGGCGCCGGGCTGGTGCGCTCCAAGCGTGGCGTGGGCGGGGGGTACGTCATCGCCCGGGCCCCCCGGGAGATCACCCTCAGCCAGATCGTGAGCGCCGTGGACGGGCCGATCGTGGCCGGCGACTTCGGCCGCCCCCACGAGAACGGGGCCTGCGAGCACGAGGGCCAGTGCGTCCTGCTCACGGTGTGGTCGGACGTGGGCGAGCACATGCGCGAGCACCTCGATTCGTTCACCCTCGACGACATGGTGCTGCGCGCCCGGGGTGCCCCCGCCCCGGCCCGCTCGCTGCACTGACCGGGACGCCCCCGCCCCACCGCCGGACGGCTACACGAGCGGGTCGCCGGCGGCGTCGTTCCACCGGACCACGGCGGCGTCGTCGTGCTCCCACCCGAGCACGCTCACGGTGGCCGGGCTGAGGACGAGCATGGCTCCGGCCGCGGGCCCCAGGCCCAGCCACCGGGCGGCCACCACCCGCAGCACGTGGCCGTGGGCGAAGGCCAGCACGTCGCCCCGGGCTTCGCGCACGAGCCCGACCACCCGGTCGGCGCGCCGGGCCACGTCCTGCGGCGACTCCCCGTCGGGCCCGCCGTCGCGCCACAGGACCCACCCCGGGTCCTCGACCAGGATCTCGTCGGTGGTGCGCCCCTCGTAGCGCCCGTAGTCCCATTCCCGCAGGTCCTCGCACACCTCCGCCCGGGAGCCGAACCCGGCCAGGGCACACGTGTCACGGGCACGCCGGAGGGGGCTGCACAGCACCCGGGCGAACTCGTGCCCGGCCAGGCGGGCCCGGAGCTCCTCGGCCTGGCGGCGGCCCTCGTCGAGCAGGGGCAGGTCGGTGCGTCCGGTGTGGCGCCCGGCCAGGCTCCACTCGGTGGCCCCGTGCCGGACGGCGACCAGCCGGGACGACACATCGGGACCGGCCGGCGGGGACCGGTCAGGAGTGAAGGACATCGTCCCAGCGGACCACGGGTGGCGACGGCTCGCAACCGGGCGGTCGGGTGCCGGCCGGGCCGAGGTCCCGGAGGGAATGTCGGGCACCACACCGGTGTTGTTCGACGTGAGCGGCACGACGAGAGGGATCATGGCCAAATCCACCAGCACCACAGACGGCATCCGACTGTTCCTCGACGACCTGGACCGGTACCCCCTGCCGGACCACGAGCAGCAGATCGACCTGGCCAAGCGGGTGGCGGCCGGCGACGACGAGGCTCGGCGGCAGATGATCGCCGCCAACCTTCGCCTGGTCGTGCACTGGGCCCGCCGCTACCAGGACCGCGGCGTCGACTTCGGCGACCTCGTGCAGGAGGGGACGTTCGGTCTGATGCGGGCCGTCGACAAGTTCGACTGGCAGCGGGGCTTCCGTTTCTCGACCTACGCCACGTGGTGGATCCGTCAGGCCCTCCAGCGGGCCGTGCAGCAGCACGGCAACACCATCCGCGTCCCCATGGAGGTGGCCGAGCAGGCCCAGCGCAGCGAACGGGTGACGTGGGAGCTGGCCACCGATCTCCAGCGTGATCCGACCGCCGAGGAGGTAGCCGAGGCGAGCGGCGTCGACACCCGCATGCTCGAGGGTCTCCAGGGCGTGGCACGCGTGGTGGCCAGCCTCGACCAGCCGGCCGGCAGCGACACCGGGACCGCGCTCGGCGACCTGGTGGGCGCGGACGACCACGACTTCGAGGAGGAGGTGGAGCGCCGCATGGTCCTGGACCGGGTGCGCGACGCCGTGGATGGGCTCGACGACCTCGAACGCAACGTGCTGCGTATCCGCTACGGGCTCGACGACGGCTCCCCCACCTCGCTGCAGGCGACGGCGTCCCGGCTCGGCATCGGCGTGCGCCGGGCCCGCCAGGCCGAGGCCCGGGCCCTCAAGCAGTTGGCGGAGCTGGCCGAGGTCGAGGCGGCCCACCAAGCTGCCTGAACCCCGGCGCTGCCTGAACCCCGGCGCTGCCTGAACCCCGGCGCTGCCTGAACCCCGGCGCTGCCTGA
>Ga0209415_10009083_pt1 | contig 17111 bp, 11 predicted proteins | sample PeaSoiSIISIP2007_FD_187696 | JGI IMG/M metagenome (GOLD analysis project Ga0209415, IMG submission 187696) | Peat soil microbial communities from Weissenstadt, Germany - SII-SIP-2007 (SPAdes) (version 2) | ecosystem: Environmental > Terrestrial > Soil > Wetlands > Peat | place: Germany... | reverse complement strand
GCTAAAAGCCCGGCGGTGACAGGCGACAAAAAACGATCGCCTGTCCCACCTCGGACTCGGCAGAAATGGCCAATCTCCAGGGCCGGCTGAAGCCGGTTGTCCAGGTTCTGAAGATCAAAGTGAACTTGCGCTTGCCAAGTAGAATACTACATAGGTATACTCGGAGTATGGCAGACGGGCCACGACTCTCCCACACTTCGGCCATGATCCTGCAGGCCATCGGTTCCGGCTATATCTATGGATACACCGTGATGGAGGTGACGGGGCTTCCCAGCGGAACGGTCTACCCCGCGATGCGCCGGCTGGAGCGCGATCAGTTGATTCGATCGCAGTGGGAGCGGCAGTCGATCGCGGACGCGGCGCTGCGGCCTCCGCGCAAGTACTACAAGCTCACGCGGGGCGGGGAAGCGGTGCTGGAGGCCTCGCGGAAACGCTATCCGTTGCTGGCCAAGCTGACTCCCGAGGAGATGCAGGACGTATGAACAGCGCATGGCTGCAGCGCACGATCCTTCGCGCCGCATCTTTCCTCGCGCCCGGCGACCAACGCGCCGAGTGGCTCGAGGAGTGGCGATCGGAACTCTGGTATGTCCCGCGGCGCGGGGCGACGCGGTTCTGTTTGGGTGCTTTCCGGGACGCACTGTGGTTGAGGCGGAATAACCTCAGCCCGGCGAAGCCGATCCAAGCCTGCCTGGAATCTCCGCTCGGTTGCCTTGCCTTCCTGGCCGCATGCGCGGCAGTGAGCAGCCTGATCGTGGCTCTCCTGCCGGCCCCGCGCCGAGGGCCGCCGTCCTGGCACATGGGAATTCGCGAACTGCCGGAGGGATGCATGGCGACGCTCATGCTTTCCTGCCTGCTTTTTCCGGCCATACGGATGGCGATGGGGAGGGCCGCCGCCGATCCGCATCCGGTGCCCTGGACCGGCCGGCTGCGCCTGGGGATTTTTCTCGGGTTGAAGATCGCGCTCGTCCAGCCGATTCTGTTGTGCGGACTGGTGCTTGGGTTCCTGATCGGGCCCGTGGCGCCATTCGCGCCGCAGGTGGCGATGTCCGCGATCTGGACCTTCACCATCCGCTGGGTCTTTGCGGACCAGCAGCGCCGCTGCCCGGTCTGCCTACGATTGACCAACGATCCGATTCGCATCGGCACTCCCTCGGAGACGTTCCTGGAATGGTATGGCAGCGAATCGATGTGCTCGCGCGGACATGGGCTGCTGCAGATTTCGGGGATGCCGGCCAGTTATTCCGAGCAGGCACAATGGCTGCGCCTGGGGGATTCGTGGAGCGGCCTTTTTCGCTCGGGATTGCCGAGTTCCGAAGCCGCGGGGGTGCGGCCGCGATGACGCTCGAACTGCGCAACGTATCCAAGCGTTTCCCCGGCGTGCTAGCCGTAGACAACGTCAGCTTCTCTGCCCCGGCGGGCGAAATCACCGGCTACCTGGGTCCCAACGGCTCCGGCAAATCCACCACCATGAAGATGATTGCCGGGCTCATCGAGATCGGCTCGGGCGAAATCCTCTTCCGCGGCGAGCCCATTCGCCACGATCTCATCGCCCACAAACGGCGCACGGGCTACGTGCCGGAAGAGCCGCATCTCTACGCCCATCTGAGCGGCCTCGAATACCTGTTGATGGTCGCCCAACTGCGCGGCTTGCCCGCGAAGCGCACGGCGGAACGCATCGACGGACTGCTGCGCCTTCTGTCGCTCCACTCCGACCGGCACTCGCCCATCTCGGCCTATTCGAAAGGCATGCGTCAGAAGATCCTGCTGGCCGGGGCGCTGCTGCACGATCCCGATCTTCTGCTGCTGGACGAGCCGTTTTCCGGGCTCGACGTATCCTCCGGGCTGATTCTCCGCAGCCTGGTGCAGGAGCTGGCGGCGCGCGGCAAGGTGATTCTCTTCAGCTCGCATGAGCTGGAAACCGTGGAACGCGTTTCCTCGCGCGTGGTCATCCTGCACCGCGGCAAAGTCGTAGCCGACGATTCCATCGAGCATCTGCGGGTTCTGCGCTCGGCTGCAACCCTGGAAGACGTTTTCTCGCAACTGGCCGTGGAGCAGGACACGGCGGCGGTTTCGCGCGAAATCGCCAACCTGATTCGCGCATGAGGCGACGGTGTGAAGAAACTCCAATTCCGCGTCCTGTACCGCGAGTTCCTTTTCCGGATTGTCGATCTGGAACTGCTCTCCGCGCACGCGGAGGGCGACAGCCGCACACTGCTGGGGCAGTTCGCCTCGCTGCTGATTTTCGGTAGCGTGCTCCTGGCGGGGTATGCCGGGATTTGGGCCGCCAGCATGGGGGGCGACCGGCTATCTCCGCTGGTAAAGATGATAGGCGCCTGGAACATGGAGCATTTCCTGATCGCCACCACCATGCTGGTGGTGGGCCTGTTCGCGGTGCTGAGTTGGGAATCCACATTTCCGGACCGCCGCGACGTCCTGGTGCTGGCCCCTCTGCCCGTCCGCGGGGGCACGATGTTTCTGGCGAAAGTCGCGGCGGTAGGGAGCGCGCTGGGCCTCACTCTGGCGGCTCTGCACGTGCTGGCGGGCATCGCCTGGCCGCTGGCGCTGGCGCAGTTCGATTCCGCGCCCGCTCCGGCCCTGGTTTTCGAGCCGCCACTGCCGCCGGTGCGGGCCGCGGATTTCGCCTCGGTGATGGACCGCGATATCGCAGCGATGCTGCCCAGGCTGGATCTGGTGGCCGCGGACGGCGGCGCGGGCATCGTCATCGGCGTCTCGGAGCACGGCGTGCGGCGCATCCTGACCTACGGCGCCGCGAAGCCCGATTCGCTTTTCGAGATCGGCTCCATCAGCAAAACGTTCACCGGCTTGCTGTTGGCGCAAATGGCGGTGCAAGGGAAACTCGACCTTCGCGATCCCGTCCGCGAGTTGCTGCCCCCGGGCGTCGCGGCGGCGCCCGCGGGGTTTGAGATCACCCTGCTCGACCTGGCCACTCACCACTCCGGCCTGCCGCCCATGCCCGATAATCCGGGCACAGGCGACCTGCGCGAGAAGTTCACCAGCTATCGCACTTCCGATCTATACAATTTCATCAGGCGGCACGGCGTCGGAAAGCCCGCCAAGACGCATTTTGTTTACAGCAATCTCGGCTTCACGGTGCTGGGGGCGGCGCTGGCCAATCGCGCGCGCGCCAGCTATGCGGAGCTTCTGCAACGCGAGATTACCGGCCCGCTCGGGATGAAGGACACGGTCATCTCGCTTTCGCCCGAACAGCGTGGGCGCTTCCTGCAGGGCCACGACGGCCAGCGCCGCCCGACTCCGGCGTGGGACCTGGACGCCTTCGCCAGCGCGGGCGGCATCCGCTCTACCGCCGGCGACATGCTCGCGTACCTCGAAGCCCAAATGCATCCCGCACGGGCACCGTTTCCCGCGGCCCTGGTTCAATCGCAGCGGCTGCGCGCCAACGTGGCGGGCAGCGTGCGCATCGCGCTTGCCTGGATATACGACCGCGATAACGGCGTCTACGAGCACAACGGCGCCACAGGGGGCTTCACCAGCTATGCCTGCTTCGACCCGCGCCGCGATTTCGCTGCCGTGGTTTTGCTGAATGCCTACCCGGTCACATTCCCGATCATCGGGTTTCTGGGCGAGCATGTCCGGCAGCGCCTCGCCGGCGAACCGGCCCTGTCGCTCACGCCCGTCACGGTTCCGGCCGCGGGCCCCATCCGTTCCTTCTTCGCCTACTGGATCACGATGCTGGCGGCCGGTGCGTTCATGTACTGCTCGGTGCTCGGCCTGCAGGGCTTCGCCGCGCAGTTGCTTCCCCGGCGATGGTTTCTGCGCGCCTCCGCGTTTTTGCAGCTCGCGGTCTTCTGTCTGTTGGTGAGTGGGTATTTTTTGCAGCGATCGCCGGCCACGGTGCTGGTGGCCGGCCCGCGGCAAAGCTGGATTTCCTGGATTCCCTCGTATTGGTTCGTGGGCATGTATCAGCAGTTGAGCGGCTCGCTGCATCCGGCGCTCGGGCCATTCGCGCGCCGCGCCTGGATCGCTCTGACTGTCGCCGTTTGCGTCACCGGCGCGGCCTATGCGGCTTCGTATCTCCGCACACTGCGCAAAATCGTGGAGGAGCCCGATATCGCCCCCGGCTTCTCTGGCAGGTTGCCCCTCGGCTTCCAATGCCGCTGGCTGTCGCGCCTCAGCGGCTCATTCGAATCCGCCATCGTGCAATTTAGTGTTCGCAGCCTGCTCCGCAGCCGCCAGCATCGCATGATTTTCGCCTTCTACCTGGGGGCCGGTCTGGCCTTCGCGATCCTGTTTGTGAATGCGCCCTCCGGAGAGGAACTTCCGGCTGCATACGATCTTTGGCATCAGCCGTCCGTCCCGCTGCTGGCATCCACGATCCTGCTGATGGGATGCTGCGTGGTGGGCGCTCGCGTGGTGTTCTCGCTGCCGCTGGACCTGCGCGCCAATTGGATTTTCCGGGGGATGCCGTTCGGCGCGGGGCGGGCGTGCTTGCGAGCGCGGCGGCGGGCGCTTTGGGCGCTATCGGTGGCGCCGGCGTGGCTGCTCTCGGCGGCGTTTCTCTTTGCGCTCTGGCCGTGGAGGCCGGCCGCGGTGCACCTGGCGGTGCTCGCGCTACTCGGCATCACACTGGCCGAGTTCTCGTTCGACGGCGTTCAGAGGATCCCGTTTACCTGTTCCTATCTACCGGGAAAATCGAATCTCCATCTCACTTTCTGGCTCTCGATGGCAGTCGTCCTGACTGGAGTCACGGAGGCTGCCGTGAACGAGCAGGACGCCCTGAAAAGCCCTTTGGCCAGCGCCGGCGTGGTGGCGGGCCTCGGAATCGCAGCCGCTTTTTCGGTTCTCCGCAACAATTGGCTGGCGGGTCCCAGCCGGGCGGAACTCCGTTTCGAGGAGGTACGGTCCGACCAATTGCTGAGCCTGGATTTGTCCTGGGATGGCGGATCGGCGCAGCATGCACCGGGCGAAAGGACTTAGCCCGGATTTGTCATCGATCGGCCGGCCGATGTGGCGCAGGCACTCGTGCCTGCCGTGTCGAGACTTCCAGCTTGCGGACCCGTTCCGGGCGTCTCGACACCTCTTCCCGGTTGTGACACACTGTCGGAGACGGGCGTCGGCATGAGTGCCCGACCCAGAGGGTACCCCGGCAGGCACGGGCCCAGAGGGCACCCCCTGCGCCACGTTCACTGCACCTGAACACTGTGAGAAATGGCGGTTAGGATTCTTTACAACAGCCGGAAGCTCACTTCTACTTGCGCCCGCATGGCGACAGGCTTGCCGGCCTGCATGCCGGGCTTAAACTGCCACTGACTGACGGCTTCGACGGCCTTCTGGTCCAGCCCCAGGCCCAAGCTGCGGTTCACCGTGACCTTGGTCACCTGGCCGGAGGCGTCGAGGTCCACATAAAGAACCACAGTGCCTTGGTACTTGGCCTTGCGAGCCTCTTCCGAGTATTCGGGTTCTTTCTTGTAAATCACAACCGGAGGGGTAATGTCGGGACTGAGGCTGCGATCGCCACCGCCGTCTCCAATTACAACACCGGCGGCGCCGAGTGACTTGCCGTAGTAACCGGCGCGGTAATTCAGCTTGGCCATAGTGTCTGCTTTGCCGGTAACCGCGATCTTCCGAAACTGGCCATCCACATTCAGATTGGTTGTGTAGTATCCCAGGATGTAGTAACTCGAAACCGAGTCCTGTGCGCCTTGAAACTCGAAGACGCGGATGGTTTGCGGCACACCTTCCTCGGTGAGAACAAAATCGTTGGCGCTGAGTCCTTCGAGGCTCTTGCCGCTCTTATCGGAGACGGTGACATTCACGATCACCAGCATCGTGTTGGCTGAAAACCGCGGCATAGGCGCTGTGGCGGCGGATTGCGGCGCGGCAACCATTCGTAGGGGTGACATGGTGAGGACGAGCACCGCCGCGGCGGCGCATGCCAGGGCCACCGGGAGCGCCCCCGCCCGTCCACGCCGCCGCCGGGTATCGAGCACCGCGCCGACGCGCGCCGCCAGATCGGCACGGTTGGCCATCGCCAGGAGCGGCGATTTCGCCGGCATTTTTGCCAACGACAACTGCTGGGCCAGGCTGACGAGTTGATCGGCGTAGGCGGTCGCCTCCGAGCGCCCCAACACCGCGTCATCGCAGGACCGTTCCGCTTCGAGCGCGAGCTGACGCCACGCGATCCACACCAACGGATGGAACCAATACACGGCGCACAGGGCCCGCGCCAGGCAGTGGCTCACCCAGTCGCCGCGCCGCACGTGTTCCAGCTCATGCACGATCGCGCGATTCAAGTCCTCCGCCTCCCAGGTCTGTGCGTCCAGAGGGAGGACGACGGAGGGATGCAAGACACCGCAGGTCATCGGTCCCGGCAGCGCCCCGTGCAGCAGCACTTCGACGCGCCGATGAATGCCGGCGTCGAACGCCGGCCGTTGGGCGGCCGACTGTCCAGGCGGCCACGGCTGAGCAGACCGGCGCAAGGAACGAACCTGCCACAGCCCCATGACCACCGGCAGCAGAAAAAGCACCGTGCCGGCGATCCATCCCGCGAGCAACAGAGCAGACGGCGAAAGTCCGGGCGATCCCGGTACGACCGACGCAACGCCCCTGCTTGCGTGCGCCGGCGCGACGGGCTTAGCCGCGCCGACGGTCCTCGCGAAGGCAGGCACGATCCGCTCCCCGGCCGCGGCCGGCACCGCGATGCGGACGGGCGGAGTGACGACGGAGGCGACCGGCAGCACCAGCAGCACTCCGAACGCCGCGGCCAGCAGCGCATGGCGCACCGCCGCGCGGTTCCGGCGCGCCAGCCAGGCACCGATGAGGGCCAGGGACGTGGTGGCCGTGACTTTGACGACAATCGAGGCGGCCAGCGAACCACCCATTGCCAGAACTAGTTCATTGATGATTAGCATCATGACTTCCTCCTAACGCGGCCGACTCTTTTCCAAATCGGCGTAGAGTTCGCTCAGAAGCCGCACGGCTCGCGGCCGGGCGTTTTCACCCTCAGCCGGCAGAACAGGAATGTCCGGGATCACGCCGGCCACTTCATCGGTTCCATCGGCCTTGATACGCACGCAGTTGGGGATGCGGAAGCGCAAACGCGAATTGGGGAGCACCAGTGGTTCAGGATTGTTCATGAATCCGCAACCATCCCCGCCCGTCTTTTCCCCGACGATCTTCGCTGCGCGATTGTTCTGCAGGACCGCGGCAAACATCTCCGCCGCCGAATAGGTACGCTGGTCCGTAAGCACATAGACCGGGCCGGTCCAAGCGCCCCAGAGCGGCGCGATGAGCGTGGGCCAGTGCAGAGTGCGCGCGACGCGCGGGTCCGCGACGGCGCCGGGAGCCAAATCGGCCAACGGGCCACCCGCCGAACCGGCTACGGTGAGTCTGCGGCAGGGCTGGGCGTTCCATGGCCGGCGCTCCCGCCACACCCAGTCCATGGGACAGACCGTCTGGGCCAACTTCTCCTTCTGCGCGGCGAACGTCGAGAGGGACTGCTCTACGATCTCCTTGGCGGCGGGATCGATCTCCACGGCGCGGCGCAGGGCCGTCAACTGTTCGTCGAAGTACGGCGCAGAGACGGTCTCGTTCTGGCTCATCCACAGCGGCGACGAATGGAGGCGGTTGGCGGTAAAGAGGCGGGCCGCGATGTCACCCGAATCGTCGCCGCCGGAATTGTTGCCGATATCCACCAACACGGCAGCCACGCCATCCGCTTTGAACTTGCGGAGGAGGCCGGCCAGCGCCTCATACCAACGTTGCTCTACCGCGCGCCTCAGGGCGCCGCGAACGAATTTACCCTGCGGGTCCCAAACATCATCCTGCCCCCAGGCCTCGACGCAAAGAGCAGGATGGGTGTTTTCAAATTCGTGTATCCGCACAATTGCCAGGCGAGCGGGGTTGTCTCCGTATTTCAGAATGCCGGCGCGAAACGGCTGCGTGAGCCCGTCGGAAAGCAGATGAAAGCCGGCCAGTGACTCGAAGGGTACGGAAAAGGCTGTGGTCCCTTCGAGCGCATAACCGAGGGCTGCGCAACCGCCCGCCGCATCCTGTCGCGAATACACGGGATTGTCGGGCCTGGCGCTCTTCGCGGCCAGCGGGGGCGCCAGCGCGGACAGTTGCGAAAAGTGGCCGTCGTGAAAACTCCTGACGAAATCCAGCAGCGCGCTGCGCGCATCCTCCGTGCTCGCTGCCGACTTGAGAGCCGCCAAAGTTCGGCGATCCAGCGCAGGCAGGTCGACGCCCCCCTCCGGAGATGCAAACCACGCCAGATTGGAATAACGCATCTCCATCGACTGCTTCAGGTTGGCGTAGTCCTGCAGCCATGGATTAGGGTCGAACCTGGCGGGCTGCGCCATGCAGGAGAGCGTCACAAAACAGGCGGCGGAGGCCAGCATTCGCGGCCCTCTCCTCGCGCATCGACTGACGGCGCGCATGATGCCACCGATGACGAGCGTCATGATCTTTCTTTCTTCCTTCCGAACACGGTCGATTGCAGTCTTGAGTGCGAGGAGCGAACGGACGAATCGCCGGGCGGGCTCGGGAGGCGTGCGCGGATCTCTTCCGCCGACTCGCGACTGCCCGGCGCGAAGACGGCGTTCATGATTTCCCGTTCGCGGCGGGCAAGCGGTTCAGCGATCGTTTTGGGCATCGTCAACGCCTCGCGCCGCCTCATGTGCGACGCTTGTCACATCTTACACGCGACAGATGTCGCATGTCAAGCCGGATCGAGCCGATGCGTATGGGCCCTGCCGCGACGCGTGAAAGTGAGCTCCGCCACGAGTTGAGGCAGCTCCTGAAAACGAACCAGCGCCAGGAAGGTTTGGGCGCGAAAGACGGGCTCCGGCTGCGCAGACAGGTGCAGGGAAAGCGGCGGGCAACATTTAAGGCGTGCGCGGCGTCAATGAGGTATGAAGACTTACTGCGTGACAGGCACGTGTGGCCGGATTGCGGCACTGTGCACTTACTTCACGGGGATGGCGCTTGCCGCCGACCCCGCGCTAACCATATACAATCAGAACTTCGCAGTAATTCGCGAGACCTTACCGCTGGATTTGAAGGCGGGTAACAACACGGTGCGGTTCTCAGGCGCCACGGCGCAAGTGGAGCCGGACTCGGTGATTCTGCGCGACGCGACGGGCCGGCAGACGGTGCTGGTGCTGGAGCAGAATTACCGTAACGATCCGGTGTCGCAAGAGCGGCTGCTGAGCCTGTACGAAGGCAAGACGATCGAGTTTTCGGTGCGGAATCCGGACGGGAGCACTCGCACGGTCAACGGCAGGATCGTGCGCAGCGGGTACGTACCGCATTACCAGGCGGCGAACCGATACGGCCCGCAATATCAGGCCAACCAGGCGGGTATGGTGTCGGGCGGCGCGGGACAACCGATCATCGAGGTGGACGGAAAGCTGCAATTCACGCTTCCGGGGCAGCCGATTTTCCCGGCGCTGGGCGACGACACAATCCTGAAACCCGCGCTCGATTGGATCCTGTATTCCGGTCAACCGGCCAAGTTCGACGCCGAACTGAGCTATGTTTCCGGGGGCATGACCTGGAGCAGCGATTACAACATCGTGGCGCCGGAGACCGGCGATACCTTGGACCTGGTGGGCTGGGTGACGCTGGACAACCAGAGCGGCAAGCAGTTCGACCACGCGCACATCAAGCTGATGGCGGGCGATGTGAATAAGGTGCAGCCGCAGAATCGAGCGATGGTGCTCGGGGCCATTGGCGGCGCCGGCGGGGGAATGGCAGCACCCCAGGTAACGGAGAAGGCTTTCGAAGATTACCACCTTTACACACTTCCGCAACCGACCACGATTCACGACCGGGAGACCAAGCAGGTGGAGTTTCTGCGTGCCTCGGGCATCCAGTCCAAGAGGTTGTACATCTATGACGGCGTGCGGATCGACCAGAATTATAACGGCTACCAGGACCTGCGACAGGTGCACCAGTACGGCACGCAATCGAATCCCAACGTGTGGGTAATGCGCGAGTTCGCCAATAGCGACAAGAACCATTTGGGAGTGCCGCTGCCCAAGGGGCGCGTGCGGTTCTATCGCCGCGACCAGGACGGACAGGTGGAGTTCACCGGCGAGAACCAGATCGAACATACACCCAAGGACGAGACGGTGCGGGTGTACACGGGGAACGCGTTCGACATTACGGGCGAGCGGCGGCAGACGCAGTTTCAATCGCAGATGCGGCAGCCGGGGGGCTGGCTGGACGAATCGTTCGAGATCAAGGTGCGGAATCACAAGAAAGAGGCGGCGACGGTGCGCGTGGTGGAGCACCTGTACCGGTGGTCGAACTGGGTGATCGCACAGGAATCGGCCACACATCGGCAGACAGACAGCAAGACGATCGAGTATGAAGTGACACTACAGCCGGACGAGGAAAGGACGCTGACTTATACGGCTCACTACACGTGGTAGCAGGCGACCCGGAAAGGGCCGACGGGGCGCTCCCCCGAGGGGACCTCGCGCGGACCAGGGGGTGATATTACATCACCGTCCAGGTGCCCATGGCCTGCCAGTCGGTGCTGTTGGCCTCGTTGACGTCCCGCGTGGCCAGGTAGAAGACGCGGTTTCCTGTAAATGCGGCGGTGAATTGAATGGTCAGAGTAAGACTCAGGTTGTTGCCGGTGGTAGCTACCGGGTTTGCTCCCCAACTGACCGTGCACTGACTATTACTCACGCTTCCGGCGGAAGCCAGCGACATCCCGGCGGACAACGCCGTCCCGGCGTCATTCACCAGGTACAGTACATTCAGCGGGCGGGAGTAAGCCACGTAACACGCCTGATTCCCGTTGATGAAATTGTCGATCAGAATGTCTTGCACACCCAGGTCCTGGACGCCTTTGGTGTCCGAGAAGCTGAAGGTGTACTGCGTCGGACCGAGTCCGCTGCCGCGCGCGTTGGTCATCCCCACCACGGAGGTGGTGGTGGTCTGAGCCGCTCCCGGCACTTGCACAACGCCCATGGCTTGCCAGCCGGAGTTGTTCTGCGAGACGTCCCTGGCCGCCATGTAGATCACTTTGTTCCCGCCAAAAGCGGATTTGAAGGTGATGGAGAGCCCCAGGTTCACGGTATTGACAGCGCTGGCAATGGGGACTACCGCTACACCGATGGTGCACTGACTATTGCTGGCGGTGCCGGAGGCGGGCACGTTCAAGAGGGTTCCTCCGTCGTCGGCAACCAGGTATAGAACATTGTGGGGCATGTCCCAGGCTACATAGCAGGCGTTGCGGCCGTCCAGGAAATTGCTGATGAGCACATTGAGGATTCCGAGATCCTGCGTGCCGCGCGGATCGGAGAAGGCGAACCCTAGCGTCTGGCCGGACACAAACCCGGTCGCCGGAGTCACGGCCACGGGCGATGGAGGAGTTGCAACAACGGCGGCCACGGTGACGGAGCCGGAGGTCCCGCTGATCGAAGCGGTCACGGTGTCGGTGGCGGCGATCGTTTGGCTCCCGGCGGTTTTCAGAGTGGCGGAGAACGTGCCGGTTCCGTTGGTCAGCGTAGTGTTGGCCGGTAAGACGGCCGCGCTATCGGTGCTCGTGAAGTGCACGGTTCCCGTGTAGCCGGTGACCGTGTGATTGGAAGAATCGAACGCCGTCACGGTGAAGTTGAAGGCCGTGCCGGCAGTGGCTGCCGCGGGCGCAGACACGCTGAAGTGAGTGGCCGCCGGGGCCGCAGTGGTCGAGACCGCGATGGCAGGGGAAGTTCCGGTAATGAAGACCTTCGAAGAGTCAGCGGCGGTAATGGTCTGGTTGCCGGTGGTCATCAAGGTGGCCGAGAAGACCCCGGTGCCACCAGTGACTGGCGCGTCGGCAGGCAGCACGGCGGCCGTGTCGCTGCTGGTAAAGTGCACGGTTCCGCTGTAGGAGGGCACGGGATTATTGCCGGCGGCGCTTAGGGCGGAGACCGTGAAATTGAAAGGCACGCCGACGGTGGCGTTCAGAGGCGCGGAGACGCCCAGGTGCGGTTGCACGAACGCCCACGCGGCTCCCATCCCGCTGGCGTCGGTATTCCCTCCGGCGAAGACGGTGCCGGCGTCGGTGGAGATGGCGACGGATTGTCCCTGGCCCGACACGCCGCCCACTACCCCGGCGCCCAACAGTTTCGCGCCCTGCTGGGTCCAGGTGTTGTTGCTCCGCGTGTAGATCCACGTGGCGCCCATGCCGAAGGCGTCTCCCGGCCCGCCGATCACGGCGGTATTCCCATCGTCGGAAAGCGCGACGGATTGACCCTGATAGGGTGAGCCCATGGAATCGCTGGCGGCCAGTTTGCCGCCCTGTTGAGTCCAGGAATTGCCGGTGCGCGTGAAGACCCACGACGCCCCTACGTAGAAGCCGTCGGTTGGCCCGCCGATCAGGGCGGTACTGCCGTCGGACGAGAGCGCCACGGATTGGCCCTGGTATGTCCCGTAGTAGACGCTGTTCGCCCCGTTGCCCACCAGTTTGCCACCCTGCTGCGTCCAGGTAGCGCCGGTGCGGGTGAAGACCCACGCGGCCCCCAGATTGTTCGAATCGAACGGGCCGCCGATGAGAGCGGTGTTCCCGTCCGCCGAAAGCGCCACGCCGTTGCCCTGCCACGACAGGCCTACATAATTCGTGCCCACCAGTTTGGGGCCTTGCTGGCTCCACGTGCCGGTGTTGTCGCGGGTGTACACCCACGCCGCGCCCAGGCCTTGCGTGTCCGTGGCGCCGCCCACCAGCGCGGTATTCCCGTCGGACGAGAGCGCCACGGCAAATCCTTGCTCGGAAGCGCCCACGGAGTCGTTCCCGACCAGTTTGCCGCCTTGCTGGCTCCACGTGCCGCTGCTGCGCACGAAGATGGATGAAGATCCCACGCCGCCATTGTCGAAGCGTGAGCCCACCATCAACGTGTTCCCGTCGGACGAAAACGCCACGGCGCAGCCCACCACCGGCGAAAGCTCCTGGGGTGTTCCCGCGCAGCCGGTCACGGAGAGTTTGCTGCCTTGTTGAGTCCAGGCTCCGTTGCTGCGGGTGAAGATCCAAACGGCGTTCTCGGCGTTCGCGCCCACCGCGGCGGTGGCGCCATCGCGGGACAACGCCACGGAAGAGCCCTGGCCTGCCGCGGCGCTCAATGCGCCGGTGCCGACGAGCTTGTTTCCTTGCTGGGAGTACTGCGCGTATACGGGGGCAACGAAAGCTGCCGTCAGAAGGACGAAAATGGCGTAAGTGGATTTATGTGCGTTCATGTCGGGAAGACCAACACCCCAGTTATAAAGCGGCGGGGGGCCACCAGACAAGGTTGAAACCGTCCGAATTGTGTTAACTCACCATACCGAATTGTTAAACCTTGCGCGCCGGGGAAAGCCGTTCAGCGCGCAACCAGGCGAACCGGGCCGAGCAGACCGGAAACCGGGGGAGCGCCGCCGCGGCCCCGTCCGCCGGCCGGAGCGGCGCCAGGGCCTCCACGGCCTCCCGGCGTGGCGCGCACTTCCACTTCGAGCTCATTGGCGCCGGCGTGCAAGGCGCTGGTGACGTCCCAGCGATACGGTTGCCAGGCGTGCGCTTCCAATTCCTTCCCGTTCAGTTTCACCTTCGCGTAGTCGTGGACGTCGGCGATTTCCAGAAACACCCGCTTCGCAGCCGGCGCCGCGCCGGCCGTGAACTGCTTGCGATATGTCGCCGGACCCGCGAACGACGCCGTGCCCAAATCCTCCCACGATTTCAGGGGCGTGGTCACCTGCTTGCCGTTCAGCTCCAACGCCCAATCTCCGCTCAACTCCGCCACGGTATTGCCGGACGCGAAGGACGGTTCCGCGGCGGCAGTTCCACTGGGAAGCGGTCCCACCACCACGACTTTCGTTTCATACGGCCCCAGCACCAGCGGCAAGCGCACCCCATCGCTCTCCGCAGTGGCGCCGGAGAGCGGATGAATCTCGCCCGTCGCCAGGTCCCAAGCCTGTGCCTGGCCGTGGCCCGCGATGGTTGCCATGCGCGACTCCGCCTTGTTGCTCTCGTTGAAGAAGAAGTACATTTCACCATCGCGCCAGGCGCGGTGCGTGTAGGTCAATCGCGGGAATTCGGCATCCAGTTTCACGTCCGGCTTGGGAAGCGCCGCGATCACGCGCGGCGTGATGTCTCCCGAAGGCTCGACCAGCGCGGCGAAGCTCAAATCTGGAACGTCTTTAGCATTCATGAACGTTTTGTCCACGATCAGTCCGGGCGTCTTGCCCACGAAAATCGCCTTGCCGCCCGCCTTGACGAAGGCCTGCAGACGCTCCAGGCCGGTGCGCGTGATTACCGTCATCGAGGGAAACACGATGGCCTTGTAAACCTGCCCGCTCAGATTTTTGAAGCCGCCGTTCTCGATCGCGGCCACCGAACTGAGTGACTGCTCGTCGAAGTAATCCCAATCCACCTGGTGCTCGAGCAACTGCCAGCCGAGTTTGGTGGTGCTGCGGTCGGCCTCCTGGTCGCCCATCCAGATGCTGTTGCCGGGATGGTACAGACCTACCTGCGCGGCCGGACGGCCGATGGCCATCAAATAGCCTCCGCGGTTGGCGTACCATGCCAGCATCGGCGCCTGCGGTGGAATTACGGGCGGCGTGGCTGGCACGGACGGATCGCCGCCGCCGCGCAACACGGGAACGCGGATCTGCAGCGCGTTGACTCCCCTCACCAGTTGAAAATCCATCTCGAACTTACCGTCGATGCCCACTCCGCCGCCTTCTTCGGCCCACACCTTCGGCTTGCCGAATAAGTGCGCCGCCGAAGAGGCCAGCTTGGGGAAGTTGTTATTCACGTTCCAGGTTCCATCCGGAGTGTGAATCGCGGCCGGAACAAGCTGGCTCAGGTTATCGATTCCGGGCACCTCGACTTCGCGGTTGTCGCGGAAGTAATCGCCTTCACTGCGCTCCAGCGCGATCATGGTCTCTTCGTGGTTCAGGTGCACCAGGTATTCCACGTGGTACTTTTTGCACCACGCGGCCTGCTCTGCGAAGAAGCTGTTTTGGAAGATGCCGCTCCACACGTCGCAGTAGTCGGCCCGGGCGCGCCGCGTCTCTTCGTTCGGCTCCATTCCCCGGCCGGCGAAGAACGCCGGGATGTAGGGCTTCAGATCATAACCTTTGCGCTTCTGGAACTCGTCCAGCAGTTTGGGAGTCCACGGAATAGAGCTGCTGTAGTCCGGCTCATCGCCGAAGAATCCCAGCACGATTTTGCCGAATTGATCGCCCACCGCCTGCCGGTAGGTTTCGTGAGTGATCTTCAGGAAGGCGCGGGTGGCCTCCGGATCCAGGTAGTCGATGAGGGAATAGAGGGCATCCTTGGCGCGGGTGCCGTCCTCGCGATTGAAGTTGCGGGTCGGCGAACTGACATAGATGTGCCGCACGAAAACCACTTCCCAGGAAAGGCGCGGCTCGTTGGGGGTCGAGCCCTGCGCCGGCACGGTCCACTCGAGCTGGCCGTCCGGAGGAACCGGAATGGGAATCACGCCCTGTATCTGTTGGCCGGTGGACGTTTTGGTGGCGAAGATCGCCAGCGTGTCGGAAGGCGCCGGCATGGTGAGCGTCTGGCCGGGCACCACGTGCACCCGGATATCGGCGACCATGCCCTGCATGCCGAGTTGCGGATATTGCCGGCTGATATTGCCGCCGGCAAACCCGCTGGGGTAGTCGGATTCGTCCTGGATCCACAGCCGCATGCCGCGCTTGGCCGCTTCCTGGACCGTGAACTTCACCTGGTCCATGTGCTCCGGCGAGAGGTATTTGGGCGCGCCGCGTCCCGGCGACAGATTCACGACGAAGATGCCATTAGCGGCCAGCCGGTCGAAATCGCGGACGATCCTGGCGCGCACTTCCTGGGGGTCGGCGCCGTTCCAACTGGCAAACGGCTGGATGGCGCCGTACTCGTGCGGCGGCGTCTTGAAATTCGCGGCGACCTCGCGCAGCGGCGGAACGGTGACCTGCTGCCAGGGACGCTGCGCCAGCAACGCGGCGGCCAGTAGGGGGAAGAGAAGCAGTTTCATGTCCTAAATCTGCCTTCAGTCCAACAGTATACCCGGGCGAAGATCTTTCCGGCGCCGGATTCCATTTTCTGTGTAATGTTTCACTTCTTGTGGCCGCTGCGCGAGAGGATTGACTCGAATGAAACGGTGTGACAGCTTCCAGCCAATTGTTGGAGGGGCTGCCAAACAGACGGCCTGGTGGACTCGAGAGCGGCCAGGACGCCGAATCGACGTTCTGGCGCGGCGGCTTTACCGTCCGGAGCGGGACATGTCACGGAACAACTTCTTGACGATTGCCGCAGCCGCTTTGGCGGGACCATGGGGCCGCAGCCGCCCAAAGAACAGCGCGTAATCGTCCGCTTCGCCAAACCATACCTGCCGGCCGCCATCGGACGCCACGATCTTGACTTGAATGTAGTGGCCCGGCGACATCAAGTGCGAGCCCAAGCCCTGGTAAAGGCTCGTCATCAAGAAATCGGCTTCCTCCGCGGTCGCAACCACCTCGACCGGCAGGCCGCATCTGCGAATCTCGGCCGCAACGAACCGGTCGAGGCCCCATTCCATGGGCGCGACGTAGAGTTTGGCGCCCCGCGGCACGCCCCCGGATGCCGGCCGTTGGGCTTCCAACCGGCCCACCACGGCGAGGCACATCACGAGAGCCGCCAACAGATGCAGAGTAAGGCGTCCCATTACCTGAAGTCTAGCACCGAACCTCTTCCGATTCCAGAGATTCTTGAGGTGCCCGAACCGGCGCATTTGCGGGGATATAGCGGTCGAAACCCTAAGGCGCCCCACTGATCCCGAGCCGCCTGGTCGAACCGCTGCACCCGCTGAGGACGCCCCGGGGGGGACCGTCTGGCGCCTCTCGGAAAGAGTTGCACCACGAAATTGGCCGGTGGCCGCCGACAGGCCGGTTTCACGGCCTCACTCGCTCCGCAAGGAGTGCTACACTCCACGTGGGTTCAAATCAAGGAGGGCTGGAAGCCCATGCCGACGAACGCTTCTTTAATCCTGCAGTCCTTGGCCTTCGCAACTCTGCTCGCACAGACGGCAGCGGCCCAGAAGGCGGCGGTCCCGCCGGTGACGCCGCCCCGCGGTCCCTTTACCTGCACCGAACTGATTGGTCTTTACTCCAGCGGCGAGTGGTGG
>Ga0209415_10009082_pt1 | contig 17111 bp, 15 predicted proteins | sample PeaSoiSIISIP2007_FD_187696 | JGI IMG/M metagenome (GOLD analysis project Ga0209415, IMG submission 187696) | Peat soil microbial communities from Weissenstadt, Germany - SII-SIP-2007 (SPAdes) (version 2) | ecosystem: Environmental > Terrestrial > Soil > Wetlands > Peat | place: Germany... | reverse complement strand
CGCGTCATGCTGCCGGCGATCTTCCCGGCCTACGTCACCGGCGCGGTCACTGCCGCCGGCGGCGCGTGGAACGCCAGCATCGTCTCCGAGGTTGTGCAATGGGGCGATACGACCTTGCGCGCGACCGGCATCGGCGCCTACATCGCACGCTGGACGGCCGAGGGCGACGCCGCCCGCATCGCGCTCGGGATCGGGGTGTTGTGCCTCTACGTTCTTGCGTTCAACCGGCTGCTGTGGCGGCGGCTCTACAACCTCGCCGCCGAACGGCTGCGGCTCGATTGAGAGGATTGGCTCAATGGTCGAACTGGCGAGCGAACGCGTCACATCGGCCGAGCTATCGGGGCCGCTCCTGCGCGCCGTCCATATCAGCAAGACCTATCGCACACCGGACCATATTGGCCGGCTCGTTCTCGAACGGGTCGAATTCGTGCTGCGCCAGGGCGAGATCGTCGCGATCCTCGGCAAGTCGGGTTCCGGCAAATCGACCTTTCTGCGCATTCTGGCCGGGCTGATCGCTCCGAGCGAAGGCCGGGTCGAGTATCGCGGCGCACCGGTCGAGGGTCCGGTGCAGGGCATCGCGATGGTATTTCAGAGCTTCGCGCTGTTTCCCTGGCTGACCGTGCTCGGCAACGTCGAACTGGGGCTCGAGGCGCAAGGCGTCTCGGCTGCCGAGCGGCGCCGCCGCGCGGTCGACGCCATCGACCTGATTGGGCTCGACGGTTTCGAGAGCGCCTACCCGAAGGAGCTTTCGGGCGGCATGCGGCAGCGGGTCGGCTTTGCCCGCGCCCTCGTCGTCAACCCCGACATTCTCCTCCTCGACGAGCCGTTCTCGCAGCTCGATGTCCTGACCGCGGAGACCCTGCGCAACGATTTGTCGCAGCTGTGGCTGCACAGCCGGATCCCGACCAAGGGGATCCTGATGGTCTCGCATAACATTGCCGAGGCCGTCGAGATGGCCGACCGCATCCTGATTTTCAGCAGTGACCCCGGCCGGATCAGCGCGGAAGTACCGGTCGCGCTGCCGCATCCGCGGGCGCCCGAGGGCGCGCCGTTCCACCAGATCGTCGATCAGGTCTATACGCTGTTGACAACGGTCCCCGGGCGCGACGGGCGGCGCGGCGCCAAACCCGAGCCGATCGGGTTCGGCTACCGGTTGCCCGACGCTGCGGTGCAGCAGGTCTCGGGGCTGATCGACACGCTGACGGAGCCGCCCTACAACGGACGCGCCGACCTGCCGCAGCTCGCCGACGGCGAAAACCTGGTGATGGATGAGCTATTCCCCCTGATCGAGATGATGGAGCTGTTGGGCTGGGCGCACGTCAGCGCCGGCGATATCGAGCTGACCGCGAGCGGGCGGGCCTACGCCGCCACCGACATGCTCGGCCGCAAGCAGATGTTCGCCGACGCGCTCTTGAAGCACGTGCCGCTCGCCGCCCATATCCGCCGCGTCCTCGACGAGCGCCCGGGGCACCGCGCGCCCGCCGCCCGCTTCCTGCGCGAGCTTGAGGACCACCTCTCCGAGGAAGAGGCCGAGCGGGTGCTCGAAACCGTGATCAACTGGGGCCGCCACGCCGAGATCTTCGCCTATGATTACGATGACGAAGTGCTCAGCCTGGAAAATTTCTGAGCGCCGGGAAGGCAGTCATGCGCAGGAGACGGGTGGCGCCCGGGGCGATGCGGTTTATGATGGCGCGAAGAAGAGGCGCAGCGTGGTCGAGAAGTTGATCTCAGCAAGGACCGGGAAGGCGGCAGCCGGGGGCACGCTTGACGCGGCGATCGTATCGCTGCGGCGCGGCGACTCGGTGTTGCTTGATGGGCGCGATAACGCGGTCCTCACCCTCGCCGCCGAATTCGTCAACGACGACAATCTCGCGCGCCTGCGTGCGGTGTCGGGACGCAAGCTGCGCATGGTGCTGACGCGCCGCCGCGCGGTGGCGCTCGGCCTGGCGCGGCGCGAAACCGTTCCGGGCGCGCTCTCGGGCGCGGTATCGATTGCGCTGGCGCCGGAGATCGCCGCCGCGGTCATCCGCAACCTCGCCGATCCGGCAGCTTCGCTCGGCGCCGAACCGCCGGGGCTTGGTCCCGAACCGGCCCTCGCCGAAGGCGGCGAGCTCGCGGCCGTCGCGCTCGCGCGGCTGGCTGCGCTGTTGCCGGCGGCCCTCGTCTTGCCGCTTGGTCCCTCCGAAGCGGCGCTCGCCCGGCGGCGCACCGATTTCGCGGTGGTCATGGCCGAAGAGGTATTGACCCGGCGCGCCGCCGTCGCCGGGCTGACGAGGGTCGCCGAAGCGCGCGTCCCGCTCGCCGACGCCGAGGATGCCCGGCTGATCGCGTTCCGCCCCGGCGATGGCGGCACCGAGCATCTCGCGATCCTGATCGGCACGCCGGACCCGGCCTCGCCGGTGCTGGTTCGGCTCCATTCGGAATGCTTCACCGGCGATCTTCTGGCGAGCTTGCGCTGTGATTGCGGCGACCAGCTGCGCGGAGCCATCGCCGCGATCGCCAAGACCGGCGGCGGGGTCCTCCTCTACCTCGCCCAGGAAGGCCGCGGCATTGGCCTGGTCAACAAGCTGCGCGCCTATCAGCTGCAGGATGCCGGCTTCGACACGATCGACGCCAATGAGCAGCTCGGTTTCGACGCCGACGAGCGCGTCTATCAGCCGGCCGCCGAGATGCTGCGTCAGCTGGGTTTTGCGGCGGTGCGGCTCCTCACCAACAACCCCGACAAGGTCGCCGCGCTCGAACGCTACGGCATCCGCATCGTCGAGCGGGTGCCGCACGTCTTCCCGGCGAACGGCCACAACGAGCGCTATCTGCGCACCAAAGCGACGCGCAGCGGGCACCTGCTGTAAGGCGTTCTACTCCGCCGCCGCACCCATAACCCGGCGGGCGCCGAAGATTGCGGTGCCGACGCGGACGTGGGTGGCGCCGAAGCGGATCGCGGTCTCGAAATCGGCGCTCATCCCCATGCTGAGCTGAAGGAGGCCGTTGCGCCGCGCGATCTCGCGCAGAAGCGCGAAATGCAAGGCCGACTCCTCGTGCTCTGGCGGCACGCACATCAGCCCAACGATCGGCAAATGGTGGCGGTCGCGGCACTCGCCGATGAAAGCATCGGCGGCGACGGGCAATACCCCGGCCTTCTGCGGCTCTTCGCCGGTATTGACCTCGATGAAGCACGCCGGTCGCCGGCCGGTTTTCGCGATCTCGCGGGCTAAGGCCTCGGCAAGGCGCGGCCGGTCGACGGTCTCGATCACATCGCCGTGGGCGAGCGCGTCCTTGACCTTGTTGGTCTGCAAGGGACCGATCAGGTGCAGCACGAGGTCGGGAAACTCGCGGCGCAGCGCGGGGAATTTTGTGAGCGCCTCCTGCACCCGATTCTCGCCAAAAATGCGCTGCCCCGCCTGGAGCGCCGCGCGCACCGCCTCGATCGGGTGGGTTTTGCTGACCGCAACCAGGGTGACCGCACCCTCCGGCCGGCCGGCGGCGCGCGCGGCCGCCTCGATTCGGCCGCGAACGGCGGCCAGATTGGCGCCGATGACTTCGTGAAGCCGCGCCTCTTCCATGTTGGCTCCATTCCTGGCACAAGGCTGCCTGTGGGGCGCCGCCCCGTGTGCAGAGCGGCGCCAAGGGTCGTGACATGTTACCTGGTTATTACCGCCTGCTGTTCGGGCTTGCCGCAAGCCTTTCGTTGATCCTGGCGGGATGCGGCTCCGATCGCCCACCCGAGACCGCCGCGGACCCGGTCACAGGCGCAGTACCGGCGCCGCCACCGGCCAGCGCCGATAATACGGATGCCACGCTGTGGACGATATTCGGGCTCGCCAAACGAGAGTCGGAACAAAGTAACGGGCCGCAGACCGGCGCCGCGGTCAGCCCGATCCTGTGGCAGGCGACGCAAGACACCCTGGGCTTTGCCGGGTTTGCCTCGGCAGACCCGATGCTTGGCCTGTTTCTGACGAACTGGTATTCGCCGCCCGGCAAACCCGATGAGCGGTTGCAGGTCAGCGTCTTCATCCTGTCGCGCGCGCTGCGTTCCGATTCGATCGCCGTGTCGGTCAAGCGCCAGGTGCGCTCGTCCGCCGGACAGTGGGAGAATACCCCGGTCGCGCGCGATGTCGTCGACGGGCTGGAAAGCGCCATTCTGCTGCGCGCGCGCCAGATCCATGCCGAGGGCTACCGCGATACCATGTATAAATAGCGCCGGGTATAAATAGCGGCAGCGCCAACCCTGCCGGAGACGGCGCGAAGCTGTAGGAAGAGGCATGTCGCGTTACAATTTTCGGGAAACCGAGGCGAAGTGGCAGCGCCGATGGCGCGAGCGCCGGTGTTTCGAGGCGCGCGAGGATAGGGCGCGGCCGAAATATTATGTGCTTGAAATGTTCCCATACCCGTCGGGCAAGCTCCACGTCGGGCATGTCCGCAACTATACGATGGGCGACCTCGTCGCCCGCTATCGCCGGGCGCAGGGCTTCAACGTCCTCCACCCGATGGGGTGGGACGCCTTCGGACTGCCGGCGGAGAATGCGGCGATCGCCGGTCATGTCCATCCTGCGACCTGGACAACGGCCAACATCCGCGAAATGCGCGGCCAGTTGCAGCGTATGGGCTTTGCCTATGACTGGTCGCGCGAGATCGCAACCTGCCATCCCGAATATTACCGCCACGAGCAGAAGATGTTCCTCGACTTCCTCGCGGCCGACCTCGCCTACCGCAAGGAATCATGGGTCAATTGGGACCCGGTGGAAAATACCGTGCTGGCCAATGAACAGGTGATCGACGGGCGCGGCTGGCGCTCCGGCGCGCTCGTCGAAAAGCGCCTTCTGGCACAGTGGTTCCTGCGCATCACCGCATTCAATGAAGAATTGCTCGACGCGCTGATGACGCTCGATCGGTGGCCCGAGCGGGTGCGGCTGATGCAGGAAAACTGGATCGGCCGCTCCGAAGGCGCTCGGGTGCTGTTCCCGATCGTCGGCCGCGAGGAGACGGTCGACGTGTTCACGACGCGGCACGACACGCTGTTCGGCGCCTCGTTCATCGCGCTCTCGCCGCACCATCCCTTGGCGCAGAGCCTCGCCGCCGGCGACCCCAAGCTTGCTGATTTCATCAGCGAATGCGACCGCCTCGGCACCAGCGAAGCGGTCATCGAAGCCGCCGAGAAACGGGGCTTTCGCACCGCGCTCGACGCCATCCACCCGCTCGATCCGAGCCGCAAAGTCCCGGTCTACGTCGCCAATTTTGTGCTGATGGAATACGGCACCGGCGCCATCTTCGGCTGCCCGGCGCATGATCAGCGCGACCTCGACTTCGCCCGCAAATACCACCTCCCGGTCATCCCGGTGGTGTTGCCGCCGGGCGAGGATGCGGGGCGTTTCACGATCGGCGATACCGCCTATGTCGAGGACGGCACCCTCTTCAACTCCGACTTCATGAACGGGCTTTCGGTGCCGGCGGCGAAGCGAGCGGCGAGCGAGCGGCTCGAGCAATTGGCAAGCGGAGAGCGGACGATCGCTTATCGCCTGCGCGACTGGGGGGTGTCGCGGCAGCGCTATTGGGGCTGCCCGATCCCAATCGTCCACTGCCCGGGTTGCGGCATCGTGCCGGTGCCGGAAAAAGATCTCCCGGTCGAATTGCCGCAGGACGTCACCTTCGACCGCCCCGGCAACCCGCTCGACCGCCATCCGACCTGGAAGCATGTCGCCTGCCCCTCGTGCCACGGCCCGGCGCAGCGCGAGACCGACACGTTCGACACGTTTTTCGAATCGTCCTGGTATTTCCTGCGCTTCTGTTCGGCCCGCGCGCCGGTCGCCTTCGACCGCGCGGCGGCCGAATACTGGATGCCGGTCGATCAGTATATCGGCGGGGTCGAGCACGCCGTCTTACACCTCCTCTATTCGCGCTTTTTCACCCGCGCCTTGAAGCGTTGCGGCTATGTCGATCTCGATGAACCCTTCGCCGGGCTGTTTACCCAAGGCATGGTCTGCCATCAGACCTACCAGAGCGAGGCCGGCGAATGGCTTTTCCCGGAAGAGGTTTCGACCGACGACAGCGGCCGCCTCACCGATGCCGCGGGCCGGCCGGTGACCGCCGGCCGCACCGAAAAGATGAGCAAATCCAAAAAGAACGTGGTCGGGCTCGACGATATCGTCGACACCTATGGGGCCGATACCGCGCGCCTTTACCTGTTGTCCGACAGCCCGCCGGAACGCGACCTCGAATGGACCGAAACCGGCATCGAGGGGATCTGGCGCTATGTCAACCGGTTGTGGCGGATGGTCTCGGAACCGGCGGCCGCACTGCCGCAAGCCGGTACGGCGATGGCGGTTGGGCTGAGCCCGGCACTCGTCGCGCTGCGCCGCCAGATCCACAAGACGATCGCGACCGTCACCGACGATCTCGACAAATTCCGCTTCAACCGCGCCGTCGCCCGGATCCGCGAATTGACCAACGCGCTCGAAGATCTGCCGGCGGGCGAACCCGGCGCCGGTACGGTGCTGCGCGAGGGTCTCGAAGCCGCGACCCTCTTGATCGGTCCGATGATGCCGCATCTGGCCGAGGAAATGTGGCAGACGCTCGGGCACGAGGGGCTGATCGCCGACGCGCCGTGGCCGGCGGCCGATCCCGACCTGACGCGCGACGAGGCGGTGACGATCGCGGTCCAGGTCAATGGCAAGTTACGCGGCACGATCGATCTGCCGCGCGACACCGCCTCGGCCGCGGTTGAAGCGGCGGCGCTGGCGTTGCCGCAAGTGGTGCGTTTCCTCGACGGAAAGGCGCCCAAGAAGGTGGTCGTCGTGCCCAACCGCATCGTCAGCGTTGTCGCCTGATGGCCGCCTGCCGAAAGGCCGCCTGGCAAGAGACTGGGCGCCGCGTTCTCCTCCGCCGCGGCCTCGGCATGGCGCTGGGGCTGGGCTTATTGAGCTTGGGGGGATGCGGCTGGGCCCCGCTCTATGCCGACCCCGAAGCCGGACCGGCCGACGCAGAGCTTCGCGCCATCAAGGTCGCACCGATCCCGGAGCGGATTGGCCAGAACCTCGCGCAGGCGTTGCGACAAACGCTGAACCCGACCGGCGAACCGACGCCGCAGCGCTATCTGCTGCGCATCACGCTGCAAACCCTGCGGCAGGATCTCGGCGTGCAGACGCAAGGTTTCGGCACCCGCGGCAGGCTCGACGCCATAGCCGCTTTCTTCCTCACCGATAGTACGCGCAATATCCAGCTCCTTTCGGGCGTCTCCCACGTCGCCGAGTCGTTCGACATCCTGGCCAATGGATACTCCGACATCGTCGCCGAAGACGATGCGCGGACCCGCTCTGTCGAGGAACTGCGCCGCGACATTGTCAGCCGGCTTACGGTGTTTCTGCAACGCCGGGCGGCCGACCGCGCCGCCAAGCCCCCGGGCACGCCGTGAAGCTTGCCGCCGGGCGGGTCGAGGGGTTTCTGCGCCGCCTCGACCCCGAGATCCGCGCCGTGCTCTTCTTTGGCCCGGATGCGGGCCTCGCCCGCGAGCGTTCCGACACTCTGGCGCGAACGATCTGCGCCGATCTGCATGACCCGTTTCGCGTCGCCGATCTCGCGGCCGCCGCGCTTGCTGCCGATCCGGCGCGGCTCGCCGATGAGGCGGCGCAGATCGGCCTCTTTGGCGGGCGGCGCGTCGTGCGGGTGCGTGAGGCCGGCGACGCTGTGGCACCACTCTTCGCGCGGTTTCTTGCGGACGCAGCCGGCGATTCGGTAGTCGTGGTCGAGGCGGGCGACCTGCCCGGCCGCTCGACGCTGCGCCGCGTCTTTGACGACGCGCCCCGGGCTGCCGCGATCGGCTGCTATCCCGACAACGCGCGCGACCTCGCCGTCGTTATTCGCGACACCTTTGCCGCACACCATATCGCGGCCCGTCGCGACGCCATCGAGTTTCTCGTCGAACATCTTGGCGACGACCGCCTCGTGACCCGGGCCGAACTTGAGAAACTGACGCTCTATGCCGGGGATGGCGGGCAGATCGACATCGCGGACGTGCGCGCCGTCATCGCCGACAGCGCGGCCTTGTCCTTGGACGATGCGCTCCTGGCCGCCGCCGAGGGCGATGCCGCCGCGCTCGACCGGGCGCTCGCCCGCGTGTTTCAGGAGGGCGAGTCGCCGGTCACGATCATTCGCGCCCTCTTGCGCCATCTCCACCGGCTGCACGTCCTCGCCGCGCGCATTGCCGCCGGCGGCTCCATTGAAGAGGCGATCCGCGCCGCCCGCCCGCCGATCTTCTTCAGAGACCAGGACAGCTATCGCCGCCAGCTCGGGCGCTGGAGCGAACCGCGATTGCGCCGCGCCCTGGAGCGCGTCGCCGACGCCGAATTCCGCATGAAGCTGACCGGTCTGCCGGCCGAGACAATCTGCCGCGAGGCAATGTTGACGCTTGCCCGCGAGGCCCGCGCCGGCCGCGCCTGAGGTCGGTTGCAGTCAGATCATCGGCAGATCATTGACGGCGCAGCAGCGTCACCACCCGGTCGAGCTGGTCGAGGCTCGTGTAATGCACTGTCACGCTGCCGCCGCGCCGCTTCGGCGCCAGGGTAACGCGCAGGCCGAGCGCGGTGGCAAGCTCGCGTTCAAGCGCCACGGTATCGGCGTCGCGGCCGCGCGGCGCCGCCTTTGGCCGGGCGGCGCGGCGGCGCACCAGATTTTCGGTCGCCCGCACATTGAGCCCGCGGCGCACCACCTCGAGCGCGAGTGCGGCGGGGTCGGGGGCGCCGAGCAGCGCACGGGCGTGCCCGGCCGACAGCTCGCCCTGTTCGAGGCTGTTGCGCACCGCCGCCGGCAGCCCGAGGAGACGCAGCGTGTTGGCGATGTGGCTGCGGCTCTTGCCGACGGTTTCGGCGATGCCCGCTTGGCCACGGCCGAATTCGCGGGTGAGGCGGCTGTAGGCCTCGGCCTCTTCCAGGGGCGAGAGGTCCTCGCGCTGCAGGTTTTCGACGAGCGCGATCTCGAACGCCTCGGAGTCGCCAAGCTGGCGGATGATGACCGGGACCTCGTGCAGCCCGACCAGCTGCGCGGCGCGCCAGCGGCGCTCGCCGGCGACCAGCTCGAAATCCGCTGCGCCCTCGGCCACCGGCCGCACCAACAGCGGCTGGACGATGCCCTTCTCGCGGATCGATTGCGCGAGCCCGGCTAGTTCGGATTCCGCGAAATGCCGGCGCGGCTGAAACGCCGAGGGCCGGATCGCCTCGATCGGCACGGTTTGCGCGCCCCCAAATTCACCCGGCAGACGGGTGCCCGCTTCGCCGAACAGCGCCGCCAGGCCGCGCCCGAGCGAGGGCCGTTTCGCCCGCGGGCCGGCCGGGTCGCTCATGCCATGGCGCTCATGCCGCCGCGCCGCAACATCTCGGCGGCCAGCCGGATATAGGCCTGCGACCCCGGGCAGCGCTGGTCGTAGATCAAGACCGGCATGCCGTGCGACGGCGCTTCGGAGACGCGAACATTGCGCGGGATCACCGTGTCGTAGACCTTGTCGCCAAAATGGCCGCGCACATCGGCGGCGACGAGGTCGCACAGATTGTTGCGGCGGTCGTACATGGTTAAGAGGACGCCCTGCAGCGCGAGACGGGGGTTGAGCGCGCGCTGCACCCGCTCGATCGTACTCATCAGCTGGGCCAGACCCTCAAGCGCGTAGAACTCGCACTGCATCGGCACCAGCACCCGATCGGCGGCGACCAGCGCGTTGATCGTCAACAGGTTCAACGATGGCGGGCAGTCGATCAGCACCTCGTTGTAGGGCGCGAGGCGGGACCCGATCGCGCGCGCCAGCAGGAACTCCCGCTGAGGGCGCTGGCTCAATTCGAGTTCGGCGCCGGCGAGATCGGGCGACGCTGGAACCAGCGTCAGACGCGGCACCGCGGTGGCGACCGCCGCCGCCTCGAGCGCGCGCTCGCCAAGCAGCACATCATAGCTGCTGACGCCTCGCGCCTCGCGCGCGACCCCGAGCCCGGTGCTGGCATTGCCTTGCGGATCGAGATCGATGACGAGGATGCGGCGCCCGGCGGCGGCGAGCGCGGTGGCGAGGTTGACCGCGGTCGTCGTCTTGCCGACCCCGCCTTTCTGGTTGGCGACGGCGATAATGCGGGTGCGCCCGACGCCGGGCCGCGCGGTCAGCCTAGACGCTGCCGCCTCACTCACGGCGACCCACCCGCCTCAAACACAGAATGACCCCCCGACGGTCGGTGCAACTGTCATGGCACGTCGCATCCATTGTCCAGGCTTGGCTCGCCGCGGTCAATTCCTGGTTCGCTCGTTCGCCCTTGGGGAAGAGGCACACCGTATCCGGTCCGATAAACGGCCGCGCCAATACGAGCAGCCGGTCGAGCGGCGCACAGCCCCGCGCGGTCACGACATCGACAGCGTGGGGCGCCACCGCCTCGATTCGGGAATTGTGGATGATGACCGGCGCGGCCGCGATGCGCGAGGCCTCGCGCAGGAACGCGCATTTGCGCGCATCCGCCTCGACGAGCTCGACGTGGGGCACGCCCGCGATCGCCAGCACCAGACCGGGAAAACCGGCGCCGCTGCCGAGGTCGATGAGGCTTTGCGTCCCCGGCGGGAGATGCGCCAACAGCTGGGCCGAATCGAGGAAATGGCGTCGCCAAAGATCATCGAGCGTGTTGGCGCCGACCAGGTTGATGTGCGCCGACCAGCGGACGAGGAGCCCGGCATAGGCCTCCAGCCGCGCCACTGTTTCACGTGAAACACCGCTCAGCGCGGCAAAGCTCTGCGGGTCGAGTGGCTCCATCACCCCGCCCTCGCGCGCCGCCTCGGAAAACGGTCAGTTGGCACCTCGGCGCCGGAAATCCCGGTTGAGCCGAGCGCCGGGAGAGGCGCTAATCCGCGCTCCTACCCCGCCCGCTTCCCGCGCCCGTCCCCATTGGGCTGGCCTTGCGGCTGTTTACTCTGCTTCAGCCGATAGCTCTCGCCATGCATATGGAGGATGTGGGCCTGGTGGGTCAGCCGGTCGAGCACCGCGCCGGTCAATCGCGCGGTGCCAAAGACGCTGATCCACTCCTCGAACGGGAGATTGCTGGTGACGATCGTGGAGCCGCGCTCGTAGCGCTGGCTGATCACATCGAACAATAGCCCGGCGACGCCGGTCGAGAGCGGCGCGTATACCAGTTCGTCGATGATCAAAACGCTGTAGCTGGCCAGCCGCCGCTTCAAGCGCAGCAGGCGCCGCTCGTCGCGCGCCTCTAAGAGTTCGTTCATCAGCGAGGCGGCGGTGATGAAGCCGACCGACAGACCCTGCTGACAGGCGGCGAGCCCCAGTCCGATCGCGATATGGGTCTTGCCGGTGCCGTCCTCGCCGATCGCAATGACGTTTTCGCGGCGCGCCACGTACTCACACTGCGCGAGCTTCAGCACGAGGTTCCGGTCAAGAGAGGGCAACGCCGTGAAGTCAAAGCTGTCGAGGCTTTTTATCGCCGGAAACCGCGCGAGCTTGATCCGGCGCTCGACCAGGCGGCGTTCGCGTTCGAGCAATTCAGCCTCGACCAGGCGCAAGAGATAGGCAGAACGGTCGAGGCCTTCGGCCGCGGCCCATTGCCGGGCCAACCTCTCGTACTCCGACAGAAACGTCGGCAGCTTAAGTGCCTTGAGGTGATGGGCCAGCAGCGTGTCCGACTGGGTGGCCGTCCGGGTCGGGGGCGAGGGCGGCGACGCCTGCGGCACCGACACGATTTGCTGCACCGGAACGGGCGCATCCTTGCGCACCAGGAGTGCGCCCGAGAGTTTTGCGTATGCCATGACCGTCTACGCCGCTACTCGCATGCCGATTTGCGCATATACGCACTGCCACAACTCGATAATTTCCTGCGCCGATCGGCCGGACCCGGCGGTCTCGGTGACCGTGCGCCCATCGATCATCGACGCGGCGTACTCGGTGCGCTGGTAGAGGATGACCGGCGCCACCCGCCCATGCTCGGAGAGGGCTGCCACCGCCTGGGCGGTGATGCTGGCGCGGGGCGAGGCGCTGTTGACGATGAACATGAACGGTTTGCCCGCTTTGCGCGCGAGCTCGACGGTGCCGCCGGCAGCGCGCAGATCGTGCGGGCTCGGCCGTACCGGAATGAGGATCAGGTCGGCCATCGCAATGACCTGCTCGATCGACCCGGTCAGCGCCGGCGGTGTATCGATGATCGCGATCGCGGTGCCGTAACTGCGCAGTTCCGCGAGGTTGGCGGCAAGTTCTTCCGGCCGCACCGTCGCCAGAGCCGGCGAATCGTCGGCGCGCGCCTGCCACCACTCGGCGAGCGACCCTTGCGGATCGGTGTCGATTAACACGACCGGGCCCTGGCCGGCCGCATCGGCCCGCACGGCGAGGTGTGCGGCGATTGTCGTCTTGCCCGAGCCGCCTTTCTGGCTCGACACGGCGATGACATACATTCGCCCCGGCTCGCCGCCGGTTCTCTCGAGGACCCGCGGCACCAGCGGCGGCGTCATCTCGTCCACCGTTTCCGCCACAGGTTCGCGGCGCGCACGTTTGCGAACCTTCGGCAGTGGCGTGACTTCGGGCGTGACTTCGGGCGTGGGCTCGGGGCCCACTGGCGTCATCTCGGCCAACGCCTCCGCCACAGGCGCGCTCGTCGCCTCGCTCTCAGCGGCGGCGTCCGCCGCGACCGTTTCCGCCTCAACCGCGCTCGCCGGCGGAGCCGCCTCGCTCATCACCTCCGCCACCGGCGCGCTCGCTACCTCGCTCTCGGCGGCGGCGTCCGCCGCGACCGTTTCCGCCTCAACCGAGTCGGCCGCGATGCCGTCGCCGCTCGCCGGCGGAGTCGCCTCGCTCGCCGCCATGCTGTCGCCAGACGCAGCCGGAACGGCCTCGTTCACCTCCGCGGCGGCAGGCGCGCTTGCCGCTGCGCTATCGGCGCTAGGCAGCATCGTCGCAGTGTCCGCCAGGTTGCCGTCAGCGTCGTAGATAACCATCCTGCCATCGGCGCCGGTGGCGAAGCTGTATCCCCTGGCGAGCAACTCGGCGGCCGAGGGGCCCTGCCCGCGGCGGGTTATCGTCAGGTCCTCGCGGCGGAGCGTGACGCCCTCATCCGCTCGGGTGTCGGGGCTGGTGTCGGGGCTCGGCGACGGCTCGACCCGGCTGAGCACCTCCACCGCGGGCTGGCTCGTCGCGACGCTGTCCGGAGTCGGCGGCGGATCGCTCAACTTTAGGGTCGTCCCCGCGGGCTCGCTGCGCACTTTGGAGTCGGACTCGAGCCGGCCCAACAGCCGTCCGAGCCGCTTCCCGGTTAGCGCTTTCTGGTCTTCGTTCTCGGACGGCTGCTCGACGGGAGCAGGGGTTGGTTTGCGATTGAGCCAAGCGAGCATGCGCGCGATACCGGAGTTGATGGGCCGAGAGGCCGAACACTCTTAACTATGATTTATACGGATGAATTATCGGTAAACAACCTTTTTGAGGCCTTCAGCGGTGAATTCTGGGCGTCTTCGCGCCCCTGCCGCGGCGCTTGCGGTGAGAGCGTCTTGAAGGCCAAAGACGTCGCGGCTGCGGCCCAGCAGGTGCTCAAAGCGGCTCTCGGTCAACCAAGACGACGGCGCTGCTATTCATCGCGCACCGTCACTCTCGCCAGTCCCCGGAGTGGGCGGCGGCTTTGTTGGTAACGGTGCTCCGGCCGGCGCCGGCTGCCGCTTGACGTATTGCAGGAGCGCGACGAGCGCGGCCGGGGTTACCCCCGAGATCCGCGCCGCGGCGCCCAGCGTCGCCGGGCAGGACGCGGCAAGCTTGCCGCGAATCTCGGCCGACAGGCTGCCGACCTGGGCATAGTCGAGCGATGCGGGCAGGAACAGCGCCTCGTCGCGGCGAAACGCGCCGATGTCGCGCGCCTGGCGTTCGAGATAGCCGGCATAGCGCGCGTCGATTTCGAGCTGTTCGGCGATCGCTGGCGCGAGCGCCCCTAACTCGGGCCAGATCGCCGCGAGCCGGGCCACATCGATCCCGGGATACGCCAGGAGCTCGGCGGCAGAGCGGGCCACGCCATCGGCATTGACCGAAAGCCCGTGCCGGCGCAGTGCCGAGGGGCTGAGGCGCAGGTCGCGAACCAGATGGCGGCCGGCCTCGAGCGCGGCGCTCTTCGCGGCGAAGGCGCGGGCCCGCTCGACCCCGATCGCGCCATGCGCGACCCCGATCGGGGTCAGCCGCTGGTCGGCATTGTCGGCGCGCAAGGTCAGCCGGTATTCGGCGCGCGAAGTAAACATCCGATAGGGCTCGCTCGTCCCCCGCGTCACCAGATCGTCGATGAGGACGCCGATATAGGCGTCGGCCCGGTCGAGCACCACGGCCGTCCTGCCGGAAGCGGCCAGCGCCGCGTTGAGCCCGGCGACGAGCCCCTGCGCCGCCGCCTCTTCGTATCCGGTCGTGCCGTTGATCTGGCCGGCGAGGTAGAGCCCCGGCACCCGCCGGGTTTCGAGGCTCGGATGGAGTTCGCGAGGGTCGACGTAGTCGTATTCAATCGCGTAGCCCGGCCGGCGCATGACCGCGCGCTCAAGGCCGGGGATCGTCGCGATGAACGCGGCCTGGGCATCGCGCGGCAGCGACGTCGAGACCCCGTTGGGGTAGATCGTGTCGTCGTCGAGCCCCTCGGGTTCGAGAAAGATCTGGTGGTGGCCGCGCTCGGCGAAACGCACCACCTTGTCTTCGATCGAGGGGCAATAGCGCGGGCCCACCCCGGTGATGTCGCCGGCGTAGAGCGGCGAGCGGGCGAGATTGGCGCGGATGATATCGTGGGTCTGTGGCGTCGTGCGGGTGATGTGGCAGACGATTTGCGGCGTCGTGATGCGTTCGGTCATGAACGAGAACGGCATCGGCGGGTCGTCGCCGGGCTGGATCTCGAGCCCGGCCCAGTCGATCGTCCGCCCATCGAGCCGCGGCGGGGTCCCGGTCTTGAGCCGCCCAAGGGCAAACCCGCAGCGCCGCAAGGTCCGCGACAATCCCTGCGACGGCGCTTCGCCGACCCGGCCGGCGGGGATTTTCTCCGGTCCGATGTGAATAAGCCCGCCGAGAAACGTGCCGGTGGTCAAGACGATGCGGCCGGCGGCGATCTCCCGGCCGTCGCCGAGCACGAGCCCGCGCACCCGCCCGGCCGGATCGAAGAGCAGATCCTCGGCCGCGCCTTCGATGATCGTGAGCCCCGGGATCTCGGCGAGGAGCGCGCTCATCGCGGCGCGATAGAGCTTCCGGTCGGCCTGCGCCCGGGGGCCCCGCACCGCCGGCCCCTTGCTGCGGTTGAGCATGCGGAACTGGATGCCGGCCTTGTCGATCGCGCGGCCCATCACGCCGTCGAGCGCGTCGATCTCGCGCACCAGGTGACCCTTGGCGAGCCCGCCGATCGCCGGGTTGCACGACATCTCGCCAATCGTCGCGCGCCGGTGCGTCAACAGCGCCGTCCGCGCCCCGACCCGCGCCGCCGCCGCCGCCGCCTCGCACCCGGCATGCCCGCCGCCGATCACGACGACATCGTATGTCTCGCTTCGCTCATTCATGGCGGCGGAATGTAGGGAGGGGGTGCGGGGCTGTCGAGGTTTCACGTGAAACAGCGATCGCTTGAAGGCTCAGGCGAAGCAAATCAACCGCGCCGAATTGAAGCGGCGCGACCTCAGCTATGCCGACCTCGCGAAGCGGATGGACGGAATCGGCCTAAATGTTGATGACCGCACTATCGCCAACAAGATCGCGACGGGCGCCTTCTCAGCGGTGTTCTTCCTTCAGGTCATGGAGGCGATTGGCGTCTAGAACCTCGCGTAGATACGGGAGGTTGAGCCGCGACCACATGGCGTTATAATCATCGCGCGGCTGGCGCGGGCGAGCGCATGAATGCGTTCCTCGGCCATACCGACAGCCGGCTAACTTACAAGGCGCTGATCGGATGACGGAAAAGAAGTACGACAAGGAACTTGGCCTCGATATGTCGATGGACGAGGCATTGGAGCGCTTCGGACGCGTCACAAAGGAGGAGGTGGAGGGGGCCGGTAATACGATCCCGGGGATCCCTAACGGCGAGCTAGAGCTAGTCGCATTCAAAAGGGATTCGATTCGGCGGGTCTGCCATAACGACGAATGGTGGTACTCGATTGTCGACGTGGTGAGTGCGCTCGCTGGCACCGAGCGCGGCCGCAAATACTGGTCTGACCTAAAGACCAAGATGATTGAAAAAGAAGGGTTTTCTGAACTGTCCGATGAAATCGGACAGTTGCCCATGCCCGCCGGGGACGGAAAACTGCGGCAAACCGACGTAGCGACCGCAGAGACGATCCTGCGAATTATCCAGTCCATCTCGTCGCCTCGGGCCGAGCCATTCAAGCGGTGGCTGGCCCGCGTGGGATACGAACGTATCCACGAAGGTCAAGACCCCGAGATTCTGATCAAACGCGCGATTCTCCACTATCAGGTGCAAGGCCGCACCGATGACTGGATCGAAAAGCGCATTCGGACGATCTCGCCCGAAAAGAGCTTACGGCCGAATGGAAGAAGCGCGGAATCGAGGAGGACGTGGAATACGCTATCCTCACTAACATAATGTCCGAGCAGACCTTCGGGCTGCACACCCAAAACCACATGAAGCACAAGGGCCTATCGAAGAACCATAATCTTCGCGACCACATGACCGATCTTGAGTTGATCCTAACCATGCTTGGCGAAACGTCGACCAAGGAGATCGCCATACAGAGAGACGCGCAGGGATTTACCCCGAACGCTCGCGCAGCGACAGATGGGGGCACGATCGCCGGCAATGCGCGGAGGCAGATCGAAGCGCAAACTGGCAAGAAAGTCGTGTCTCGACAAAATTTTCTCGGGACCAATAAACGAACTGCTGATCCCATGATGCTCACGGCGAAAAATGGGACGCACGCTCCTTGAGATCGGCGACGCTCCTCCATTTCTTTAGGTGATACAGCTACTTAATTCCGTTCATTTTCCCAAACAGAAGTCGCGGAAGACTACGTCGAGCAGGTCTTCGACGTCGACGCGCCCGGTGATGCGGCCGAGGCTGCGCCAGGCGAGGCGGAGGTCCTCGGCGCGCAGCTCGGGGAGGAGGGCGGCGAGCGAGCGCGTCAATGCCTCGGCTGCGGTTTCCAGCGCCTCGCGG
>Ga0209415_10009081_pt1 | contig 17112 bp, 18 predicted proteins | sample PeaSoiSIISIP2007_FD_187696 | JGI IMG/M metagenome (GOLD analysis project Ga0209415, IMG submission 187696) | Peat soil microbial communities from Weissenstadt, Germany - SII-SIP-2007 (SPAdes) (version 2) | ecosystem: Environmental > Terrestrial > Soil > Wetlands > Peat | place: Germany... | reverse complement strand
AGTGCGGGCGTAGTTCAATGGTAGAATAGGAGCTTCCCAAGCTCTAGACGTGGGTTCGATTCCCATCGCCCGCTCCAGAAATCACGATGTTTCAATTGCCCTTGCAAGGCTAACCTACGTGAATCCAGCTTGAGAATGGACCGCTTTGGACCACAATTGGACCCTACTGGGTTTTATTGGACCCCAACGATTTGCATGGGAAACCGGCCAGTCGTTCAATGGTCTGTTACTTATGGAACTAGACCAGCGCGACTTCGCGGTCGAAGTTGGGCTTTTTCTCTGCATGGAGCTTGAGCCCAATGCCGCAGACTGCGGCGATGCGCTCCAGCATTGTGAGCGAGTGCCCGTTGTACTCAGCGTCCTCCAGGCGGGCAATCACCGACTGTGTCGTCCCAACCTTCCTAGCGAGCTCGGTCTGAGTAAACCCTGCATCCTCCCTCATCTCGCGCACCAGTAAGGCCAGATCAATCTGGTGCAAAGTGCGCCCGAATGTCTTACGGTAGGTTGCGCTCTTGCGGGCGCGCTGTTCGACAATTTCACTGTGTTTGTCGCGCTTCATAGTCCCAACTCCTTCAGGATGGCTTCTCTTTCCTTCGGCGATCCTGTGTAACGGTTTCGGTACTTCATCCAGAGCTTTTTTAGCTGCTCTGCCCTTGCAATTTCGCCCTGTGGGGTCTGTTGCGTCTTTTTCTGAAATCCTGACGTAATCACGATCAGCATTCCCGGTTGATAGAAGAACAGCACGCGGAAAATCCGGTCGAATTGCTTGACCCTTAGCTCGAATATTTCAGCCGTAAGCTTCTTAACGAACTTCCCTTGCATTCGATTGCCATGGATGCGCAAGCGGTCGATAAACGCGTCTATCCGGGCCGCTGCTTTGTCGTCAAGCGAATCCACAAACTCTCGGGCAGGGACGCGGCCGTTGGGCAATTCCACATACTCAATTGTGAATTCGCCGCTCATGTGGTCTTGGAGTTCTCTGCCATTACGGATTATCGCATTATTGCTATAACGCGTCAAGGTCAAACATAGGACGCGGCTACTTGTCGAGCTACTTCCCGACAGGGATTGCAAGACGAGTGGCCTGACCAACGCACAGACCGGGATACGACAACTTAACCCTGTGGTGACGAGGGGGGCGATCCCTTGGCAAGATCGCGAACGTCACCGTTTGCATCGTAAGAGCATTCCAATCGAAGTTCTTCCGTCAGTGCTCCTCGTTCAATCAACCGACGGACCGTTTTCTCTCGGCAAAAAGAACATGGACCTCGTTCGTACATAGAGAGAAGCATGGGCACTTCGGTTTCCTCATCTGGGTGCCGTTCCCAGAGGTCCGTCAAGTCCATGCCAAACGAGTGTAGTGTTTCGAGATCATCCTCCGCTTCAAACCAGCGGAGCGCGATTGCGTGATCCCCGGGCCTAAAGTTGCGCGCAAGCAGTTCGACGGCCTCGCCCCTCCACTTAGCCCGCGTTTCTACAAGTCAGAACGCGAGTTGTCTAACCTCTGGGTGAATAATTTGCGATAGGGCGCTTGTCGCGGCCAATCCCACCCGCTCCTCTTCGACATCGACCAAGCTGAACAGTAACTTGATATCGAGCGGGAAAAGCCGCCGTGCGAAAATCCGTAAGTGGGCATACTGCTCTTTGGGGCTTCGCGCTGCGGCCAGCCCCCGCGCGGCATGTTCAAGCTCACCATCGTTGGCTCGTGCGCCCCAACTGGCGATCCACACGGGAGTCATCTCCGGGAGCTTCGGCTTAACCTGTTCATACGTGGCGCTCATCATTTCACCGGATTTGCGCAGACGGTCATCTAAGTGATCTCGGCTCTCTTCATCCGCCAATCGATATGCTTCGATCCGAGGATTCTCCGCTCCAGCCTTCCGTAAAGCCTCCCGAGTCTCCTGCTCCCCGACCGTTTCCTTGGCCGCACTCATCAACCAACCCAGGTCGACTTTCTCCGTCGTGGCCATCAGCAGCGCGCCGATCTTCTCACTCGCAAAAAGCAGGCCGTCGATTCCATCCATTTGGAGGAACTCGATTGCGATGGCTTCCCCTTTCTTCGGCCCCGGATTATAGCTCTCATACATCCCTCGCTTCGCCCGCTCATTTCCATCTAGTGCAAGACAAGCCGCAAAGTGAAACCTTTGCACCGCATCCCAATCGTCTCCGCTGCCTGGCAGAACGTTTAGTACCTCGTCATAATAGAACTCCTTGCCTGGCATCAGGTCCAACAAATCCAGCATATAGGACGCCCGTGTGCCTTCAATCTGGGCGTCATAGGCCCGACAATGCAGGCAGGCATCCAGTATTGCGTTCCGAAAGCCTTCGACATTGTGGTCTCTGGCATATAGGACTGCCCGTCCGTGCCCCAACTGTAGCAGGTGGCGAAACTGATCTTCGTCCATCCGTGCATAATATCTAGTCGGAACAAAAGAATACACGCCCCTTTTTGAGACGAAGAAAAGTGAATTCTTGCCGCTCACATTTCCGGTTTTTAGAACGCGTTCGTGCTGAATAAAAATGATAATAGACTCAAGAACGACTTGCCGATGGTCTCTTCGGACGGCGCCGCTTTTATTCTCGAACGGTTAAGCGAATTACTTTCCCCATCTTTCGCCTGGCCAGGAACGCTTCGGAGCTTTCCTCAACCTAGCTCATTCCTACCTCAGCCTGGCTTTCTTGCGGAATCGTCGCTCTGGTGGCAAATTCGTTGTGCCGAGGACAGGAGAAGCGTACGATGCACAGGTTAGCGGCCAAAATCGGAAAATCCGGTTGAAATGGAAGTACACCCGAGAAGGGTGTTCCTCGAGGTGCAGCCCGACATGCGAAATAAAATCGTGACCTGTTTGGCGGCAGTCGCTGTTCTGTTTGCGATCTCTCCCGTAACGTTTGGACACCATGGGGTCTCTGACTACGACATGGCCAACGTGGTTACCTGGCACGTGACCGTGAGCGGCTTCGTGTTTGTGAATCCCCATGCCCTGCTCAACTTCACGCGGAAGAACGAGCAGGGCAAGATCGAGGAATGGCAAGGAGAACTCCAGAGCCCTAACATGCTGGCGAGGAAGGGGCATTGGACGAAGGACACCGTGAAGACGGGAGACGAAATCACAATTTTCGGTTGCCCGGCGAGAAATGGCTCGAAGGCTATGCTGTTGAGAAAAGTCGTGCTATCGAGCGGCGAGGAATTTACCGGGGGCTGATTTTCACGGCGAGATCGGGACTGCAGATCCGACAGGAATGCAAACAGAGGGAAGCTGCTGATGAAAACGAGGAAGATTGCTTGGACTGCGTTGCTTACTTCGGTTGTGTCCTTATTTTTCCTGCACGCTCATTCTGCTACCAGTTCAGAGCAAGGTAACGCGGATGGCGGGACTCACGCCTCGGAGATTTCCGGAGTTTGGGTGCAAGTGGTTGGCCAAGCGACCCGGCCGAACTGGACCGATGCACAGGGTAATCGTCTGGAAAAACTTCCTCTAACCGCGTGGGGAGAGGAGCGATTCAAGGCCAATCGGCCCACCCACGGGGCCAACGCAGTTGCGTCGACGACTTCGACCGAACCAATTGTAAAGTGCCTGCCGCCCGGAGTGCCGGCCATCTATATGGTTTCCATTTACCCGATGGAGATCATGCAGGTTCCCGGCCGAATGATTATGTTTTTCGAATATGGCAACTATGTGCGGCAGATTTTCACGGATGGGCGAAAGCATCAGAGTGTGACTCCCACGTGGATGGGTGATTCGATCGGCCGGTGGGAGGGAGATACGCTCGTCGTCGACACAAGCGGTTTTAACGACAAAACCTGGATCGACAGCGAAGGGCACCCGCACTCGGACGCCTTGCACGTGGTAGAGCGCATTCGGCGCATGGATCACGACCACCTGGTGGATGAGATCACCGTGGACGATCCCAAAGCGTATACAAGAACCCTTATGACTAAGCGGGTTTTTGACTTTGAGCCGGACTGGAATATCGCGGAATTCGTTTGCGAGGATAATGATGTCTTCCTGAAGTATCAGAAGGAAGCCGGAGCGGAAAAGAAGTAGCTGCGCGAGTTTCCATCAAACTTCCTAAGGCCGTTACGCACGAGAAGACCTTGCCGGTTGCGATACCGCGCTCGAGAAGTTCGTAACCACATAGGACCCAAGACAAAGTGATTTCCCAAAAAACGAGATCGGGAGCAGGAGTGTGCCTCTCCAGGGGATCGAAACAGCGATGCCGCTTGAAACGCCAATGAGGCCCCACCCTTGCTCGGGGGGCTCTCCACATGACCAGGCGTTGTGATCGTGTGTTAGCACGGGCAATGCAGGTTCAGATCTGTAATGACCATATCGAATGACTATGGTATTCTATAATGGTCGCTGGAGCATGCCCATGAGCACAAAGAAGAAGCCGATACAAGAGATTGCCATTTCCAAATTTAAGGCCAAGTGCTTGTCGCTGCTACAAGAGGTGAGCAAGACTAAAACTCCGCTGCGAGTTACCCGCCGGGGGAAAGCGATCGCGGATGTCATTCCGGCCTCCAGCGAGGGGGACGAAAGAAGCTGGATCGGTTCCCTCGCGGGCAGTATCGATATCGTGGGCGATGTGGTTTCACCCGTCATCGATATTGAGACGATCGAGGCAATAAAAAATTGAAGCTTCTTCTCGACACCCACATTTGGATTTGGAGCTTGGCGGAGCCGAAGCAGCTCTCGCGCCGCGTGCAAAACGAACTGAAAGATCGGAACAATGAGTTGTGGCTGTCCCCTGTGAGCACATGGGAAGTCTTGCTGTTGCACGCCAAGGGTCGAATTCAGTTGCACGGCAATGCGCGGGAGTGGGTCACGAGAGCAACCACTTATATGCGCGAAGCTCCGTTGACGCACGAAATCGTTGCCGCGGCGCAGGATCTGCCACTTTCGCATCAGGATCCGGCCGATCGTTTCCTGGCCGCCACGGCGGCGGTGCTTGGCCTAACTCTGGTGACTGCCGATCAACGGCTACTAGGTTTGGGAACCATAGCCACTTTGGCAAATCTTTGAGCGGCTGGGATGCGGATTAAGCGGATAAATTCGTCGAATCTAGCTTGCCGTGGCAGCGTGGCTCTCGGGGTAGTCGGCGCTTAACGAAGTTTCTTCCCAGGCGTCCAATTCACCACTCAATTTTTCTATCTTCGTTCGAGCTGTTTCCAGCGCGATCAGGCCGAGCACCAAATGCAGCGGCGCATGGTCGGACTCCAGCGCCTTGATGATCGCTTCTCCTGCGCGCACCGGATCGCCTACCTGCTTGCCGCTTCTGCTCGTGATGCGCTCGCGGAATGCGCCGGCGGTTTCGGCGTATTCCGGAATCTGCTGGCTGCTCTTCTTGAGAGAACGGCCAGCCCAGTCGGTGCGGAACGGGCCCGGTTCGACCACTAGTACCTTGATGCCGAGCGGAGCGACCTCTTTTGCGAGAGATTCGGAAAGGCCCTCCACGGCGAATTTTGTGGCGTTGTAGTAGCCCACGCCCGGGAATCCGACGAGGCCTCCGATGGACGACATATTGACGATGTTGCCGCGCCGCCGGCGACGCATGCCCGGGAGCACTACATGGATCATCCGGGCGAGGCCGAAAAAGTTTGTCTCCACCAGGGCGCGAACTTCGTCCTCATCGCTTTCCTCGAGCGCGCCCACGTACCCGAATCCGGCGTTATTCACCAGCACGTCAATGCTGCCGAAAACCGACTCGGCGTACCTCACAGTTTCGGCCACTTCCGCTTTGTCCGTGACGTCTAGCTTCAGGGCGAGCGCGCGGCCTTCGTGGCCCGCGGTGAGGTCGCGAATCTTGCTGGTGTCGCGCGCCGTTATGACGGCGCGGTAGCCGCGGTCGAGCACGAGTTTCGCAAGTTCCCGTCCGAAGCCTGTCGAACAGCCGGTGATGAACCATACGTCCGAATTTTGTAGAGGCATTGTCGTGGCTCCCGTTCTATCGCCCCTGGTCCGTGAATCTGCTTACTCCCTCGTACACACTATCTGCTCATGGATTATGCTCCCGGATGAGGCAAAAGGAAAGGTTGGGGGCCCTCGAATCAGCTTGGATCGGCCCTGGCGCTACCAGCCGGTGATTACTCTTCGGACACGCCAATCGGACGTACTCTCGCCAAGGACTGCCTTTCGTTGGATTCTGAACGAACAAGGAGGCGTCTATCTTATGTTCAGAACCTCGAAAATGTGCCGCTTTGGGGCAATGGCGCTAGTCCTGTGCCTTCCCGGTACAATCCTGGCGGGCCAAAAGCACCAAGGCTACGATCGCACGATGGATGAGCTGCGTTTAGCCCGCGCGTTGTTGCAACGGCCGAACGAGGCGCAAGCAGTCAATGGGTCGCAGGATGAAATAAGCTTGACGATTGCCAATATTGACGGCGCCATGGCGGACATTGAGAAAGAGATCGGCGCGGAGGGCAAGAAGCCGCGCGCCGTTCCTCGAATTGACGCGCGCATGCCATGGGCGGATCGTCTCGCGAAGAGTCTGAAATTGTTGGAAATGGCGCAGCAGGATTGCGGCACGGAAAGGGACAATTCAGGCGACGGCGGATTGCGGGCGCGGGTTTTAAATCAATTAGATGACGCCCACACTCGCATGACGGTTGCGATTGCGACGAAGAATTTCGACTATAACGCGAGAAATATGCCGACTCGGAATGACTAAGCGTAGAGTCGCAAATCACTCCCTTGCAATTTCCTCCGCTTGAAAACACCACCAAGTTTTCGCGCCAACGGCGTGGAACATCCCAGCCCGGGGCAACGCCCCGGGCATTGCTCTGTGAGTCGCGCCTACCGGCAGACTTCGTCGAAAATCGAGGCCTCGCTGGCAAGGAGGATGAATCGGTCAATGACGTTTAGCTCTTCCGACTTGAAGTGGACTTGGACGTGATTCCTCAAATGCACGGAAACATTGGCCCATTCTTCCTTTGTTGTTCCAAACCGATTCTTACGGCTTTCTGGGTGTGTACCACCATGATGGAAAGGGCTTGGTTCTGAAACAGACCTGCGATGCGCCTCTTGCATGTGCTCCCACAATTCAATTTCTGAGGCGTAGAAGCTGTTGCATTCCCTACAACTGATTCGGGCTTCTTGTGGTTGTGGCATGTGAATTTACCTCCTAACTCTTCGATTGCTTCACCTCCAGAATACACGCGCCCCCTCCCGTCGACACGTCTTTTGTAACGCGTTCTCTCGACGAAAGATGTGACCTGGATCACTATTTGGGTCTGTTGAGCCGCAAAGCTTCCGTGTGGCCAACGGAGGCAAGATCGTTTCTCGGGACCTGTGCCGATGATGCGGATGTCCGCTGCTTAAGGCCGGGAACGTAAGCAACACGGGGCCGGAGAAATCAGCGTGGTACAATTCAGCTTGATCTCTTAAAGGAGCGGCTCATGCGCAACCGAGGCAATCGAGGGAACCACGCCAGGCTAGGCCGAAACGACTGGCACTTCAGAGCCGCCGAGTTCCACGATCTTGCCGCGCACGCCCACCGTGTCGCTGCGACGCATCACGGCCAAGAAGATCACCAGACCGGGCACGAGTTTTCCAAGCAGGCGATGGAGTACTCAGCCAAGGCTTACCAGTACGCACAAGAAGCTCATCAGAAATCAGGAAGCGCCTTCAGCGGAACGGGAAAGGCAGCGCGCACCGGACCCGTCAAGCGGGCCAATGGGGCTGGCAAGCGAAGTAAAAAGAAAAAGTAGTCGTCGCGGTGCCGGCGCTCCCGGGTTGCAACTCCCCGCCCTTCGGCACATCGAATTGGGCATGAACAAAAGCGATCCTCTCTCCATCAGCGTCGTCCATCCCAATCAGTTCAGCGAAGGGACCTCGCAGACGCCGGGTTCGCTGCGTCTCGCGGCGGTGTCTCCCGAATTGGGCATCCACTCGGCGCTCTGGGGCGGAACGTTTCTGGTCGAGCCCGGAGCGCAAACGGGAATCCATCATCATGGCTTGCAGGAAACAGTCGCGTATGTGCTGGAAGGCGAATCGTTCATCCAGTGGGGCGAGCGGGGAGAACATTCCGTCATAGCGCGCGCGGGAGATTTTCTGCACGTGCCGGCTTGGCTGGTGCACCGGGAAATCAACCGGTCGATGGAGTTCCCTTTCTGCTGGGTCGTGATCAGAAGCACTTCCGAGCCGATCGTCGTCAATCTTCCTGAGGATACGTGGAAATAGGCGAGCTTACGCCAGGGAACTCGGGTATATCGCTACGGGCTCGCCCCCTGTTCCTAAATTTTCTTTTCAACTAGCGATGCGGGAACACGACTTTCAAACTGAGGAGGTCTGTTCTTGAAAAGTTGCTCCTCAGAAGGAACGCTGATCATCTTGTGCTCACCCCCTTGGGCCAAGACAAGTTCGCGGACTGGGAGCTCGATAACTTGAGAGGTCGCGAGCCGAGCACCCTCGTGGCGATAAACCAAGCGCTTCCACGGCCGGTAAAATGGCGCAATGGCGACCGATCCTCCGAATTGCCCGGTATTACAGATCACCACGTTGCAGAACATGACGCGTGAAAAGGCTTCCGCAATCTGAAAGAACGACTGTGTATCTTGGTTGTACGCCAGAACGAATAGATGCTGGATAAATCCGCCATATAGCGCGGCTCGCTCCAGATCCATCAAGTCGTAACAGATCGCTACGCCGAATCGTCCCAGTTCATGGGCGTCAAAGAGGTAGTAGATGGTCTCATTTTTGAATTTGTACCCATGTTTCAGAAGGTCTTCACGCTCCTTGGGTGCCGGGTAAATCTTGCCGACCCGAATCTGTTGGCAGTAACGACCGAAAGTCTTTGATTGCCAGTTATCAGGAATTATAACGACCGCCTCGTTCACAGCCTCGAGTTTCTTGGGATTTAGAACGTAATCCAGTCCCACGATGACAATTATTCCCAGCCGCGAGGCAATTGATTGCAATTGAAAGATGCGATAGCGCGGCACGGCTAATTCAGGTAGCAAGACTATGTCCGGACGGTCTTGACCCACCAGGAATGCTGCGAAACAGCCCTTGATGAAGTTCCACAACTCATCGCTGTAGACGGCTTTCTTAGCGGCAGGCATTGACCAATATTCAGACGGGCAGTTTGTCTGTATCAACCCTACTCGGATTGAGTCTCGATAATCTGTTCTATTCGCCAGCATTCACGCCCTCCTGTGCGAGACCAGGGAAAGAGTCAACCAAATTCCAGTTTTCTCGTGTGTATTGTCCAAGGTAGAGAGGGATCAATTGCCTTGGCTCGTGCGCTGACACTGTAATTTGATAACCCGCGAGTATCTTTTCTGCATGCAGAATCTCTCTCTGTAGTTCTCTAATGGTCCCGATAACCGGGACGTCGCGGGCAGTGTCATCGTGCATTCCATGATCAATCAATCCCCTTCGCGTGAGAATCAGAGTCTCGGCCGTTCGATCCATTAGGAGGGCTTCTAATATGGCCATTGTTCTTGACGAGCAAGGCTTGTCCTGAATGTGCCGAATCGCTATCCTCTGGACTGTTCCTATGAATCCAGTATTTACCAATCGAATCGGAATACGATGATCTCTTCTCAACAAGTTCAAGAGAATGACGCCTAGAGACCTGACAACTGCGAATTCGAGGTTGGAACGTGAAACAGTCAACTGTTCAGGTACGACGCGACCGTCGTGTACAACGCCTCGACGCCTAAGCCCCAGTCCACCGCCGCCTAAAATCCGCCTCCACTCTTCCCAGCTTGGAACGCCCTTCAAAGTAGTCCAATCACGCGGGAGGACGAAATTGTACACACTGCTTGCGACAGAGAGCTGCTCATCAAGGGCAATCTTCCCAAGCCTTGCCGCGACCAATCGCAGGATTTCCAGGGCAGTCCATTCGCTAATCCGGGGGTCAAACTGATTGCGTACGGAAGCAGAGGTCCAATCAATCCACTCTGCAAGCAAGATTTCAGATCTTCTGCGAGCCGCAAAAAGCCTCGCCACCTGGCGGACCTCGGAATTTCGTGCCTTTCTGAGCTTCATTGCATCGCGACGCTTCAATGGAAACACAATATCCGCGACCCATCCCGAATCTGCCCTCGTCGTCATCGAGGGTGTTCTGCTCAGATCTCGTATTGCTGATGCCGGTGGTCGCACCCTCAATATGTCCCAGATACGCCACGAAGTGATATCCCGTGGTCGTAGCCGTTCAGCGAACCGTTGGATCGAAACTGGCAAGAGGTCACTCTCATAGAGGGTCCCTACCTGCGATCCCAGCCACCACAAATCGGCCCCGTCAAGTATTGACTTGGCATGACCAGACGTGGCGGACAATTCCCGCCTCAGTCTCTCTTGCACATTTCTTGGCAAACCAGGACACGACTTTGACCTGAACAGATCTCCAACTGCCTGGAAAGCTATTTCCAGAGTCCTTGTCGCTTCTGTTTCGTAGTACGCTCCACGATGGCTTGTGTCGTCAAGCCTCAGTCGATTGAGCCTAAAGAGGTAGTCCGCTGCCAACTCCCTGGTCCTTGGCGGAGCCTCCTGCGACAGAACTTGTCTTGCTGTGATGAATACCTGCGCGCAGGCAATTTGCTTGAGTTTTGCGTAAAGCAATGCCGTACCGAGCGGGTTTTTCCTGCCGATGTAATTTGCGAGCCTGAATACTCTGCCGGGGTCCTCTCCTGCGATACGAACGTAGTCCAGCATTCGCTGCCACAAGCGCAGCTTCTCCGGGTGCGATTTGATGGCTTCACTGAGGACTGATAGAGTCAACTTCGTACGTTTCTGCGTTCTCTGAGCGCCTGTCTCATTGAGGTTATCTGTTAATCTCAGAACACGATTAAGCTCTTTCTTTAACTTCCTAAGATTCTGACGCTCCTGCTCATACTTCATTGAATTCGGCCGTAATTCGCCGAGTAGGTTCCGAATCCGCGATATTTCTCGACCAACTTCATTTTCATGAAGAAGAGCGTTCGGCAACTCGGCATCCGCCACCTGGAGTCTCGGCGTAAAGCGTGCAAGCAGCGTAGCAGCGAAAGAAATTCTCGTTTTCTCCGGTAATTCTTCATGCGGGAATTCTGTAAGTATGAGGTGCTGAAGATCGTTTAGGACCCGTTCTTGATTTAGATGGTCCAGTAATTCGAAATCTAAGCGAGCAAGATCTGACACTTTGGCAAGAATTTGAGTCATGAAAGGCTTAGGAAATCTTGTATCGAGTGATGTCGCCTCAACAGCAGATTCCCGGCCCTTCGAACTCGAAAGATACTTCCTGAGTCCTTCTGGTTCTGTCTTCTCCATCTTTAGATGGCAGCCGGTCAGCTCTTGCAGCTTGTCTCCGTAGTCATTCATCCACTTTTCCAGAATGCTGAACCTTCCCGCTAGGACGATGTGGTCGTCAACGTATCGAAAATGAGCGACTTGCCTCCGCCGGACCTGCCCTTTCGCCCAATCATCGACTGGAAGCATTGCTACGTTCGCAAGGAATCCCGCGACGCTCAATCCTGTCGGAATGAATTTACAACTTCCCTGATTCGAGCTGATTTGCATTTGCGACAAATCCGATGCCTTCCACCCTCCGACATCGATCGAAAATGCGGCCAGCCGTTCAAGCAGATCCCTGCCGATTGACCTGGCCGTCAGCGATCGCGCAAACACAATTCTTTTTACTAGCTCGAGGGATAGAGAAGGATAGAATTTTTCCACATCAAAGCTGCCCCAGTGAACTTTCGGGCGTTCCGTGTGCCAATAGGCAGACCGCAAGTATGGCAGGCGCCAATTGGGATCAAGCTCCTCCTCGCGATCGAGGATTGATTGCTCGACTTCGCCCAAGGCCACTTTGTTTCTCGCCATCTGTCTCACTGTCAGCAGGACGTGACGCCTGTAAAGCGGCCAACTGTGCTGAAACTTACGATAGATTAGCCCGCGTGCGTTACGGTAGGGACCCGGGAGGACGTGCAGTTTCCCTTCTGCTTCAGGCTGATCGACGATCAGGGAACGATAGAGCCGATTCCCATAGCTCCAAGCAGGCATTTGGTAATCGAGATCAGAGCCGACGACGTTTACATAAGCGAGCCAAGAAACTTGGTCGCGCACGCTTACCCAAAAGGCTTGACGGACCGCGATCTTTCCATCTGATTCCATCTTCGGTTGAGGAAGAAGCTTTAGGGGTTTATTCTGGTACGTCCCATAGAGGAAGTCGCGTGCGATATCCATTAGGGACTCCCTGAGGCGGAGCTCAAAGTCACGAAATTCGTGCTCGTCGTACCAAGTTTCCGTTGCCGAGTAATAGTTCTTAATCTTCTGCCATGCCCAAAACAAGTTCTCGTAACTGCACAACTGAGCGATCGCGGGATTCGAGTGTGGCATGGCCAGAGAAGATTAGCCTAATTTTAACTATATGGGTACTTTCGAATGGAATTAAACAGTCCAGTTCGAGACGCACGGACGTCTTCCCCCTTCGTTGACGCGAGGAAGTAATCTATGGTACGAGGCATAGCATCTAAATTGGGCGGAGGAATGCAATGAACAGGGTTCGCGTATGGATTGTGGCGATGTTGCTGGCTGTGCCGGCGGTGGCTGCGGCGCAGGAGGCGAAGCAGGCGAATTTGGAGAATACGCTTTGGGATGTGGATCAGCAGTGGCTTTGCGACGGGCCTTATCAGAAACCGTATGCGGAATGCGTGAAGTTCAGGAGCCAGTATTGGGTGGACGGATTTTTCGAGGTGCAGTCGGGAGGGACGCTGCGCAACAAGGAAGAGATGGTTGCGACGCAGTCGGCGGCGAATCCCGTGACCGGCGTGCGGCCCTTCCCTGCCGATTTCCGGCTGGTGGCCGTTTACGGAGACGTGGCGCTCGGGACCGATCACACCGATTTTAAGACCGCGCGGCCTGACGGAACGATTCCGTTCACTTCGGACAGCCATTGTTTGCGCGTGTTCGTGCGGCAGAACGGCGCGTGGCGGCCGGGCGCAGCGGCGCTCGTGCCGGTGATTCCACCGACGGAGGCGAATTACAAAACGTCCGGCGCCAGGAGCACGAAGAGTCCGGACGAAAAGCTGGAGAAGGAACTCGCGGAAATGGATCAGAAGTGGATGGAGGCGATTCGGGCCGGGAAGACCGATTACCAGAAGCAGAATTACACGGAAAAGTGGTTTGAGATTCTTGGGTGGCTGCCCACCGTGGTCCTGACCAAACCTGCGGCAATGGAGCGCGTCGCGCATCTCAACTTCAAACCGGGCGAAGGAATCTTTGTGGACCAGTTCAGGTTGATGTCGGTGTATGGGGATGTGGCGCTGGCGACGGATCGAAGGATCAGGAAAGTCGCGGACGCAAAGGGGACGATTGTGAGCACGCCGCATCGCGCGCTCATCGTGTTCGTGAAGGAAAATGGGCAATGGAAAATTGCGGCGGACGCGGCGGTGCCGACGATTGCCACGGAGTAGCAACCCATTGTCGAAGGTAACTGAAAAAATGTCACTGGCTGTCATTCCGAGCGAAGCGAGGAATCTCTCTTTGGTTTAAACGCAGGGACAGAGAGATTCCTCGGCGCGCAGCGCGCCTCGGAATGACAAAAATTTGAGTTTTTCCGCAGTCTGAATCGCCGTGTCGCCCGGCGATTCCTTAGCAGTTCTAGTGGCGCAGGCTTCAGCCTGTGGGGTTTGGTTGCAGCGAGGGCGACCGTGCTCTGACTAACCCCCACCGGCTGAAGCCTGTGCCACTGGAACCCGGAATGGAGCCAAGGACAATGAAGAGAACATTTTGCTTTCGATGGGGTTGTGCTTTCTTGGGAATCATTTTTCCTGCGATTGCGGCGATTCCTTGCGGGGCTCAGGGGGTGGCGGACGATTCGCTGGTTTTCATTCACGCGAATTTGATCGACGGGATTTCCAACGCGGCTACGATGGATGCCACCGTGGTTGTGACGAAGGGGCGCATCGAGAGCATTGGGCGCGGGGCGGCGCCTGCGGGGCGGGGCGCGGTGGTTGATCTTACGGGGCACTGGCTACTTCCTGGATTTGTGGACGCGCATGTGCACGTCGGGAATCTGGCGGATGCCAAGCGGGCGCTGCGGTCCGGGGCGACGACGATTGGCGAGGCCGGGGTCAATCACTTTGCAGACATTGGGATGCGCGAGCTGAATCATAAGGGCGTGGTGGATGTGCCGGACGTGGTCGCGGCGGGATATCACATTCGGACGCATCCGGCGGATGACTATTTTATTGATTTTCCGCAGGACACCGATTTGATGGGCGGAGTGCGTGGGACCGAGGCGGTGCGGCGGATGGTGCAGCGGATGGTGAGCCGCGGCGTGAACCGGATCAAAGTGATGGCGACGGAGCGGGCGGGGACGCCGGACACCGATCCGCGTATCCGCGTTTTCAACGATGAAGAATTGGCCGCAATCGTCGATGAGGCGAACAAGACGGGATTGTGGGTGGTGGCGCACGCACACGGTAATGAAGGAGCGGCGGCGGCCGTGCGCGCGGGCGTGCACAGCATCGAGCACGGCACGTACCTGAGCGACGACACGCTGCGGCTTATGAAGGAGAAGGGCGTTTATCTCGATCCCACGATCACGGCGCTCGTGGATATGTCCGATCCCGAAGGCGAGTACGACAATCCCATTTTGCAGATGCGCGGCAAGGCCATGCTGCCTACGGGGCGCGAAATGACGGCGCGGGCGTGGAAGATGGGAGTCAAGATCGTGGCGGGGACGGATACTTCTTATTTTGATAAGAACAATCGGACGCTGGCAGATGAAATGATCGAGCTGTCCGATGCGGGGATGGGGCCGATGGATGCGATCAAGGCGGGGACATCGGTTTCGGCGGAGGAATTGGGCGTCGAGAAGCGGACGGGGTCGATTCGCGTTGGGTACGAAGCGGATTTTGTGGTGATCGATCGCAGCCCTCTCGAAAACATTCGGCACATTGGCGACGTGGTGATGGTGGTCAACAATGGAAGAATTGCGCTGAACCGGTTGAATGTCGCTGCGCATCCGTAAGTGGCACAGGCTTCAGCCTGTGGGGGTTAGTGCCTGCAAGGACCAAAACCCACAGGCTGAAGCCTGTGCCACTAGTTGCTTGTGAGAAATTCGGATTAGATGTATGTTACGGGCCATCTCTGGACACGAAACGGAAAAATCAATGAAAAATACTGCCATGAAAATTCGATGTTTGCTGGTCCTGATTGCCGCGGCGTTTGCGGTGTTGCCCGCGAGCGCGCAACTTGCCTCTCCCAATGATGCGGGCGTCAGGATGGGGCACATCCATCTGTTCGTGAAAGATGTGGATGCGCAAAAACAATTCTGGACGGCGACGATGGGCGGCACGGTCGTGCAAAACGGGCCGCTTATGTTGATCCAGTTTCCCGGGGTTTACATCATGCTGCGGCAGGGCGATCCCGCGGGGCCTCCGGCGGGGTCCATCGTGGATCACTTTGGCTTTGCGTGGAAAGATATGCCCGCGAGACTTGCTAAATGGAAAGCGGACGGCGTTGAGATCGAGCAGACTGGAAATCCGAACCAAGGTTACGTGCATGGGCCGGACGGGATTCGCGTGGAGTTCTTTGGCGACCCTTCGCTTCCCACCGCCGTGGCGATGAATCACATTCATTTTTATCCAGTGGACATTCCCGCGATGCAGGCCTGGTACGCGAAAACGTTTGGCGGCGTGCCGGGGAAACGGGCGCGCCAGTCATCGCCGGGATGGATCGACTGCGACGATATTCCCGGGACGAATCTATCCTTCTCGCAAGGGAAGGCGGGCCTGGTTCCCACGAAGGGCCGCTCGCTCGATCATATCGGGTTCGATGTGAAGGACCTGGAAGCGTTTGCGAAGAAGCTTGAAGCGCAAGGGATCAAGCTTGATGAAGCTATTCGCCTCGCCCCGAATGGGACGACGAAGGTCGCCTATTTGACGGACCCGTGGGGCACGCGCATTGAGCTGACCGAGAAGCTTGCGCCCTGAAATGACAAGTAGCACAGGCATTCTTACCTGTGCGGGGTTTGCAATCTTCAATCGTCCATGGCGGGGTCAAAGGAGCAAAAATCGCACAGCCAAGAGTGACTGTGCTACTTTGCCGTCGGGGCAGGCTCGCCCGGGCCTGTGTACTTCAAGATAAACAAACCCCATTGGCGATTGCTGATATAGATGTTGCCGCGTGTGTCCACCAGGACATCTTCCGTCATGCTTACCAGCTTATCGTACGGCGCCGGCATGCGGCGGACGGTGGGCGTCGGAGGAATGAACCAGCCGACCTCTTTCGGCAGGCGCGCGTCCTTGATGTCAAATACGCGCAGGCCGGCGTTGAAGTATGTCTCATAGATCAGGTCGCCCTGTTTTTCCACATCAGGGTTGTGCTGCAGGATATTCGTGTTGTGCGGGCCGAAGCGGCCACCCTTTTCGCAAAAATCCTTGTACGGCACGTCCGCGGGAGGAACCGGCGTGGGAAGCTGGGAAATGAGTTTCGGCTTGGCCGGGTCTTGAATGTCCACCAAGCCGTTCAAGAATAGCGCGCCTTGGCAAGCCGCCGCGCCGGTTGGGGAATCGCCGCCGCCAGTTCCCTCCGCATGCGCGAAGAGCAAATTCCGGCCGGGAATCGGCATCACGTCATGCACGGGAATGTTTGTGCCGAAGGGCGGGCTGACGGTGAGCTGTCCGATCAACTTTGGTTTTGAAATGTCGCTGATGTCGAGAATCACGATGGCGGGGCTGTAGCCCAAGTACGCGCGGTCTCCTTCGATCACGGCCGGGCCGTGGAATCCGTAGATCGGGGCCGGCAGCGGCGGCTCGCCTTCCTTTTGGCCCGGCATCCACCAACGGCCCGCCTCTTTTGGATGGAATGGATCGCTGACGTCGAGGAACACCGCGATTTGTCCTTTGTATCCGGGCATGCCCGCGGAAAGATTGGCGTATTTGCCGCCGGGATAGCCGTCGCGATGAGTGCCGGTCGCACCCGTCTTCCACCAGGCAACCTGCTCGGGGTTCACCGGGTCACTGATGTCCCAGAGGAGGACTCCTTCGTTGACCTTCTTGTTCGGGTCGCCTCCGTAGCCGGCCCTATCCTGAAGCGGCGTGATCATCAAATTGCCGTGGAGATCGATCTGGCCCGAGGATGTGGGCATCGGAGCGGGGAGGAACTTGACCACCTTCGGGTTCGT
>Ga0209415_10009080_pt1 | contig 17112 bp, 15 predicted proteins | sample PeaSoiSIISIP2007_FD_187696 | JGI IMG/M metagenome (GOLD analysis project Ga0209415, IMG submission 187696) | Peat soil microbial communities from Weissenstadt, Germany - SII-SIP-2007 (SPAdes) (version 2) | ecosystem: Environmental > Terrestrial > Soil > Wetlands > Peat | place: Germany... | reverse complement strand
GAGGCGGGCATCACGACGTTCCTGGTCTTCGCCGTGATAGCGGCCGCCTTCGGCGTGGGATCCCTCATCGCGAACCGCCAATTGGGAGCGAAAAGCCGGCGCTCCTACCTCCAGACCACCACCTACGAGTGCGGGGAAGAGGCGGAGGGGGAGGCCCAGATCGATTTCCCCACCCAACACTACACGTTCGCGATCGTCTTCGTGGCGGTCGACGTCTTGGGGTTCATCCTGGCCCTCTGGGGCCTGACCTTCCGGGGAGTGAACTCGGGTTGGTACCCCATCTTCATCGCGGTCGGCTTCACGGCCCTCGCGATCACGGGGATCTACTACGCGCTGAGCGGTGAGAAGAGGTGGGTTGTCTGACGGACGCGCCCGCCAAACCCCCGTCGACCCCCGCGGAGAGCTATCGACTGACGGGCGAACTCCCGATGGTGGACCAGGCGGCCGTCCCGTTCATCGAGATCGAGACGGTGCGGGCGAGGGAGTTCATTCCGGCTGCGAAGGAAGCGCTCTCCTCGCTCATCTTGGAGCAAGGACAGTCCAAGGTCATCCGACCGACCTTCAACTGGGCGGGGCGGAACTCCCTCTTCCCCCTCCACTGGGGGCTTGCGTGTTGCGCCATCGAGTTCGCGGCCGCTTTCTCGGCCCGTTTCGACGCCGAACGCTTCGGTATCGTACCCCGCTCGTCCCCCCGCCAGTGCGACCTCATGATCGTCAACGGTACGGTCACCTGGAAGGTCGCACACAAGCTCATCACGCTCTACGAGCAGATGCCCGACCCGAAGTGGGTGATCGCGATGGGCAACTGCGCGACCGGTGGCGGACCGTTCCGAACCGCCTATTCGGTCGTGCCGGGTGTCGACAAGCTCGTTCCCGTCGACATCTATATCGCCGGCTGCCCCCCGCGCCCCGAAGCCATGATCGATGGCATCCTCAAGCTAGAAACCCTCATCCGGGAGCGCAAGGAGTAGACGGCGGGGCCGCCGAAACTGCCGGGGTCGAAGATGCAACCGGAGGAGTTGGCCAAGGCCCTTGCCCCTGTGCTGGGCGAGCGGCTGATCGGCGTAGAAACGTTCGTGGGAACCGCCGGGCGCGTGCGGTTCCGCCCTGAGGCCGCCCTCGACCTGTTCCGGTTCGTCCGGGACGACCTGGGCTTCCGCCACCTCTCCATGATCGGGGGGATCGACTGGACGGGCCACCGCGAGGTGTTCTACGTCGTCTGGTCCGACGACGCGCACCAGTACGCGATCCTCTCCGCCGACCTGCCCGCCGACCAGCCGCACATCGAGTCGGCGACCCCGGTCTGGGAGAGCGCCAACTGGCACGAGCGGGAGACCTGGGAGCTGGTCGACATCGGCTTCGACCACCACCCGGACCTGCGGCACCTCTTGTTGCCGGACGGGTACGCGTTCCACCCGCTCCTGCGGTCGTTCAAGCTCCACGAACCCGAGGAGTTGGAGGTGAAGCAGCGCAGTGTCTGAGATGTGGTTGAACATGGGGCCCCAGCACCCCATGACGCACGGGCTGTGGAACCTCCGGGTAAAGATCGACGGGGAGATGATCCTCGACTGCGACCCCGAGATGGGCTATCTCCACCGCGGGATCGAGAAGATCAGCGAGGACCGCCACTACAACGAGGTCATCACGCTGATGGACCGGTGCTGCTACGTCGCCGGCCTCTCTTGGGAGCACCTGTACATCCTCTCCGCCGAGCAGGCCCTCCACCTATCCCCTCCGGAGCGAGGCGATTACATCCGCACGATGTGCGACGAGTTCCAGCGGATCGGCTCGCACCTGATGTGGTACGCGGCCTTCGTCCAGGATATCGGACTCATGACCCCGTTCCTCTACGGGATGCGGGACCGCGACCTGATCCTCGACCTTTTCCAGAGCTACACCGGTGCGCGCATGACCTATGAGTACCTGCGCGTCGGCGGGGTGCGCAACGACCTGCCGCCCGGCTTCACCGACCAGGCCCGCGGGGTGCTCGACTGGCTCGATAAGAAGTTCGTCGACTACGACCGGCTCTGCCTCGGGTCGACGATCTTCCGGCAGCGGTGCGATGGGCTCGGCGTCCTCTCGGCGCGCGACTGCGTCGCCACGGGAGTCACCGGGCCTATGCTCCGGTCCGCGGGATTGAAGCGCGACCTCCGCAAGGACCGCCCGTACTCCGTCTATAGCCAGCTCGATTTCGACGTGGCGGTCGCCGACGGGGCCGACGTGACCGCTCGCTATCTGGTGCGCATGGAAGAGATGCGCCAGAGCGTCCGCATCCTGCGCCAGGTCCTCGACTGGCTCGACCGCCACCCCGGCCCGGTCCTTGCGGACCGGTTGCCTCGTTGGCTCGGTGCTCCGTACGCTCCCCAGGGCCGCGAGGGATACCTGCTCAAGCGCAACTACCCCAAAGGCCTCGGCTTCTCGTCCGTCGAAGAACCTCACGGGGAGGCCCAGGCGTACGTTGTCAATGAGGGCGGCGAACATCCCTATCGCGTGAAGTTCCGATCGCCCGTGTTCGCGAACTTGAGCGCGGCCCGTCACTATCTCGTCGGGTACCACGTGGCCGACATTCCCCCGATCATGGGGAGCGTTGACGTCTGCGTCGGGGAGGTCGACCGGTAGGCGACCATGGGCGGTGCCACCCTCTTCAGCGTCTCCTACGACCTCGCGAGCGCTCTGCTCAACGGCGTCGGGTCGATCCTCCCCCAACCGCTCCATGGGTGGGTCACCAACGGCGACGTCATCCTCGGTCTGGGAGTGCTCGTGTTCGGCGTCATCCTGCTCGCCGCGAGCATGATCAACACGATTGTGCTCATCTGGTGGGAGCGGAAGCTCCTCGGCCGGTTCATGGACCGCCGGGCGGCGATGCACGTGGGGTACGCCGGCCTCCTCCAGAACTTCGCCGACGGGCTGAAGCTGTTCCGAAAGAACACCTTCCGACCTCGGGAGGCCGATTCGCTCGGGTTCTATTCCGGACCGGTCGCGTACATGGTGACCTCGATGATCATCTTCGGGATCTTGCCGATCTCCTCCGGGTGGAACTCCGGCGCTCTCCCCTTGAGCCTTCTGCTCGCGCTGGCGATCTTCTCCTTCGCCCCGCTGTTCATCTTCGTCAGTGCGTGGTCGAGCAACAACAAATACTCCCTCATGGGCGGGATGCGGTCCGCCGCCCAGATGATCGCGTACGAGGTGCCCCTCCTCCTCGCGGTCGTGGCGGTCGTCGTCGTCTCCGGCAGCTTCGACCTCACTACGATCGTCTACGAACAGCAGAACTACTGGTTCTGGGGCCCCCTCATCCTGGCGTTGATCGTCTTCGTCGCTGGCATGCTCGCCGAAATGGAGCGGATCCCGTTCGACCTGCCCGAGGCCGAAGCGGAGCTGGTCGAGGGGTGGAACACCGAGTACGGCGGGATGCTCTTCGCGTTCTTCATGCTCGCCGACTATCTTCGGGCACTGGTCGGAAGCATCCTCGTCGCCCTCCTCTTCCTCGGCGGATGGACCATGCCGAGCTGGGTGCCCTCGGCTGCGACCTCGTTCCCGCTCGCGGGCATCTTCTGGTTCATGGTGAAGACCTACGCCGTCTTCGGGCTCTTCGTCTGGATCCGGGCCTCCCTGCCCCGCGTCCGCACGGACCAGCTCCTGCGGATCGGGTGGAACCGGATGATCCCGCTCAGCCTCGCATCGGTCTTTCTGGCGGCGGCTCTGGTGATGGTGCGCTGCCTACCCGTCTTCGGCTGCCTGCCGTCCCCCGGGGTCTAGACGGAGGACGATGAGCGACGAGGAGACAGCGACCAGCAAACCGAGCGACAACCCGATCCTCTTCGTCGCGAAGCCGATGCTCACGGCGGCCCGCCAATTCGCCCGCAGTCTGATCCGGCCCTCCACCATCGTCTACCCGTTCGAGCGGCTCGAGGACCCCGCGTTCCGCACCGAGGTCCGCGTGGAAACGGGCAAACCGATTGGGGTCGGGGCGATCTGGGACAACTACCGCGGGGTCCACGCGCTGAACATCAACACCTGCATCAGCTGCAACCTGTGCGCATTCTCCTGTCCGGACCTCTGCATCGAGATGGTCACGGTACCGGGAGGTGACCCGAAGCATCCCAAGAAGTGCCCGGAGATCGACTACGGGAAGTGCAGCTTCTGCGGCTTCTGCTCGGACGCCTGCCCCGAGGGCTGCCTCACGATGACGACGCGCTACGAGCTCACCACCCCTAAGCGCGCCGAGATGGTCTATTCGCCGCAGAAGATGTTCGACCTCTTCCAGACCAAGCTCCCGATGAACCCGATCCGCATCGAGCGGCCCGAGAACGAGGATGCGATCCTCCTCGAACCGCCGCTCTGCATCGGCTGCAACGCGTGCGCTCGGGACTGCCCCACCCAGTGCATCACGATGCTCGACATCCCGAAGGCCGAGGCCAAGCCTGGCGAGAAGATCGCCAAGCGGATCTGGAAGGAGCCGGTCGTGAACGATTCCGACTGCGTCCGGTGCGGCACCTGTATCAGCGTCTGCCCGAAGGAATGTCTGTTCTGGGGGCCACGAAAGTGAGCCTCGAGGAGATCGCATTCCTCGCGCTGGCCGTGGTCGCGCTCGTCACGAGCGTGGCGGCGTTGCTCGTCCGGGAGCTGGTCCACACGATCCTCTGGGTCTCGGTCTTCTTCGTCGACCTCGCGGCGATCTACTTCCTCCTCGAAGCGCCGTTCCTCGGAGTCCTCCAGCTCGGCGTCTACGCCGGCGCGGTCACCGTACTGCTCCTCTTCGGGATCATGCTGACACGGAAGCGGATCTTCTCCCGGGACGCCGTCACCGGGCTCGGGCCGATCCCCCTCGCCCTCGCCGCGGTCACGTTCATCTTCCTGGTCGCATCGATCGGAGAGTTCCCGAACGCCCCGATCACGCTCCAGACCTACGCTCCCGCCCTCCTTTCGGCGCAGCTCTTCGGTCCGGACGGACCCTGGCTCCTCCTGCTCGGGCTGATCATGCTGGGCGGGGTCGCGGGCGCGATCTACCTCGTCCGTGAGGGCCGCGAATGACCTCTCTCCCGGTCGAGTGGTTCCTGGTCCTTTCGGGCGGCCTCCTGGCGGTCGGCATCTTCGGCCTCCTCACCCGCCGGAACTTCATCCTCATCCTGATCGCGATCGAGATCGCGATGAACGCCACGATCCTCAATTTTGTTTACTTCGCGGCCTTCGCCCCGACGGCCGCCGGCCTCTCGGGCCAGTCGATCGCGGTGGTCCTCATCGGGTTCGCGGCGACTGAGGTCGCCGTCGGACTGGCCATCGTCCTCGCCCTCAACCGCATCAAGGGAACGATCAACGTCGCCCAGGCCACCGAGCTGAGGGAATAGGAGGGACGCACGACGACCCCCTTCACGGCCCTGGACGGCTGGGCGTTCCTGATCCCGCTCTTCTCGGTCGCGGCCTTCACGATCGTCGGGCTGGCGGGCACCCGGCTGGCCAAGCTCGAGTGGGGCGGCTGGATCGCCCTCGCTCTCTCGGGCGCCGCGATGGTCCTCGGTGTCCTCATCGCCGTCGGGGAGATGCTCTCCCCCGGCCAGTACGTGAACGTCCAGTTCACCTGGCTCCACCTCGCGGGCTCCCCTGGCCCCTTCCCGAACGGGATCTCGCTCGTCGTGGGGACGCTCGTCGACCCGCTCTCCTCCCTGATGCTCCTGGTCGTCACGGTCGTCGGCTTCCTCGTCCTGCTCTACTCGATCGGCTACATGCACCAGGACCACGGGCTACCCCGATACTACGCCGAGCTCTCCCTGTTCCTGGCCGCGATGACCGGCTTGGTGCTGTCGAACAACCTGCTCGAGTTCTTCCTGTTCTGGGAGCTGGTCGGGGTCTGCTCGTACTTCCTGATCGGCTTCTATTACGAGAAACCGACCGCGGCCAGCGCCGCGAAGGAGGCGTTCCTGGTCACCCGGATCGGCGACGTCCTCTTCCTCCTCGGAATCTTCATCTATTTCTTCCACTTCGCAACCACCGGACCGAACGGTGGATGGGCCGCCAACGGCTTCGTCTTCGCGAATGGGACCACCCCGTTCCTGCCCGTCGCGGCTGGCGGGAGTTCGACCCTCCTCACGATCGCGGGCCTCATGATCCTCGGCGGCGCCGCCGGCAAGAGCGCCCAGTTCCCCCTCCACGTCTGGCTGCCCGACGCGATGGAAGGCCCCACGACCGTCTCGGCATTGATTCACGCCGCGACGATGGTCGCCGCGGGCGTCTATCTGCTCGCGATCACGAGCGTCTTCATCGGCTTCACGGCGAACGACCAGCTCGCGATCGTGGCGATTGGAGGGTTCACGGCGTTCTTCGCCGCCACGATGGCGGTGGTCCACCCCGACATCAAGCGGGTGATCGCGTATTCGACCATCAGCCAGCTCGGTTACATGGTGCTCGCCGTAGGCGCCGGCTTCGCCATGGTCGGACTCTACCACCTGTTCACGCACGCGTTCTTCAAGGCGCTCCTCTTCCTCGCGGCCGGCTCGGTCATCCACGCGATCGGCACCCAGGACCTGTTCAAGATGGGCGGTCTCCGCAAGCCGATGCGGCTGACCGCGATCGCGTTCGCGATCGGCGGCCTCTCGCTCTCGGGGATCCCGCCGTTCGCCGGATTCTGGAGCAAGGACGACATTCTCGGGGCCGTCTACGCCCAACTCGGCGCGCACCCGCTCTACTGGCCGTTCTTCCTCCTCGCCTTCGCAGCCGTCTTCCTGACCGCCTACTACATCTTCCGGGCCTGGTTCCTCGCCTTCTCCGGCGACCACCCGCGGGACCCCACTCTCGGCCATCCCCACGAGGGACCCTGGACGATGCAGGTCCCGCTCGTCATCCTCTCGGGGTTCGCCCTGGTCGCGGGCCTCTTCATCTTCCTTCCCAACTTCCAGTCGCTCCTCCTCAGCGGGGCGGGGGCCGCCGGCATCCCGCCGATCTACGGGACCACCGACGTGTTGCTCTCGACCGTCAGCGTCGCGCTCGGCGCGGGCGGGATCGGGCTCTCGTACTACCTCTGGGGGAACGGCCGGGTCTTCGTTCTTCCGGAGACGAGCCCCTTCCAGTCCGTCCGGCGCGTCCTGCTCAACCGGTATTACTTCAAGGTCGCCTACGACTGGATCGGGGCCCGGCTCGTTTACGGGATCTCCCGCGGAGCCGATTTCGTCGACCGGTACGTCATCGACGGCGCCGTCCGGGGCCTGGAACAGGTCTTCTCCTCCCTGTCGAACCAGCTTCGCCGAGCCCAGTCCGGAGCCGTTTCGGACTACGCGGCGTACGTGGTCGCGGGCCTCCTCGGGGTGTTCGTCCTGCTCCTGATCGTCGCGCCCTACCTCCTCGCCAAGTTGGGAGGCGGCTAGATGTTCCCGGTCCTATCGGTGGTCCTCGCGACGTTGCTCGTCGGCACGGCGATCACCTTCGCCGCGGGGAAGTACGCCCGATGGGTCGCCCTGACGACCTCGTTCGCCTTCCTCGCGGAGGTCGCGTACCTCCTCGCGGCCTACCCCGGCTGGCCGGGGTACTCGACCGGGCTCATCCCCGGGTTCGCCGATCAGGAGTCGTATGCCTGGATCCACCTGGGCTGGATGCAGGTCAACTACACCGTCGGCGTGGACGGGATCTCGCTCGTCCTGATCCTGCTCACCGCGGTCCTCCAGGTCGCGACGGTCGTCTACTCGTGGACCGAGACCCGCCGCCCGGGGGCGTGGTTCGGCCTCGTGATGTTGACCTGCCTGGGATGCGTCGGTGTGTTCATCGCGCTCGATATCCTCCTCTTCTTCCTCTTCTGGGAGGCCGTCCTCGTCCCGATGTTCTTCCTCATCGGGTACTGGGGCGGACCCCGCCGCCAGTACGCCGCGCTGAAGTTCTTCGTCTACACCCACGTCGCCTCGATCGTCATGTTGGTCGGGCTCCTCGCCCTCGTCTTCTATTCGGGGGCGACCAGCTTCGATTATTCGAGCGTCTACGCGGCGGGACGTGGGCTCATGACCGTGACCCAGGCGTTCCTTTTCCTCGCGCTCTTCTTCGGGTTCGGGGTCAAGTTCCCGATCGTTCCCTTCCACACGTGGCTGCCCGACGCGCACGTCGAGGCCCCGACCGGCGGCTCGGTCCTGCTCGCCGGACTGCTCCTCAAGCTCGGCGGGTACGGTCTGATCCGCTGGGCGGTCTTCGTCCTCCCCGCGGGATTCCACGAGGCCCAGCCGATCCTCTTCGTCATCGCGTTCGTCACGATCGCGTGGGGGTCGATCGTCTCGCTGGCCCAACGCGACCTGAAGCGGCTCGTCGCCTTCTCTTCGATCAACCACATGGGGATCGTCCTGCTGGCGATCGCCCTCGGTTCCTCGCTCGGGCTCCTCGCCGCCGTCCTCCTCATGTTCGCGCACGGGATCGTCAGCGCGCTCCTCTTCATGGTCTCGGGGAGCGTCCATCACACCTACGGGACGCGCGACATCGCCTCGCTCGGCGGGATCACGCCGAGCACGCCCGTGCTCGCGACGATGGTAATGGTCGGTTCGCTCGCCTCGCTCGGACTCCCCTGGCTGATCAGCTTCCCGGCGGAGTTCACCGCCCTCCTCGCGACCTGGGACGGCCTCACCTACTGGGTCCTGATCCCGCTCGCGATCCTGGTCGTGACCGCGGCGTTCTACATCTGGATGATGCAGCGGATGCTCTTCGGCCCGCCCCGGGGCATCCCGTCCGCCGTCCACGACCTGCCGTGGTACGAGTCCGCGGCGATGAGCCTCCTCGTGGCCTTCACGATCCTGCTCGGCGTCCTTCCCTTCCTGCTCGTGAACCTGATCACGAGCTCTCCTATCCGCCTCTTCCCGGGGACGTGAGAGATGGACGCGACCACTTTTATCGGGCCGTTCGTCCCAGAGCTCCTCCTGCTCGGGGCGGTCCTCCTCGTCTTCGTGTTCGACGTGGTCGGGATCCGCCGCAATGAGTGGCTCAGCACCGTCGCGGTCGCTGCGACCTCGCTCGCCCTCCTCTCGGTGCTCGGCGACCTGGGGGTGGCGCCGCTCGCGGCGTTCGCCACGCTCCCGTCGAGCCTGATCGATGCCGCCCCCACCGGCGCCCCCCTCTACGCGTTCACCTCGCTCGGCCTCACCTTCCAGGCGATCTTCCTCCTCTCGGCCCTTCTCGTCTGCCTCGCGTCGGCGAGCCGGCCCTCCCAGGAGAAAGGGGCTCCGATCTTCTACGGCCTCCTCCTCCTCGCGACCGTGGGGATGCTGATCGTCGCCGTCGCGACCGACCTCATCTTCCTCCTGCTCGCGATCGAGGTGACGAGCATCGCGACGTACCTGCTCGTCGCCTACCACCGGAAGGAGAGCCGCTCGCTCGAGGCGGCGATGAAGTTCTTCATCATCGGCGCGCTCTCCACGGTCCTCTCGTTCTACGGCGCCTCCCTCCTGTTCGGGGCCTACGACACGACCAACCTGTACGCCATCGGCCGCGCGACGGGCACGGTGGGATTCCCGGTCCTCGTGCTTCTCGGCTACGGTTTCCTCATCGCGGGCCTCGCGTTCAAGGTCACCCTCGTCCCGTTCCACGCGTGGGCGGTCGACGTCTACGACGGCGCGCCGAGCGACGTGAGCGCGTTCCTCGCGGGGGGCACGAAGAAGATCGGCCTGTTCGCTTTCTTCCTCGTCTTCCTCGGTCCGATCCTGTTCATCAAGGTGGCCGGCGCCGGCACATCCCCCTTCTCCGGGGGTCCGCTGGACCTCGGTCCCGTCCTGACCCTTTCGTTGGCCGTGCTCGCGGTCCTCACGATGACCGTGGGGAATCTGCTCGCGCTCCTCCAGAAGGAGATGAAGCGGATGCTCGCCTACTCGTCCATCAGCCAGGCCGGCTACATGCTCATCGGGGTCACGATCGGCACCGCGCCCGCGATCACCGGCGCCACCATGCAGATCTTTGCCCACGTCCTCATGAAGGGCGGCGCCTTCCTGGTGGTCGCCGGCGTCGCGGCCCTCGGGATCGGGCCGCTCATCGACGACTGGAAGGGCCTCGGGACGCGCCGACCGCTCCTCGGTGCCGCGTTCGCCCTCATGCTCCTCTCGCTCGCAGGGGTCCCCCTGACGGTCGGGTTCGTCTCGAAGTTCGTCCTCTTCTCGTCGGCGGTCCAGGCCCAGGGGTACTTCGTCTGGCTCGCCGTCGCGGGTCTGCTCAACAGCGCCCTCTCGGTGTTCTACTACGCGCGCGTGCTGAAGGTCCTCTTCTTCGAACCGTCCCCCGCCGCGGCGCTCCCCACCGCCGGGGTACCACGCCCGATGCCCGTCGAGGCCCTCGCGGCGGGCGGGCTGGGCTACGGTCGGGCCGTCGCGATCGGTCTCATCGTCGTCCTGATCGTCGCCTTCGGGGTCTACCCGCAGCCGGTCCTCGGTGCGATCCAGTCCGCCGCCCAGCACTTCGTGACGGTCGGAGCCTAGGCGATGGACCGCTTCGACGTCATCGTCGTCGGTGCCGGCCCGGCGGGCTCGCTCGCCGCCCGCCGCGCCGCCGAGGGCGGAGCCCGCACCCTCCTGCTCGACCACCGGCCCGAGCTCGGCCATCCGGTCCAATGCGGGGAGTTCGTCCCGTCCGCCGCCGAGCTCGCCGACCTGTTCGAGTGTCCGGAATTGATCCGAACCGCGTTCGAGGTCCCGTCGGCGACGGTGCTGCGGGAGACCCAGTGGATGACGTGCGTTTCGCCGTATGGGCATCGGTTCCGATTCCCCCTGCACGGCGCCGTCGTCTCCCGGCGGGCCTTCGACAAGGCGCTCGCCCACCGGGCCGAAGGCGCCGGAGCGGAGCTGCGCTACCCCGTCGGGGTGACCGGAGTCCACGGTCCCCAGGTCCGGGTCGCGGGCGGTGAGACTCTGGAGGCGGGCGTGGTGATCGGCGCGGACGGACCCCTCTCGACGGTGGGCCGGTCCGTGGGCCTGGTGCCCCAACGCACGCTGTTCCGAATGATCACCGCGACCGTGGACGGTCCGCTCGGGGACGGAATCGACCTCTACTTCGGACGCGACGCCCCCGAGGGATACGGGTGGGCGTTTCCCCGCGCGCACGACGTCAACGTCGGACTCGGAGTGCCCGTCCTCGCACCGGGCGACTCGCTCGGCCGGCTCCTCGAACGGTTCGTCCGGCGTCAGCGCCTGGGAGCGATCCGGGAACGGACGCGCTGGTGGGTCCCGGTCGGACCGCCACCCGCGACGCTCGTTCGGGGGAACGTGCTCCTCTGCGGGGACGCCGCGAACCTCGTCATGGCGACGAACGGGGGCGGCATCCCGACCGCGATGCTGAGCGGCTGGCTCGCGGGAAAGGCGGCCGCCGACCACGTGCGCGGCGGAGCCCCGCTCTCGGCCTACGATGCGGCGTGGCGCGGCGCCCTCTTCGAACCCCTCGACCGGGCGGCCCGGATCTGGCGTTGGGGTGACCATTTCGCGCGGTACGACCCCCTCCTGGCGCTGGGGATGCGCTATATCGGGGCCACCGGTCTCGATGCCATGATGCGGCTCCGGTGGCCCGCCGGCCTCGGGAGGAGCTCGTGACGTCCCCGTCGCCCCCGCCCGAAGGCGTCGACCCCTCCCTCGAGGCGATCGTCATCTCCACGTTCGGCGCGGAGGCTTCGAGCCAGTTCGCGGACCTTCTTCCGACGCTCGTGCGGGACCTGGCGGATATCGACTGGCGGGTCTCGGAGGTGCTGAGCTCGACCTACGCGCAGCTCACGGAGGCGGCCCGGTACGCCTGCTCGACGGGCGGCAAGCGGGTCCGGCCCCTGCTGATGGCGGCGGCCCACCGCGCCCTGGGGGCGACCTCCACCCAACCGATCCACTCGCTCGCCGCCGCGTTCCAGTTGATCCATACGGCGACGCTCGTCCACGATGACGTCATCGACCACGCCGAGACGCGCCGCGGTCGGCCGTCGATGCCGCGGGCGTTCGGCCTCCCTCTCGCGATCGTCTCGGGGGACTACCTCTTTGTCCGCGCGTTCGAGCTCGCCGCCGAGTACCCGCGCGCGATCATCATGCGGTGCGGAGAATCGTGCGCGGACTTGGTCGAGGGCGAGGTCCTCCAGGAGTCCTCCCGCTTCGACCTCTCCACGGGCCGGGACCACTACTTCCGCATCATCGAGCGGAAGACCGCGGCGATCATCGCCGCCGCGCTCGCGTCGGTGGCCGAGATCGCGGGGACGACCCCCTCCTACGTGGACTCCCTGCAAGGCTACGGCCGAGCGCTCGGGATCGCCTTCCAGATCCGGGACGATCTCCTGGACGTCGTCGGGGACGCCGACCTCCTGGGCAAGCCCCTCTATTCCGACCTGCGGGAGGGGAATCCCACGCTCGTTTCGCTCGAGACCTATGCCCGCCTCGACGCCCACCACCAGGCGGAGTTCGAGCGGCTGTTCCAGCTCCGGAGGAAGCGGACGAAGCACCTGCTTCGCCTGCGCGAGCTCACGCTCATGACCGACTCCCCCGCGGTGGTCGCGCGGGAGGCGTCGAACTGGGCCACCCAGGCGGTCCAGTGTCTCGAGCCGATCCCCGCGGGTCCGTACCGGAACCTCCTGGAGCGGCTCGCCCGCGGCGCCGCCGAACGACGGTTCTAACCGCGCCTCCATCGAAAGCTACATCCGCCCCGGCCGGAGTTCTCGGGGGCACGAGGGGCCATGGGCGGGTCGTCGACGGCGCATGCTAACTCCGGCGGCTCCGCCGTAACGTTCGACCGGCTTCCCCCGTCGTGGGAACCCACGAGCGCCATTCCCCGCCTCCCCATCGGCGTCGCAGTCGTCTCCGTGCTGATCGCCCTCGCGGGGGTCCTCATGGTGCTGGGCGGGATCCTGTTCCTGCTGGGCGGGCTCGGGACCACCTTCTTCCCGTCCGCCCTCGACCTCTTCCCCTCGATCGACCTGCTCGGCGCGGCGATCCTCGCCGTCCTCGGGGTGGCGCTCCTGGTCGTCGCGACCTCGCTCTGGCGCCAGGAGACGTGGGCCCTCTGGACGACCCTCTTTGTCGTCTTCGGCACGACGATCTACCTGTTCTTCACCGGGTCGATCACGGTCCTCTTCGTCCTCCTCGTCGTCCTGTTCGTCTACCTCCTCTCGGTGCGTCGGTACTTCTATTGACGCGCCTTCTGCTCGGGCAGCTCGCGCCGGTCCCGGGGTCGACCGAAGCGAACCTCGCCCGCCTCGCGACCGCGCTCCGGGCCTCGCCCTCCGACCTTGCAATCTTCCCCGAACTCTTCCTCTCGGGGTACCGCGTCGGGGACCGGTTCCACCACCTGGCGTTGCGGCCGGGGGACCCGTCCTGGGAGCGGCTCGCCGCCCTCGCCAAGGAGCACGCGACCACCCTGGTCGTCGGCACCCCGGTCCAGTCGGAGGAGCGCCGAGGGGAACTGCGCAACATTGCCCTGCTCTTTCGGCCCGACGGGACCACCGCCACCCAGGTGAAGCGCTACCTGCCGACGTTCGGCCCGTTCGAGGAGGGGGTCCCGTTCACTCCCAGCGACGTGAGCCACCCGCTCCCGTGGGGCCACCACTCGCTCGGCCTCGCGATCTGCTACGACACGTTCTTCCCCGAGATCTTCCGGACGCTCGCGCTCGAGGGGGCCGACCTCCTGGCCGTCCTCTCCGCGTCCCCGGTGACGAGCTACGCCCTCTTCGCCAAGCTCCTTCCCGCGCGCGCGATCGAGAACGGCCTGCCGGTGGTCTACGTCAACCGCGTCGGGGTCGAAGACGGGATCGTCTTCGGCGGGGGCAGCGGGGTCTGGGACGCTCGGGGCGAGCCCCTCGCCGCCGAGGAGCGGCCCATGACCGGCCTCGGGCCGGACGAACGGCTGCTGCGGGTCGAGGTGGATCTCTCCGAGGCGTCGCGGTGGCGACCGTTCCGCCCCGTCCTTCGGGACGTGGCCACCCGCCCGGGCGCCGTCCCCGACGTTGGCTGAACGCCCCTCGGCGGTCCTTCGGTGTGTCCCGGGGACGCGGACGCGGGACCCCCACCTTCCGTTGCAGCAGGGGGCTTATAGGAGGGCTCAGCGGCTGAGGCCGCGATGGCCCCGCCCCCGACGATCGCCCAGCAACTTGCGGCCAAGCAGCGGGAGATTTCGGTCGCGGAGTTCTTCGAGCGGAACCGCCAGATCCTCGGGTTCGACAATCCCCAACGCTCGCTGCTGACGACCGTCAAGGAGGCGGCCGACAACGGGCTCGACGCGTGCGAGGAGGCCGGTATTCTCCCGGAGATCCTCGTGGAGATTGCGAAGGAGGGCGAGGACCGCGTCCGGGTGGCGGTCACCGACAACGGTCCGGGGATCCTGCGCAAGGAGATCCCGAACGTCTTCGCGCGGCTCCTCTACGGCTCCCGGTTCCATTCGAACCGCCAGGCGCGGGGCCAGCAGGGGATCGGGATCAGCGCCGCCGTCCTCTATGCCAACCTGACCACGGCCCGCCCCGCGAAGATCACCTCCAAGGTCGAGGAGGAGGAGGCCGCCCACGTCCTCGAACTCTTCCTGGACACGCAGAAGAACCAGCCCCGGATCGCCTCCGAGGACGTCGTCCTCTGGGACCGACCCCACGGCACGCGCATCGAGCTGGTCCTCAAGGCGCGCTACATCCGCGGCCGCCAATCGCCGTACGAGTACCTCCGCGGGACGGCGATCGTCAATCCCCACGCCCGGATCGTCCTCGTCGAACCGGACGGCACCCGGGTCACCTTCGAGCGGGCGACCGACGAGAAGCCCCCGATCGCGAAGGAGACGCTCCCCCATCCCTACGGGCTCGAGCTGGGGGAGCTCGGCTACCACCTGAAGGGGACGCGCCGTCCCACGGTCGCCGAGTTCCTCACCAAGGACCTACAGGGGGTTTCCCCCCGCGCAGCCCGCGAGGTCCTCGGAGCCGCCGGCATCAAGGCGTCGGCCCCACCCGGTTCCATCCAGGGCGAGGCGCAGGAGCGCCTGCTCACCGCGCTCCGCGGGATCGCCCTCGTCGCGCCCACGGCAGACGGGCTCTCCCCGATCGGGGCGATGCTGATCAAGCGCGGCCTTCGGAACGTGTTGGGGGACGTGCGGCCGGACTTCTTCGCGCCGCCGGTCAGCCGGCCCCCGAAGGTCCGGGGGGGCTTCCCGTTCATGGTCGAGGTCGGTCTGGTCTACGGCGGCGCGCTCCCCGCCGACCAGCCGGTCCAGATCCTCCGGTTCGCGAACCGGGTCCCGCTCCTCTTCCAACAGGGGGCCTGCGCGATCACGAACGCGATCTCGTCCATGGACTGGCGCCGGTACGGCCTCGACCAGAAGGGTGGGTCGGGCCTCCCGAGCGGTCCGGCGCTCCTGCTCGTCCACGTCGCGTCCACCAAAATCCCGTTCACGAGCGAGGCGAAGGAGGCGATCGCGGAGGACCCGGAGATCGACCGGGAGATCACTCTCGCACTCCAGGTCGCAGCGCGCCACCTGCGGACCCACCTCTCCCGTCGGACCCGGCGCGACCTCGCGAGCGAGAAGTTCGCGATCATCCTCAAGATCCTCCCGAAGCTCGCCGAGAAGACGAGCCACCTCGTGGGCAAGGCGGTCCCCGACCTCACACCGGTCATCACTCGCATCATGGATGTCGTGAACCTCGAGACCCCGGTCGCCTCCACGGCCGACGGGGTCAGGGTCCCGGTCGACGTGACGAACTACACGCCCCGCGCCCGCGTGCTCGAGCTCTTCGTCGAGTTCCCTCCGGACCTGCTCCCCCGCGCCTCCTTCGACCCCGCACCCGACGGCACGGATGCCGTCCTCGGGCGCGTCTGGTGGACCCTGCCGAGGCTCACGCCGAGCGCGCGGACCCACCTCGAGCTCCGCTTTCCCCCCAAGACCGATGTCGAGGCGAACGATTTCGACTGGTACATCGCCGGGATCGACGAGGCCCATCTGCTGGGAGCGGACCCGCTCCCCGGGGATTGGGATGTCCGCCTCCCCCGAACGATCATCGAGGCGGCCGAGGCCGCCGCGGCGGAGACCCCCACCCCCGGCAACGGGGAAGAGGAGGTGGATTACGATGCCGCGGAGTCGAGCGAAGGCGCCAAAGACGACGACTGACGACGCGGATGCCCCCCGCATCCGCGCCGATGCCCTCCAGCCCACCCTCGCCCTCGCCGAGGCGATCTACGAACAGCTCGACCACGGGGAGATCCCGCGGATGCGCCTGCCGCTCCGCACCAAGCAGAACCTCTCGTTCCTCGCGCGCGAGGGGGTATGGAAGCTCGGCCGCCAGATGGGGACGCGGAGCGCCCGGAAGCTTGACGGCGCCCTCATGCTGCTGCGGACGTTCTACCTTGTCGATTTCATCAACGAGATGGCCCGCGACCGGAAGACGTCGACCCTCCGGGAGCTCTACTACATCAGCGAGGCCTGGGAGGAGGCGAAGTTCCACAGCGAGGACGAATCGAACCTCCTCATCGAGGACCTCGAGGTCCTCTGCGAGCGGCTTCGGGAGGACTTCCGGCTCCACCCCGAGGAGAACGGGGCGACCGTCCTCGGCGACCTGACGATCAAGGAGAAGAACCGCAAGGGGATCGTCAAGACGATCAACTGCCGGGACGACGTCGGCGACGGCGGGTACGCCCTCCCGTTCAACGTCGAGAAGGAGAAGATCCAGTTCGTCAGCACGAAGGCGAAGTTCGTCATCGCCATCGAGTGTGGCGGAATGGTCGACCGCCTCGCCGAGAACGGGTTCGACGAACAGTACGAGGCGATCCTGCTCCACCTCAAGGGCCAGCCGGCGCGCTCGACCCGTCGCTTCCTGCGTCGCGTCACGGAGGAGCTCAAGCTGCCCGTGGTCGTCTTCACCGACGGCGACCCCTGGTCGTTCCGCATCTACGCCAGCGTGGCCTACGGGGCGATCAAGACCGCCCACCTCTCTTCCTACCTTGCCACGCCCTCGGCCGAATTCCTCGGCGTGACCGCCTCCGACATCGAGAACTACGATCTCCCCTCCGACCACCTTTCCGAGCAGGACATCCGCGCGCTCCAGGCCGAGCTCACCGACCCCCGCTTCGGGACGACCGAGTGGCGGGCGGAGATCGAGCTCATGCTCAAGAACGGCAAGAAGGCGGAGCAGCAGTCCCTGGCGAAGTACGGGCTCAACTACGTGACGGAGCACTACCT
>Ga0209415_10009079_pt1 | contig 17112 bp, 11 predicted proteins | sample PeaSoiSIISIP2007_FD_187696 | JGI IMG/M metagenome (GOLD analysis project Ga0209415, IMG submission 187696) | Peat soil microbial communities from Weissenstadt, Germany - SII-SIP-2007 (SPAdes) (version 2) | ecosystem: Environmental > Terrestrial > Soil > Wetlands > Peat | place: Germany... | reverse complement strand
GAGTGGCTGCAGAAGCAAGTGGCACACTTTCCAACCGGCACAAACACGATCGTTGTGACTCACCTCCCGAACATCACTGGGGCATTTCCGCAGTTGGCGTCCGGCTTGGCGGATGGTGAGGCGCTGATATTTGGTCCGGACGCCAAGGGCAAGGCGATTCTCGTGACCCGGGTCAAGATCGACGAGTGGCCCGCAATGCGGTTTTGAAGCGAACACTCTCCGGGTTGGGGCTGTGAGAAGGGCTTTGAGAAAGTGTCCCGTGAGCTCGGGCTTAAGACCCATGTTCGGGGACTCAAACCTGAAGGCTTCCAGTTTGTGATCATGCTCTCTGGTACGATGAATCTTCGCCGTGCCCAACCCTCCCATTCCGGCGCTCTCCAAGGCCGCCGCCGCGCCGCCTCGTGCCGTGCCCCCGGCACCACGTTCTTCGGGCCTGGTCCTTTCCACCATCAAATACCTGATGCGCACCGAGGTCCACACCTTCGCCTTCTCGGTCGCGGCCAACTCGATTCTGTCGTTCTTCCCGTTCGTCGTCCTGCTGATGACGTTAATCCGGCGCGTCTTTCACTCCCGCGTCATGTACGAGGTCGTTCTGCAACTTCTGCGCGACTATCTGCCCGCGGGTCAGGACTTCGTCATCCGCAACCTTAATTCCATGGTCAACTCCCGGCAGCGCGTGCAGTTCGTGTCCTTGATCATTCTGCTGGTAACTTCTTCCGGCGTGTTTCTGCCTCTCGAAGTGGCTCTGAACCGTATCTGGCGGTTCCAGAACAATCGTTCCTACCTGGGTAATCAGGTGATCTCGCTCGGCCTGGCCTTTGCCTGCGGCGTGCTGGCATTGCTCTCGATCGGCTTGACCGCCGGGCCCGTCGCGCTCATGGAGTTCTTGCTACGTGGCTATGGCACGGGATTCGTGCGCCTGGTGGGATTTCTCATGATGAAGGTGTTCGCCATCGCCGCCAGCATCGCCATCTTCTTCCTCATCTACTGGCTGCTGCCCAACGGAAAAGTCCCGGCGCGCGCCGTGTTGCCCGCGGCCATCATCATGGGATTGCTCTCGGAGGCGCTGAAGTACGCCTACATCCTGGCTCTGCCCTGGCTGAATTTTCAGGAAGTTTACGGTCCCTTCGCGCTCTCGGTGAGCATGATGTTCTGGGCATTCCTCTCGGGCTTGCTGCTGTTGGCTGGCGCCAATCTTTCCGCGGAAGAACACCTGCAACATGCTCTGTAGGTACTCTACTCATGCAGAGGAACGGTCGAAAACGCGACTCCGCGTCTGCGGTTGATGCGGCAAATCACGTTCTCGAGCTTCTGCGGCAATAGATTGACTCCCCGACCGGGCATCAGCGTGTTCTTTTCCAGGTATTCCTCCGCGCCCGCTTGCAGCAGCTTCTCCCGGTTCTTCTCCGAGAGACTGCTGAGCACCACCACCGGAATGTCGGCGGTTCCGGGTTCACTCTTCAGATGCTGTAACACTTCCGGACCGCTCATCTTCGGCAGGATCATGTCGAGCAGAATCAGGTCCGGCTTCAGATCCTGCGCGAATCGCAGCGCGGACTCACCATCCACGGCGCAAATCACTTCGTATCCCACCTTGCGCAGAGCCACCTCATTCGCCCGTCGGATGGGCTTGCTGTCCTCCACTAAGAGAATTTTCACGTTGTTCTCCCTCGTCGCTTCCCTCTATATCGGCAGCGCTGGAAGCAGCTTTAGAAGAACCTCTCGCGACGACGAACAGCCCGTGACGTCACCTATTCTGAGCAAACAGTAAGGCCGCCTGCGCTTGGCAAACGGCCTTGCGGCGGTAACCACAAACGGTAAGTCAGTTCCTGAAGTTTGAGAGCTGACAGCTGAGCGCTGCTATTCCTTCTTCTGTTCTCCAATCGAGAGCAACTCTACTTCAAAAATCAAGGTCTCTCCGGGACCGATGTCCCCATTGCCGCGATCGCCGTACGCCAGATCCGCTGGGATAAATAACTGCCACTTCGATCCCACCGGCATCAGTTGCAGCGCCTCGGTCCAGCCTGCAATCACTCCGCCCACCGGAAACGACAACGGCTGCCCGTGTTTGGCTGAGCTGTCGAACTCCTTGCCATTCAGCAGCGTCCCGCGGTAGTTGCAGGTCACGGTGTCGCTGGTCGTGGGCTTCGGTCCGTTCCCTGCGGTCAGGATCTTGTATTGCAACCCGCTGGGCAAGGCCACGACTCCTTCTTTGCTCTTGTTGTCGGCGAGGAAGGCCTCGCCTGCTTTGCGGGCGGGCGCCCCGGCGTCGTGCGCCTGGGACTGCTGCTTGGCCACGACTTCGGTCTGCAGTTGCTTGAGAACGGCCTTGGCCTCGTCGTCCGTCAGCAAGAGCTTGCCGCCGGCCATGGCATCTCTCAGTCCGCGTGCGACAATGGCGGCATCGACCGGCACTGCCCTCTGGTGCAGCATCGTCCCGTAGCTCATCCCCACGGCGTAGCTCGCTTTTTCCTTTTGTGTCTTCAGCGTGAACGGGGTCGCCGCTTTTGCGGGCGCCTTCTTGGCTGCTGTTGCCGACTTCGCGGGGGCGGCGGCTTTGGCCGGTGGAGTGGGTTGAGCGGGTTGAGCAGTGGTTGCTGCCGGAGTCTGCTGCGCCGGGGCATTGCCCAGCAGCATCATCCCGGCGGCCAATAGTTGCAACATGATGGAAAGCGGTTTTTGCATATACCTGTATTGTCCCATTCGGTGCGAGAGATGGGCAAACTGGCGCTCGGGATCCAGCGGGTGCCCCGGCCCTTGTCCCGCCGTACTTGGGCGGGACAGGGCGGGGATTTTGACTGGATCTATATCTCCACAATTTTTTTCTCTCCTATCCTCGAAGATCCTCATTTTCAAGAAGTTGCGCGCGCCGAGAGTCGCGGAAACAGGCAAAATCTTGAGCCACAAACACTTGCGGCTAAAATATTCCGGAATAACGACTTACGTTCCGGCAAAGAATGGCTGACGAAATCTATGGTGGAAAACTTGTTGGGGCCGGGCTCGCGCATGGGACGAGCATGCGCTTTCCAGATTTCTCAGTAAAGGTTGTTCGTCACACGATCTTCCTGTGGAAGGCTGTGGAAAACAGGTTGGAGGCGCCGCAAAGGATCCGAGGGGCTGGAACCACGCCAGGGACCGGTCGGGTCGGCGTTTGTGGTCCGTCGCGGTTTTCTAACGCTTTACCGACCGCTTGACGGAATAGCGCTTGCCAGGAGTGCGCTTCCGCGCACGTAGGGCTGACGCAGCAACTCTGCGCACGACTTTCTTGCGCGAGTGCATCTGGCGAGCAGCCAGCGTAGCGATTTCAGGCGATGTTCTTTCGCATTTTTCCATGGGGAATCCCCTCTAGGTCAGTTTACCATCGGAGTCAAACCACCTTGGAGATATGGCAGACCGACACTACTTCGCATGCGTCGTCCAGTTCACTTGCCCGTTCTGCGAACAGAGGAGCAGCGAGGACGTACTTGCTGATTCGACAGGAACAGATCCGAAGCAGGTAGCCGACTCCGTGGCGAAGCAGATGATGGTGTGCCAAAACCGAGATTGCCGTGGTCAGCTACCGGAAGGGGTCCATGTCCACATTAACGTTCAACCGATCACCGTCGCAGACTTGGTGCGGTTAGGATATTCCACGCCAGCAGACTAAGCTGATGTGTAGGTAAAGTTGTGATGGCGATGAACTGTCACCACCTCCGCACTTGGCCTTCGATGAAGGATTCTGACCACATCTTCCTCGTCCTCGAAGGTTTCACCCTCCCGCAACATTATCGCCTTGATTTGGTAAAGCACGTCCCTAGTTATTGTTCGTGAACGAATGCCAAAGGCGGGTAAATCCAGCATCGCTAACAACGCTTTGCTTTGGTTCTTGTCTGGTGTTTTTAGACGCCGCTCTGCTTCTTTGAAAACTTCGTACGCCACGAGATCGGCGGGTTGAAGCGAGATGCAGTCCTCCCAAGACTGCGAAGTGATGGGGGTGAAGTACGCTCCATGCACGAAGTCCGGGTCTTTCACCATCTTGTTGAAGGCCCCTAGGATTATGCCATCATAGTCACAGCGATCATGGACCAATGATATTCTTCCGGTGGGATCGTGGGCAGCTACGTCATCAGCAATTGTCTTTATTAAGAATTTCGTCACGATGCTGTAGGCCGCACGCAGACGATCCTTCTTAGCTTCCGGGAATACTTCACATACGTCCTCAAGGTTTATGTCGTACGCAATCGTATTCAGGCGTGCTGACCGTTTCAGAATATCGAGCAGTCCCTTTGTCAGTTCTCTTTGCTCGTCCGTAGTCCAGCACTCAAATTCTCCCTTGAGATTTCGGCAATTAGAAGCGTGATAACGAGTGATCGGAGGCCGGCCCGATTTCGCAAGCCGCTTGTTCCAGCCTGTGAGATAGATTCCCCATGCCCGCTCTAACTCCGCCCACTCCTTACCCGTTGAAATCAGGCAGGCAAGCGTAAAGATGTTCTGCGCTTTGTCTATGCTCTCATCAATGTGACCGCGCAGAAGCACAAGCTCCCTTGTCCGCTCCGGGGGATTGAAATCATCCAACGGCGATTGGCCCACCTTTGCATCACCACGATCTGGGCTGCCCCATGCTTCGCGGTGTTCGAAGCATGGGCACCACGGACGATGGTATCAGGCGCTCTCCCTGACGCACAGCTCGGCTTTCTGCGGTTCGTCCACCCGCTTGTTCTCTGTGAATACGACGGAGTGAGGGGCGAGCTGTCACGAGCGAATCTGGGTTTGGGGTTCGTGGTACCCACCTTTCGAAAATCGCGAAAGGTGGGGCAGCCTCAGCCAGGGGCGCTGCAAGGGTGGGCCAGTCCGCCCGCCATTGCTGAAGATTTGGTCGGGGAAAAGCAGGTTCCTCACCGGTCTTTCAGACCGGTTCGGAATGACAAAGTACGGGTGGGTCTTTCAGACCGGTTCGGAATGACAAAGTATGGCGGGTGGCATCTGATGTTTGTCTGCGCCATCTATCCTGAGGGTGGGGGCTGGCCCATCTTTACACCTTTACACCGCCACGATCTGGGCTGCCCCATGCTTCGCGGTGTTCGAAGCATGGGCACCACGGACGATGGTATCAGGGGACTTCTCTAACGCACAGCTCGGCGTTCTGCGGTTCGTCCACCCGCTTGTTCTCTGTGAATACGACGGAGTCGAGGGTCGAGCTGTCACGAGCGAATCTGGGTTGGGGTTCGTGGTACCCACCTTTCGAACATCGCGAAAGGTGGGGCAGCCTCAGCCAGGGGCACTGCAAGGGTGGGCTAGCCCGCCAGTTATCGTCTTTATCTGTTGGAGGAAGCCGGGCCGGTGCGAGTGAATGAAGGCTGGACGAAGATTTCGTATCCAGCGCCGGCAGCGTGATCGGGCCACGTCGCGCAAGCATTCCCGACCCACGGTGTTGGTGGTAGCAAGATCAAAAGCCTGGTGCACCCGCCACCCCTCGTTCTCTTAGAATCCCGGTGGACGCTCGCTTACCACGCCGAAGGCGCGCTCCAGCGCCAGTCCGGCGTTTACCATCGGTCCTTCTTCGAACAGGCGGCCGATCAGCGTGACGCCGTGGGGCACGCGGCGCGGCGGCTTGAAGGTTGGCATGGGATGGTCGGGGTCTGGAGCCCAGTCACTGCGCGCTTTCGCCACTTCGACGAATCCCGCGCGCAGCACCAGCGCCGGATGCCCGGTGAAGTTCGTGATGGTCAGCATTTCGTCGCGCACTGAGGGCACCAGGAGCAGATCGACTTCCGAGAACAGCCGCGCCATTTCTTCGGCAACTTTGCGGCGCAGGCGGTCTGCCTGCACGAAATCGACGGCTGAGAGAAAACGCGCCTGCCGAAAAATGTTGGGCCAGGCGTCCGGGACTTGGGCCTTGAGCTCGCGCAGTCCACCGCTCAACGTCAGTTCCTCGAACGAGGCCGCGCCTTCGGCGAACAGAATCAGGTTGAGCGAGTCGTAGGGCCAGTCGGGAATGGATACCTCCACCGGAACCATTCCAACTTTTCTCACTACATCGACGGCGGCGCGGTCGACGGCGGTTGCAGGATTTTCATTCATCCACTTGGGGAAATATCCCACGCGCAGGCCTGCGACACTCGCGCCTGCATCGAAATCCAGATGGCTGGGCACGCTGGCCACGTCGCCGGCATCCGGCCCGTTGATCGCGTGCAGCACGAGCATGGCGTCCTCAACGCTGCGCGTCATGGGACCAAGCTTGTCGAGCGACCAGCAGAGAGTCATTGCGCCGGTGCGGGCGACGCGTCCGTAGGTGGGCCGCAGCCCGGTGATACCGCACCGCATCGACGGACTGATGATGCTGCCACCGGTCTCGCTGCCGATCGCGAAGCCGACTAATCCTGCAGCCGTGGCCGCGCCCGGCCCGGCGCTCGAGCCGGACGACGCTTCCTCGAGCAGCCAGGGATTCATCGTCTGCCCGCCAAACCATATATCGTTCAGCGCCAGCGCTCCCAGGCTGAGCTTGGCCACCAGCACGGCTCCCGCGTCGTGCAGGCGCTTCACAACGACGGCGTCTTTAGTGGGCACGCGGTTGCGGAAGGGCTCTGCGCCGTAGGTGGTGGGGATTCCCGCCGTGTCGAGCAGATCCTTGCCGCCCCACGGAATCCCGTGCAGCGGCCCGCGATATTTGCCCGCCGCAATTTCTTCGTCCGCTTGCCTGGCTTGTTTGAGGGCCAACTCGCGCGTCAGCGTGATCACGCAATGCAGCTGGGGATCGAACTGCTCCAGGCGCTTCAAATAAATGTTCGTCAGGCGCTCGGAGGTGAGTTTGCGCGTCTCGATCCAGCGCGAGAGTTGCGTCACCGGGGCGAACGCGATGTCTTCATCGCGCGCAGGCGGCGGGGTAGAATCCGTCGAACTGCGCACGAAGCGGTCGCGCTCCGGGCCTGACTTCTGCCCCGGCAGGACTGGATCCCATCGCGACGCGGGAGCGAGCGTCGACTCCAGCGCCAATTTTCTTGGACCGGTGCGCCGCTCATAGACGGCCGCCATCGTCTTGCGCCAACTGCCCGCGCCCACGGCGCGCTCGGCGGCAGTCATCTCGAATTGCACCAACTTCTCGGCCTCGGCGAAGGTAGTAGTCGACACTTCGGGTCCCACGGCCGGCCCCGCTCCGAACGCAGGCGGGGCGCCGGGCGGCAGGTCTTGCGGGGTCTGGGCCGGCATATTTTGTCCCGCACTGCGCAGGGCGGCAGCCGCCCCCAGCACCCCCATCGATGTCACTGTCAGGAATTGTCTGCGCGATTTCGCCATGAATCCTCCGCAGGGCATTGTAGCCGCTATCGCGAGGGTTGCCATCAGCGGCGGTGGAGCGAGGAAGGAGATCCAAATCCTTTACCACTAAGGACACGAAGGTACACGAAGGAAACCTCAGCGCGAATTCCTTCGTGAAACTTCGTGCCCTTCGTGGTTCATGCTCTTTCTCCTCGCGTGTGCAACGGACGGCATATAATGGCGCGCGAACATGGCCCTGACCTCTGGCACGAAACTCGGCCCGTATGAAATTCAGTCTCCGCTGGGGGCGGGGGGCATGGGCGAGGTGTATCGCGCGCTCGACACTCGCCTCGATCGGACGGTCGCAGTCAAGATTCTGCCTTCGCATCTATCCGAGAATCCTGAGGCCAGGCGGCGCTTTGACCGCGAGGCTCGTGCCATCTCGTCGCTGAACCATCCCAACATTTGCACGCTTTACGACGTCGGCCACCAGGACGGAGTCGACTACCTGGTGATGGAGTTCCTGGAAGGCGAGACGCTCGCCGACCGTCTGCGCAGGGGACCGCTGCCGGCCGAACCGCTGCTGAAGTGGGCCAACGAAATCTGCGAGGGACTGGAGAAGGCACACCGCAGCGGCGTGATCCATCGCGATCTGAAGCCGGGTAACGTCATGCTGACCAAGACGGGCGCGAAGTTGATGGATTTTGGACTCGCGAAGTCGGTGTTGTCGGTGGCGCCGCCGTCTTCGAGTCTCACATCCAGTCTGGCTGCGACGCTGAACCGTCCGGGGGAAAGCCAGCCGCTGACGGCGCGGGGCATGGTGGTCGGCACGTTTCAGTACATGTCGCCGGAGCAGGTGGAAGGCAAGGAAGCCGATGCCCGCAGCGACATTTTTGCGCTGGGCGCGGTGCTCTATGAAATGGCGACCGGCAAGCGCGCCTTCGAGGGCAAGACGACCGCAAGCGTGATCGCGGCCGTGCTGGCGGCCGAACCGCAGCCCATCTCGGTGATTCAGCCCATGTCGCCGCCGGCGCTGGATCGCGTCGTCACGACGTGTCTGGCGAAAGATCCTGACGAACGCTTTCAAAGCGTGCACGACGTGAAGCTGCAATTGCGCTGGGTTGCCGAAGGCGGATCGCAGGCGGGCGTGCCCGCACCCGTTGCCGAGCGTCGAAAGACCCGCGAACGCCTCGCCTGGATCGTGGCTGCATGTGCCCTGCAGGCAGCGCTGGTCCTGGCCTTCGTTCATTTCCGACAGCCCGCTCCCGAGGCGCGCGTGGTTCGTTCCACGATTCTTCCGCCCGACAACGGAACTTTCGTGTTTCTGGGGCCGACGGGCACGCCCATGCTTTCCCCCGATGGCCGGAATCTCGTATTCCTGGCGCGCGTTGCGGGAGTCAGCCAGCTCTGGGTGCGGGCCTTGGATTCCTTCACGCCTCGCCTGCTGCCCGGCACCGAAGAGGCCAACGCTGCATTCTGGTCCCCTGATAGCCGCAACATAGGATTCTTCGCGCAGGGCAAGCTGAAACGAATCGCGGCGACCGGTGGCCCCGTGCTGACTCTGTGCGACGTGGATCAGGGGCGGGGTGGCAGCTGGAGCCAGAAGGATGTGATCATTTTCGCCAAATATCCGGGTGAGGTCTTCAGTGTTCCCGCCTCCGGAGGCACGCCGCAGCAGGTCACTCACCTCGATGTGTCGCGGCATGACACCACTCACCGCTGGCCCTATTTCCTGCCCGATGGCAATCATTTCTTATACATGGCGTCGGCGATAGGATCGGCCAGCGACGAAAATGTTTTCGATTTGGGTTCGTTGGACGGGAAGGAGAACCGGATTCTGTTTCACGCTACTTCGCAAATGGCTTACGACAGTGGTCATTTGTTGTATCTCGTGGACAAAACCCTGGTGGCCCGGCCGTTTGATGCGGCCAAGCTGGAATTCTCCGGCGACGCCGTTCCCATTGCCGAGGGCGTACAGTTCGACAGCATTTTCAGCAACGGAGTGTTCTCGGCGTCGGGCAATGGAGTGTTGCTCTACCAGGCGGGAACTTTTTCCAGCGCGCGGAACATGCAACTGCTCGATTCCGGCGGCAAGGATCTGGGCCGCCTGGGGGACCCGGTGTCTTCCTTCGCGGCGCGAATTGCGCCGGATGGAAAGCGCGTAGCCTATTCGTTGATCGAGAGGAATAGCGGGAAGGCCGATATCTGGATTTACGATATCGCTTCCTCGAACCGGACCCGGATCACCATCGATCCGGTGCGCAGCCAGTATCCCATCTGGTCGCGCGACGGCCAGAACCTGGCGTACGTTTCCACCCGATCGGGCAAGTGGGTCACCTACGTGAAACCGGCGAATGGCATGGGGGTGGAGCGAAAAGTGTGGGAGCCAGAATTGACCGGATACCCGGGCGATTGGTCCCTTGATTCGAAAACCTTGATTGTGGCGGATCGCTCGCCAACCACCGGGAAAAACCGCCTCGCCCAGGTTGCAGCCGATGGCAGCGGGCAACCGGCCCCGCTCCTCGAAGTACCGGGCTCGAACGTGTCGTTTCCCCGGCTCTCGGGCGACGGGCGCTGGATCACCTACCAGTGCGACGAGTCAGGCAAGTACGAAATCTACGTTTCCTCTTTTCCCAAGCCGGAAGGAAAACTGCAGATCTCTCTGGCCGGGGGACACATGCCTACCTGGCGGCACGACGGCAAGGAACTCTACTACGTTTCCGCGGATGGAAAGCTGATGGCTGCGGAACTGAAAGAGAACAACGGGACGCTGCAGGTGGCGGCAACCCGCGCGCTGTTTCCCATCAAAATTGCCGGATTCAACGACAGCTACGACGTCTTCCCCGACGGAAGAAAGTTCCTGTCCAACACCATCACCACCGAGGAGACTCCAACCCCGCTCAACCTGGTGCTCAACTGGACGGCGGAGCTGAAGAAGTAGGGGTTGAATTGTTGCCATGGATTCGTATTTCGATCCATATTTCGATCCGCCCCGAAGGCAGACCCGGTTTCGATTCCCGCGGGAAGTCACTGGCGTGGAGCAAGGGGAGGCTGTGATGAACTGCCCGGTTGAAGCTTCCCCTCCGCAATTTTATTTTGCTGCGGCTGAGCCAGTTGGCCTGGTCTTTCCGAATCTATATACAGTAGGCACAAAACCTGCTGCGGCCTGCGTCGCTGGAGTGGCCGCCACTCTAAACTACCGTGCGTTGCTCGGTTCCGCGAGGACAATCAAACTTGGAGGTGAAAAAATGCACCAATACTATTACGGCGGAGAACAGGCGTCGGTGGAAGCAGCCGATGTGGATGCGGCTTGGAAGTCCGAAAGTCGAGCGCTGACACTTCTGAATCGAGCATTCGAAATCTACTACGACGCTTGCAACGCAATAAAACGGGTTGACGACCCTGAACTGCAGCAGACGCTCGAACTTAGTCTCGATAAGGCTGCCAAGTATTGGTATTCCCTGTACTCCTTTCCCGGGAAAGTCAACACTCTAGTCGGTGCTTTTGAGCACTTGGACAAGAACGATGGCCGCTGGACCGACAACAATACGGGGAGTTACAACGGGGGAATCGGCGGTGCGGGATGGGTGCAGGTCGTTCCGTCGTGCGCAGCCAGCTTTCTACGGGCCGTCGACGAGAATATAGAAAAATTGCGCGATTGCCTGGGCAGTTTTGCGCAAGGCCTGGCCGACATGAAGAAAGGCGACGAGGACAACAAGTGGGAAAAAGTCGGCAAGGGGCTGGAGGGGGTCGAAAAATACGGTAAGTATGTGAAGCCCCTGTTGTGGCTGGCTCCGGAGGCTCTAAAAGACGCCGGTGAAACCGTGCTGGAGTGGGATGAAAAGATTGCCAAGGTGCACGGCTATGCCAGCAAGCTCATGACGATCGGGGCCAGCAATCAGCCGCTCGATGATTTCCTGATCATCGGACTCACCGAGGTGCTGAACTATGCCCCGGTGATTGGGGGCTTCTACGGCAGGATCGTGGCCGAGATCCCCGGTTTTGCCAGACATATGGAGGAGTTTGCCAACAATTACTGGGCTCGCACCGGCGGGGAAACATACCGAAGGAGCATAGGGATGGGGCCGATGTTCAGGTAAGTCGCCTTACCGCAACCGTCCGATGCCTGTGTCGCGCCAACATCGCTTCAGAAGAGGCTTGTTGTTGTCGTACGATCGCTTTATCGCTTTATCAGTCGCCGACAAGAGCCGCAAGGTTCTGCCCCACGCGAACGTCCAGGCGACGGGGCGGACGCTTCCAAGATTCTTCCTCTCTTCTCTTCTGCATCCACCTCGTCGCATGCCCAGCGCTGCTAGAGTTCTGCCAACTTCGCCAACTGATCGATGACGAGAATCTCCATGGGTGCTTTTGCGGCTCCAGTTTCAGTCCAAGCTGGTCCTGCACCGCGGTAAAAAGCGAAGGCGCAGCGCCACTGCGCGCAGGATAAGCGGCCGAACCGCCCTCGGCCTCCGGGGCGCTCGCATCCCGAGTCCATTTCAGCGAGAAGTCATAGTGGCCCGCGATTCCGGTCTTGCCCTGAACGGGGGTGCCGAACTGCCGTGATAGTTGCAGCGCGAAGTTCGGCACGGACATGCCTCGAGCTTCCATGCCCACGACCTGGCCTCCATCTAACTTAAGCCGCACCGAACTGTCCAGCAGGCGGCCGTTCGGGCCTTTGATCGGATCGGCGTAACTGTCTCGAGGGCCGCAAACATCGTCGAGCTGCGCTGGATGGACAGCCGAGGGCGGCTGTCCCCACATGGACCGGGGAATCAGAACGAACTTACCCACGAAATCCACAGGCCGTTGTGACATCCGTCACAGCTTTTGTTGTTGCCGTTGGATTAGGCTGAGTTGTCTCCCCCGGTATCCCTCCGAGCAGACGTCACACTGTCGAGGTCTCCCCATGTATGGGAGAAGTTGCACGGGTCTGCTCACGATTTCGATTCTGCTTCTAGCGCCGGCTGCTTTGCGTGGCCAGTCTGGGCGTGGCCAGTCTGGGCGCGTCACGCCTGCGCCGGAATTCACCATCCCGTTGCCGCCGGGCACGGGCCAACCTCCGATTCTTGATCCTTTCCGGCTCCGCTGGCCCATAATCACGCCGGGAACGCCGCGCGGCACGCCACCAGGAGTGATCGACTTCCGCATAATTTCTCGTGCCGCGGGCGCTATTTTTTCCGGCACGGTCACCTCGATTACCCGCCGGCCGGCGACCCGCGGCCAGGCGGTCGAGACCGTTGCCATCACGTTCCATATTCAGAACGCGATCCGCGGCGCCACTCCCGGCGAGGACTTCACCATCTCGCAATGGATCGGCCTGTGGTCGGGCGGCCAGCGTTACCGCGTTGGCGAACGCGTGCTCCTTTTTCTTTATCCCCCGAGCAAGCTGGGACTGACCAGCGCCGTCGCCGGGCCGATGGGACGTTTCGCGCTCGACCGCTGGGGGCGCGTCTTGCTCTCAGCACAACATCTTTCAGCTTTTCGAACGGATCCCGTTCTCGGAGGGAAGTCGCGCCTACGTTTCAGCGATTTCGCCCTGGCGGTGCAGCGAGCCAGTGAGGAGGAGTGAGTGCGATTCAAAGAGGTGACCATGACAAACCGCATGGCATTTAGCGCTCGCTCATTTCTCCTCAGGCTGGCCTTGTCGGCGGCAATGATTTTGTGCGCCGCCCTGCTCTCCCGCGCCGGTGGCCCTAAATTCATCGCCGGCACCAGCTACTTCGACGCGACCACCACCGGCCAGTCGCTGGTATGGCCGCAGGGGATCATCACTTATTACACCGATCAGGGCGATCTCAGCCCGATCCTGCTCAACGCCTCCGCCAACAGCTTCGTGGCCAGTGCATTCAGCCAGTGGTCCGCCGTCCCGACAGCGGCCCTTGCCATCACCAGCGGGGGCCAGCTCGCCGAAGATGTGAACGGCTCGAACGTCATCCGCAATGCGGACGGCACCATCTCCATGCCGCCCGATATTCAATCCACGGCGACCGGCACGCCGATTGGCATTGTCTACGACTACGACGGCACCGTGACCGACGCCCTCATCGGAGCTGGCGCGGGCGGCTCCAGCCAGTGTTTTTCCAACGCCGCATACGGAGGCACCGACAATTACGGAACATTCGCAACTTACCAGCACGCGCTCATCGTGATCAACGGCCAGTGCGCCCAGCAGTCCTCGCAACTCACCGACGTCGAATACCGTCTGGTGCGCGTGATCGGCGGCGTGCTGGGCCTCGGCTGGTCGCAGGTCAATCCCAACGTCCTCACCCGCAAGCCGGCGCCAACCTCCGACGATTTCGCGGGATTCCCCGTGATGCACGCCACCGATCCCTTGAATTGCGTGCCCATCACGTCCTGTTACGCCAATCCATACCAGCTCGCCATGGATGACGCCGCGGCCATCTCCCGACTCTATCCGGTCAAGGCACAGAATCTGTCGAGTTTCCCCGGCAAGCAGGTGCTTTCGGCGGTGACGGCGCGCATCCACGGCTCGGTGTGGTTCAGCGACCGTCACGGAAATCCCACGCAGGCCATGCAGGGGGTCAACGTGGTGGCGCGCTGGATCAATCCTGCAACCGGTCTGCCCTCGCGCAGGTATAGCGCTGCGGCGGTCTCCGGTTTTCTGTTCACGGGCAACGCCGGCAATCCCATCACCGGCTTCAACGACGCGCTGGGACATCCCCTGGCCGAATGGGGGTCGAGCAGCCAAACTCTGGAAGGCTTCTTTGACCTGGCTGGACTGCAGCTACCGAATGGCGGCAGCGCGCAATATCAACTCAGCGTGGAGGCGCTCGACCCGACATGGTCTCTCGATGTCGGCCCGTACTCTCCGGGTCCGGTCGCGCCTTCGGGATTGGCCGTCCCCATTGTGCTGACCCTCAGCGCGGGTAATGATGTGCAGCAGGACATTCTCATGGGCGGCAGTGCTCAGGCCTTGCCTCAGGAAACTTCCACATGGACCGCCCCAGCCGCTTTGCCCCAGGCAGGAGATTGGGAGGGATCGCTGAGCGGCTATGGAGACGTGGCGTACTTCCTCCTCCCGGCACAGGCCAATCGCACGTTATCCGTAGCAGTCACCGCGCTCAATGAATCCGGCCAGGCCAGTGTAGGCAAAGTCCAACCGGTGATTGGTATGTGGGCGGCATCTGATCCGCTAGGCACCGCGCCTCCGGCGTTCACTCCGTCTCCGTTCAATCAGCTCACGTATGGTGTGACGCGGCTCGACGCACAAGTCGCCACCTCAACCAACTACCAGGTCGGGATTTCCGATCTGCGGGGCGACGGCCGCCCCGACTACCTCTACCACGCCTACGTGCTGTACGCGGACTCGGTTTCTCCGGCGCGCATCGGGGTCAATGGCGGCGCGGTCACCCTGCAGGGCACCGGCTTCCATGCGGGACTGACGGCAGCGATCGGCAGCACCGCGGCGGCCGTCCTCGCCGTCAGCGCCGGACAAATGATGCTGGCCGCGCCCGCGCACGGCGATGGGCTCCAGAACATTACCGTTACTGATCCGGTCAGTGGCGCCTCCTCCATCATGACCAACGCGCTGACCTACGGCGCTGCCGCCAGCGACAACATCGTCCTGCTCGGCACCGGACTGAATCCGAACACTCCCGTAGGCACTCAGGCTGCAAACCCGATGACCGTACGTGTGCTGGCAGCGGACGGCGTTACACCCGTCAACGGCGCAACCATCGGCTGGAGCGCGAGCAATGGCCTGCAGCTTTCAGCCTGCGGCGCTTCGGCGTGCTCGGTCACCAGCGATCAGAATGGAGACGCCGCCACCTGGCTGACGCCGTCGGCGGTCGGCGCCGCGACGATCACCGCAACCCTCGCTCCGGGAGTGTACAGTTCCTCGCCTTCGGTCAGCGCGACGCTCAACGCCACCGAGTCGGCCTCCGACATTGGCGTGTTGACTCCTTATGTTTGGATTGCCCAGGGAGCCACCGTCAGCCTCCCGCTCACGGCCCGCGTGGTGAGCAATGGCGCACCGCAGAGCAACGTGAGCGTGAACTATACCGTGGTCAGCGGCTCCGGGACGCTCAGCGCCGCCAGTTCGAAAACCAATGCCACCGGCTACGCCACCGTGACCTTGACTCTGACGCAATTCACAACCGCGGTGCAAGTGAGCGCCTGTGTGGGTCCCGCGAACGCCCCGTGCCAACCGTTTTATCTAACCCCAGTGCCGCTCGCCCAACAGAATTTGCAGCCCGTGAGCGGAGCTGGACAGTTCTCCACCGGCCAGGCGTTTCAGCCGGTCATGGTGCGGGTCACGGATTCTTCATCGCCGCCGAATTCCGTGATCGCTGCCAGTGTGGCGTTTCAAACCACCGTGCTGCGGCCCGGCGGAACGTCTTCAACCGGTGGTGCCGGCGAGACCAATCCTGCCATGCCCGTGATCCTGAAGGTGAGTCAGAGCAGCGCCACGACCGACGTGAATGGCCTGGCCAGCGTTGTGCCTTCAGCCGGCGGCTTCAGCGCCCCCGTGGAAGTGGACGTGGGAGTCACGGCCGGGACCAGCGCATGGCTCGACTATCCGCTCGAAGTGTTGCAGGCCCTGATGAGTGGGAACAGCTCCGGAGGAATATTTCCACCGTCAGTAAAACCGCTGCCGGTCCGCATGAGCCGGCCGATAGAAGTCCAGGAGCGTTAACGCGGCCAGCGAAAGCGATTGTCATTGCAGCGGATGTCATTGAAAACGGTTGTCATTGCGGCGACGGTTGACATTGAAAAGATTGTCATTGAAAACGATTGTCATTCCGACCGGAGCGCAGCGGCAAAGCCGCAAGCGCAGTGGAGGAACCTGCTGTTCCCCGTACCGGTTAACCGCTGGCCGCCAGCCCGCTGCCGATGATGCCCGGCACTGAGCCTCAGGCGAGGCCCTCGGGCCCGCGGCGCAGGATCTGCACCAGGGCGCGCAGCCCGCAGGCAATCAGGATGAGGCCGGCGAGCGGAAAGCAAATCAGCATGCCCAGCAGACCAAGCAATCCCACAATGCTGCTCGGCCCACACGGCCCCCAGGAGCCGCCGGCCAACAACGCCACCAGACAAACCCCTCCGGCTGCGAGGAACACCAGCGCGGATCGCATCAGCTTCGACACCAGAAAAGTCTAGCATCGTAAATCGGGGCTTCCCACCATCGAAAGTAACCAGGCGGGCCCCTGTCCCGGAGGGACATCTGAAAATAGCCCGGCGTTTCCAACGCCGGGTTCGCTCCCTGCTCCCAGAACCGCGTCCCCGGAGGGACGCCTGAAGCTGTGATGAGAACCCGGCGTCGGTTTCAATCGTGCCTCCGGCACGAACTTCCACGGCGCTCACTTGACCCGCCAGTGAACTGGCGGGCTATTCTCGGCGGTCCCTCCGGGACCAAGACTCGCTGCGCTTCGTCCGAACGTCAACGTCCAGCATTACGCCGGGCCGTTACGCGCTGCACTTTTTTGTACTTACACAAACCCTGCCGAGCTGCGCTCGGCGGACAGCCGAGGGCGGCTGTCCCTACATGAGGTTCTTGATGTCTTCCGGAAGCCGGATTTATTTCGTCCACTGATCCACCCAGGCATTTACGGTTTCGTACCACAGCTTCGCATTCTGCGGCTTCTGCACCCAGTGGCCTTCGTCGGGGAAATACAGCATCTTCGACGGCACGCCTTTCAGCTGCAGCGTGGTGAAAAGCTGGAGGCCCTCGCTCACGTCGAGGCGATAGTCGCGCTGGCCGTGGATGACCAGCGTCGGCGTCTTGAAATTCTTAGCGTACTGGTGCGGCGACCACTTCTCATAGCTGGCGCGATTGTCGTAGGGCGTGCCTTTGAACTCCCAGTTGTTGAACCAGAGTTCTTCGGTCGTCCCCCAGGCGGACTCGGCGTTGAACATGCCGTC
>Ga0209415_10009078_pt1 | contig 17115 bp, 13 predicted proteins | sample PeaSoiSIISIP2007_FD_187696 | JGI IMG/M metagenome (GOLD analysis project Ga0209415, IMG submission 187696) | Peat soil microbial communities from Weissenstadt, Germany - SII-SIP-2007 (SPAdes) (version 2) | ecosystem: Environmental > Terrestrial > Soil > Wetlands > Peat | place: Germany... | reverse complement strand
CTCAACACGAGCCTTGCCGCTAACCAGGGCTTGGCAAGAACGTCTACTACCGGGTAGAGTACTGGTTCGTCTCATCCCAAGGTTAAAGTCCATACAACAGGAGCCCGCTCCCATGCGTCACGCAGTGATTGTGCTGGTGGCAATTTCATGCCTGAGTGTTTTCTCGGTCGCGCAAACCGCCGAAGAGCTCGTCAACAAGAACATTCAAGCCAAAGGCGGGATCGACAAGATCAAGGCCATCAAGTCGTTACGCATGACCGGCAAACTGAATGCTGGGGGGGGATTTACCGCGGCCCAGTCGCAGGAGAACCTGCGTCCGAACCTGGTGCGCGAGACCTTCTCGTTGCAGGGCATGACGGCCGTGACCGCATACGACGGCGCGACCGGCTGGCAGATTCAGCCCTTCGGCGGGAAAAAAGATCCCGAGCTGATGGGCGAGGACGACTTGAAGGATCTGCTGCTGGATGCGGATTTCGATGGTCCGCTGGTGGACTACAAAGAAAAAGGCAACACAGTCGAGTTTCTGGGGCACGACGTAGTCGACGGCGACGACGCGCTCCGCCTGAAAGTCACGCTGAAAGACGGCGACATCATCTATTACTACCTTGACCCTGACACGTACCTTGAGATTCGCAAGGAAGTGCAGGAATTCATCCGCGGCTCGGTGCGCGAGAGTGTGATCGACATGGGCTCGTACAAGCCGGTGGCGGGTGTGATGTATCCCTTCTCGATTGCGCAGGGGTCAAAGGCGAATCCTGCCGCACAGACCACGACCATCGAGAAGATCGAAGTGAATGTGCCCATCAATCCTGCGGACTTTGCGGTTCCTGCGTCGCTGAAGACTGAGGAGAAGAAGTCCGGGTTGGTTGGGATTCATTGATTCTCCCGGATAACGATTTGGGATGAAGACCACAGCCAAATTCAGGAGTTCACCCATGCGTCACGCGGTGATGGTTCTGGTTGCAGTCTCGTGCCTCAGCGTGTTGGCGCGCGCTCAAACGGCGGAGGAACTCGTCAGCAAGAACCTCCAGGCAAAAGGTGGGATCGACAAGATCAAGTCGGTCAAGACCTGGCGTATGACTGGCAGACTCAAGAATGCCAGAGGGCGCGTCGCCGTGATCGGACAAACGAATATGCGCCCAGATTTAGTTCGGCAGACCCTCACCATGCAGGGCATGACTGCGATCCAGGCCTACGACGGTTCCACCGGCTGGCAGACCCAACCTTTCCGCGGACGCAAAGAGCCCGAATTGATGGGCGAGGATATTCTGCGAGGGTTGCTTCTAGCCTCCGATTTCGACGGTCCGCTGGTTGATTACGCGGCGAAGGGCAATACGATCGAATACCTGGGACACGACCTGGTTGATGGCGATGACGCGCTGCGGTTGAGGATCACCCTGAAGAACGGCGACATCATTTACTACTATCTCGACCCGGATACGTATCTTGACATCCGCAAAGAAATTCAGCAGTTTGTCAGGGGCTCGATGAGAGAACGCGTGGTGGACGTGGGCTCCTACAAGCCAGTCGATGGAGTCATGTATCCCTTTTCGATCTCCGAGGGGCCGAAGAACAATCCTGGCGCCCAGGTAACCACGATTGAAAAAATTGAAGTAAACCTGGCCGTTCCAGATTCTGACTTTGCGCTACCTGCCTCTCTGAAGCAATCACAGAAGCAGGGTCCTGGAAAGAACTGAGTCGTGCACTGCTGTTGGCGAAATTTTGAACCGCAACGAGGAAACGAATCGATGAATACCAGACGTAGTCGTTTTTCCCTTCTGACGAAGTTGAGCATGTTCCTTTGTGTTGTCTCTTTCATGCTTCCAGCCGACGCGGCCTACTCCCAGACGGGTTACAAGTTCGACGCGGCCACGGTGTCGGGGCTTCCGGCGCGCAACATTGGCTCGGCGATGATGAGTGGGCGTGTCGCCGCAGTGGACGCCATTGAGCAGGACGGCCGCATTACCGTTTATGTGGGGGCAGCCAGCGGTGGTGTATGGAAGTCAGTGAATGGCGGCACGACCTACAAGTCTGTTTTCGACCGCGAGAGCGTGCAATCGATCGGCGCCGTCGCCATTGATCCGTCGAACCCGAAGACGGTCTGGGTGGGAAGTGGTGAAGCCTGGATGCGCAATAGCGTCTCCGTTGGCGATGGCGTCTACAAGTCCACCGACGGCGGCGAGAACTGGACCAACGTCGGACTGAAGGACAGCGAGCACATCGCGAAGATTCTGGTCGATCCCGCGGATGGCAACAATGTACTGGTCTGCGCGACGGGACATCTTTGGGATGACAACGACGAGCGCGGAGTCTACAAGACGACCGACGGCGGCAAGACCTGGAAAAAAGTTCTGGCTGGGGTGAACGCTTCGTCGGGCTGCGCCTTGATGGCCATGAGCCGCCAGGAACCGAAAACAATTTACGCCTCGATGTGGGATTTCCGGCGGCAGGGTTGGACCTTCCGGTCCGGCGGGCCGGGCAGCGGCCTGTTTAAGTCGACCGACGGCGGCGACCACTGGAGCGAAATCAACGACAGCAACGCCAAGGGCTTGCCCGCCAAGCCGTGGGGCCGCGTCGCGGTCGCAGTGGCGCCGGCGAAGCCCCAGGTGATTTACGCCAACGTCGAAGCCGAAAAAGGAAGAGGCCTCTACCGTTCGGACGACGGCGGAGCGAACTGGACGAAACTCGATGCCAGCAACTACATGGTCTGGCGTCCGTTTTACTTTGGCAACCTGATCGTCGATCCCAAGGACGAGAACAAGATTTTCAAACCGGATCTCATCCTGCTGTACAGCACCGATGGAGGCAAGACCTTCAACGTGGTGTCGGGCGGGGCGCACGGCGATTTCCACGACGTGTGGATCAATCCCAAGAATCCGAACATCGTGATTGCCGGCGACGACGGCGGCCTGTGGCGGAGCGAAGACGGGGGCAATCGCTGGAAGCACCAGATGAACCTGCCAATTTCGCAGTTCTACCACGTCAGCACCGACAATTCCGATCCCTATCACGTCTACGGCGGACTGCAGGACAACAGTTCCTGGGTGGGCGATTCGTCCTACCCCGGCGGTATTTCGAATTCGCGCTGGGAAAACATGTTCGGGGGAGATGGTTTCTGGATGTTTGAAGACACCTCGGACCCGCACTACATCTATGCCGAAGCCCAAGGCGGAGAAATCGGCCGGGTGAACCGCATCACTCACGAAATACGCGGAATCAAGCCCCTGCCCAACTACGGCGAGAAGAAGCTGCGTTTCAACTGGAACACCCCCATTCACATGAGTCCCAATGAGAAAGGGACGATTTACATTGGAGGGCAGTTCTTGTTCCGCTCGCGTGATCACGGCCAGTCGTGGGACCGCATCTCGCCGGACCTCACAACCAACGATCCGGAAAAACAGAAACAGGAAGAATCCGGCGGCGTGACCGTCGACAATTCTTCGGCGGAGATGCACACCACGATTTATTCCATCTCGGAGTCGCCGAAGAACGGGCAGATCATCTGGGTGGGAACGGACGATGGCAACGTCCAGATCACGCGGGACGGCGGAAAGAACTGGACCAACGTCGTGGGTAACGTCGCTGGGCTGGGAAAGAATTCCTGGGTCTCGACGGTTGAGGCCAGCCGGTTCGACGAAGCCACGGCCTATGCGACCTTCGACCGGCACACTTTCGGCGACATGAAGACGTACGCATACAAGACCACTGATTACGGCAAGACCTGGACGGCGCTTCCCGCGCAGGAAAGCGGAGCACGCGGGTTCGCTCACGTGATCAAGGAAGACTCGGTGAACCCGAACCTGCTCTTCCTGGGCACCGAGTTCGGGCTATGGATTTCCGTCGACGGCGGCCAGCACTGGGCGCAATACAAGGGAAGCAACTTCCCGGCGGTTGCGGTGGACGATATCGCGGTGCAGGCTCGCGAAAGCGACCTGGTATTGGCCACGCACGGACGCGGCATCTGGATCATGGACGACATCTCAGCTCTACGGGCATTGACCCCCGACCTGATGTCGAAGGAAGCTGCGCTGATCCCGGGCAAGGCCGTGCAGTATTTCGACACCTTCGGTGGCTGGGCGGAAGGGGATGAAAGCTTTACCGGCCGCAACCGGCCTGGAGAAGCGCAGATTACCTACTACCAAAGAGGCCGCCACATTTTCGGCGACCTGAAGATCGAGATCCTCGACCAGAACGGCAAACAGGTCGACACCGTGGCCGGGAGCAAACACCGCGGGTTGAACCGCGCCAACTGGTCGATGCGCGTAAAGGCGCCCGCCGTTCCCCCTGCAGCGAGCGCGCTCTTTGAAGCGGCGCAGGGGCCGCGCGTGCTGCCGGGCACTTATACGGTGAAGATGACCAAGGGTGACAATGTTTACACCGAGCAACTGAATGTCGTGCTCGATCCGCGGGCAAAGTTCTCGCTGGAAGACCGCAAGGCACAGTTCGATCTGACGATGAAGATTTATCACACCATCGAACATATGACCTACGGGGTGGAGGCGATCGAAGGGGTGCGCGACGCGGCGAAAGAAAGGGCCGCCAAGCTGCCGGAGAAAGATCCGTTGCGGAAGCAACTCCAGGATCTGGCGGCCAAGTGCGACGAACTGCGGGGAAAGATCGTCGCTACGAAGGAAGGCGGCATGATCACAGGAGAGGAACGCATCCGCGAACTTCTCGGGCAACTCTATGGCACAGTCAACGGCTATGAGGGGCGTCCAGCGGACTATCAGGCGGCGCGCTCCGATTCTCTGGCACACGAACTGGAAGATGTGATCGGCGATTTCCAGAAACTGACGCAGAAGGAACTTCCCGGCATCAATGCGGGATTGAATAAGAAAAAGTTGGAGACGATTTCTGTACTCACCGAAGCTACGTGGCAGAGAAAGCGCGAGGCTGAGGGGGGTTCGGGAGCCGGGGCGGGTATGCGTTTCCTGGGACTTGCGACTCGGGAAATGGACTAGAGTCAAATCCCACCCTGTCCCGACAAAAGACGCAGGGACGAGGGCGGGGCACCATTTTTCAGATGTGCGAAACAGTTTTGGCGCTTCGCCCTTCGGGTGAGGCGCCATCGTTTTTTGAGTCCTCATTTGGTGCACATTCCCGATCCATAGGAGAATGTCATCCCATCCCGATTGATTCCAGACGTGGGTGCGAGTATGTTGGTCTGTCCCAAGGTAGACAGCTGAGAAGAGTCAGGAGATTCCGAATGTTGAAGCGGTTTATTGTTTCGTTTTTTGTGCTCGCCAGCCTGGTAACGCTCGCATTTGCCGGCGACGAAAATCAAAACGTTTGTAAGGGCGATCCCGACAAGTGGCAACAGCTTTTCGACGGCAAAGATCTCACCGGATGGAAGCATGTTGGGCCAGGCAGCGACACCGTGGAAGATGGCCTGATCCATACCCACGGCGGCATGGGCCTGCTCTACTGGACGGGCGGGAAGATTGGCGATTGCGTGATCCACGTCGTGTACAAGATGCGCGACGAGAACGACAACTCGGGCGTCTTCATCCGCATTCCCGTCGAGCCCCGCGAAGAGTGGATGCCGGTGCACTACGGCTTTGAGGTGCAGATCGACAATCACCCTGACGCTTCGAACGAGGATGAGTATCACGAGACCGCTATGCTGTACTCGCTGACCAAGCCGCTGGTAAAGCATGCCTGGAAGCCGGGCCCGGAGTGGAACACGATGGACATCACGCTGGATGGACCGCGCACCATCGTCGTGCTGAATGGGGTGAAGGTCACGGACTACAAAGATGGCGATCCAGTGCCGGAGCGGAAGTTTGATTTCGAACCGCAGCGTGGACCGCGGCCGATGTTCGGTTGGATCGGTCTGCAGAATCACAGCGACAACGACATCGTGTTTTTCAAGGAAGTGGCGATTAAACCACTGAAGAAGTAACCCGGATTGCTGAGAGCAGGTCGCAGTCAAATCATTCGGAGGGATTCGCATGAAACGTATTCTTTCGCGACGCGCATTCTTGCAAGGCAGTGTTGCTACCGCTGGTGGAGTGCTGGCATCGAAGACTATCTTTCTCAACGCTCAACCATTCCCGCGGGCCGTGGCGCCCAGCGATCGGGTTCGCTTTGGCATGATCGGAGTTGGGATGCAGGGGTCCGGGCTGCTGGGGGGCGCAATTACGATTCCGGGTGTGGAGTGTGTGGCGGCCGCCGACTTGTATGACGGGCGGCACACGCTGGCCAGGGAAATTACCGGCAACACGAGTCTACCCACCACGCGACATTATCAGGAACTGCTCGACCGCAAAGACATCGACTGCATCGTGGCCGCGGTTCCGGATCATTGGCACCGGCGTGTAGTGGTCGACGCCTGCAACGCGGGCAAGGATATTTATTGCGAGAAGCCGATGTCGCACAACGTGGCCGACGGGTTGGCCATGGTGGATGCGGCGCAGAAAAACAATCGTGTCGTGCAGATTGGATCGCAGCGCGTCAGTTCCGTCCTCTGCGCCACGGCACGCGACCTGTACGCGGGAGGAGCCATCGGCGACATCGAAATGGTGGAACTCACGCTGGGACGGAACGATCCCACCGGCGCGTGGGAGTATCCGCCTCCGCTGGATCTCTCGCCCGAAACGCTCGACTGGGACACCTGGCTCAATGACGCTCCCAAGATTCCGTTCAACAAGCTGCATTTCGCGCGCTGGCGTTGCTGGCGCGCCTACGGCACGGGTGTGGCCGGCGACCTGATGGTGCACCTCATCAGCGGAATGCTGGTCACGCTGGGATGGAATGAAATACCGAAGTCAGCGACCGCGATGGGCGGCATCGTCCGCTTCAAAGATGGTCGCGACATGCCCGATTTTCACACCGTCCTGTTCGACTACCACGGCATACCGGTTTACGTCCGCCTGGACCTGGGCTGCGAGACGCCGGAACTGGCGCGGTTCATGGGACCAAAAGGCCTGCTCGACGCCGGCGAACTCGAACTTCGGCACTCTCCTCAGCCGGGGGTGGACTTGGATCCCAGCTACTACAGTTTCAGTTTCCCGGCGAAGATGCGGGAGCAGTATGTAAAGCAGTGGCACGCAGAACATGATCCACAACTCGGTAAGGAGCCCGTGCACGAAGACACTGTGTATAAGGGGCACGATTGGGATGATGTGCGTCCGCACTTGAATGTCTTCTTTCAGTCGGTGAAGTCACGCAAGCCGGTGACCGAGGATGCGGTGTTCGGCAACAACGCCGCCATCGCCTGTCACATGGCGAACGAATCGTATTTCCGCCAGAAGCCGGTGACCTGGGATGCGGCTTCGAAAACCATCAAGTCTTAGAAGTCAGAGGAAAGAACGCGATGGGAAGTACGCGGAGGAACCATGCATCGTGCCTCTCCCGCCGGGCAGGACCGGACATTCATTGCCGGTCCTTCTCGGCTTTCTTGCATGGGGATCTGCGACGAAGGAACAACAACGAGCCCAGCGGAGCCGGAGACTTCAACTGCCCGTATCGGCGGGTATATGATTCTGTAAGCAGTTCCGCTCACAACGCCACGCGTACTCCTCGATCCGGAGATAGGAATGGCTACCATTCGTCTCACCGTAAACGGAAGACCTTACACGGTTGACATCGATCCCCAAACCAGCCTGCTCAGCGTTTTGCGGGAGCAACTCGATCTGACCGGCAGCAAGTATGGTTGCGGCGAGGGCCAGTGCGGCGCGTGCACTGTCTTGATCGACGGAAAGGCGCAGCGCTCGTGCATCACCCGGGTGAGCGCTGTTTCTCAAAAGCAGATCACAACGATTGAAGGCTTGGCCAACGGCGAACATCTGCACCCGGTACAAGAGGCGTTCCTCGAAACCGGGGCAATGCAGTGCGGGTACTGCACGTCAGGAATGATCATGTCGGCAGTTGCATTGCTCCAGCGAAATTCGTCTCCGAACGAAAGCGAGATCACCGGTTTCATGGACGGTAACATTTGCCGCTGTGGGACGTATCCGCGAATCGTCAGTGCGATCCAGAAAGCGGCGAAAGTCGCGACCGCGGCTGTCGGGAAGGGAGCGGGGCGATGATCGAGAAGACTCACGCACAATTTCCCTTGGAGCCAGAGCGCTACGAACTTGCGGCCGCCGCTCCCTACCGCTTCGATCTGGGCCGCCGGGAATTTTTCAAGTTTCTCGGCGCGGGACTGCTCGTGGTTTCGGTTTTGAAACCGGCCGTGGTCGCCCAGGAATCAGGCGGGGCAAGACGGCGGGGCGATTCCCTTCCCAAAGAGATCGATGCCTGGCTTCACATTGGCGAAAGCGGCAGAGTCACCGTCTACACCGGGAAGGCTGAGATGGGGCAGAACATCCGGACTTCTCTGAGCCAGGCGGTAGCGGAGGAGCTTCACGTACCGATCGAGAAGATCGAAATGGTGATGGGCGATACGCAGCTCACACCCTTCGATATGGGCACTTTCGGAAGCCGCACCACGCCCACCATGAACCTGCAACTGCGCAAAGTTGCGGCTGCGGCGCGCGAGATGATGATCGGTCTGGCTGCGGCGCAGTGGCAATCGGATCGTCAGCATCTGGTCGCAGCCGACGGGAAGGTTACGGATTCTCAAAACAAGCGATCCGTGGAATACGCTGAGTTGACGAAAGGACAGCAGCTCACCCAGACGGTTACGCCCGACACTCCGCTAATTCCAGCGACGAACTGGAAAGTGGCGGGCCAATCCGCTTTCAAAGTGGATGGACGCGATTTTGTGACTGGGAAGCATCGTTATCCGTCGGACCAGAAGCTGCCCGACATGCTCTACGGTAAGGTTTTGCGGCCGCCGTCGTTTGGCGCGACGTTGCTTTCGGTGGACACGCAGAAGGCCGAGCAGATGGGCGCGACGGTAGTGCATGACGGCAACTTTGTGGGCGCGGCCGCAGCGAGCACCGAGTTGGCTGCAGCTGCAGTTGCGGCCATCCACGCGGAATGGAAGTCCGACCCGCAACCTTCCAGCAAAGAGCTGTTCGACTATCTGCGAAAGAACACGGTCGAGGGTAAGGATCCCACAGGAGACGGCGATCGCTACGACGTTGGCGCCGTGGATCAGGCTTTCGGTGTTGCCGATCGTCGTCTGCAACAGACTTACACCGTTTCGTACATCGCGCACACTCCGCTCGAACCCCGTGCTGCGCTGGCCAAGTGGGACGGGGATAACTTGACCGTATGGACCGGAACACAGCGCCCGTTTGGTGTGCGGGGTCAACTTGCCGAGGCATTCCGGATTCCCGAAGACCAAGTGCGGGTGTTGATGCCCGACACGGGATCGGGATATGGCGGCAAGCATACCGGAGAGACGGCGATTGAAGCGTCGCGGCTGGCGCGAGCGGCCAAGCGTCCAGTGAAACTGGTGTGGACGCGGGAAGAGGAGTTCACCTGGGCGTATTTCCGTCCCGCGGGTGTCATTGACGTGACCAGCGGCGTGCGCCGCGATGGGACGATTACAGCCTGGGAGTTCCACAACTACAATTCCGGGTCCGCGGGGATTCGTACGTACTACGAGATTCCGAACCAGCGCATCGTCTTTCACGCGGTCAACTCTCCATTGCGGCAGGGATCGTACCGCGCTCTAGCCGCCACCGCGAACCACTTCGCGCGCGAATCGCACATGGACGAAATAGCGCACGCAGTGAAAATGGATCCTCTGGAATTCCGCTTGAAGAACTTGAAGGATGCGCGATTGCGCGCGGTGTTCGAGGCGGCCGCTAAACGATTTGGCTGGGGCAAGACCAAGGCCGCCGGCCAGGGGTTTGGCATGGGGGGCGGATACGAGAAGCTCGGTAATATTGCCACGTTCGCCGAAGTTCATGTCGACCGGCAATCGGGAGACGTGAAGGTCGTTCGAGTAGTTTCCGCTTTTGAGTGCGGCGCCATCGTGAATCCAGACGGTCTGCGCAATCAAATCGAGGGATCGAACGTTCAAGGATTGGGCGGGGCGCTGTTCGAAGCCATCGAATTCGACAACGGCAAGATTTTGAACGGCAGGATGTCGCAGTATCGCGTGCCGCGCTTCAGCGATGTTCCGGTTCTTGAGACTGTTTTGCTCGACCGCAAGGATATTCCCTCGGTGGGCGCGGGAGAGTGTCCGATGATCGGACTGGCTCCCGCCATCGCTAATGCTATCTTCGATGCAACCGGAGTGCGGCTGCGCTCGCTGCCCTTGGTTCCAAACGGTCTTAAGACGAGCTGAGATCAGGATCTTTACTGATGCTGGCCGTTCTTGGGCCCGAACAGAAGTTCTATCTAGCAGTCAAATCGATTCGTGTGCCGGAGCACATCATGAGTGGATCCTCGCTGATCAACCGTCGGGCATTCTTGGGCAAGTCAGCTGCTGTCATCGCGGGTGGAGTCGTCCTGCCGCGCACGGCGTTGTCGTACGGAAACATCGTTGGCGCCAACGACCGGATTTCCCTTGGGCACATCGGCATCGGAAGCCGCGGTCGGGACCTGGATTTGATCGCATCCAAGTTGAAGTCTAGTCATCACGTGGAGATGACAGCAGTCTGCGATCTGTGGAAGGTGAACCGCGAGAAAGCCGCGGCCACCAATGCGGGCTATTACGGAAGAGCTCCGCGGGCTGTCCAGTATGTTGAAGAGTTGCTCGCGATGAGGGATGTCGACGGTGTATTGATTTCTACGCCTGAGCATTCTCATTCACCAATCCTAAAGATGGCAGCCGAGGCGGGCAAGGATGCTTATGTCGAGAAGCCGATGGGAAACGTGCTGAGTGAGGCCAAGACGGCGCGCGACGCGGTGGTGCAATCCAAGACGATCGTGCAAGTCGGCACCCAGCATCGCAGTGAGCCCTATCAGCAAGCGGCGCAGCAAATCGCGCGCGGTGGAGCGCTCGGAGATGTGAGCAAGGTTGAGGTCGTGTGGAACTATCACGGCCCACGGTGGCGCGGTCGCCCAGAAGTGAAAGCGATTCGCGAGCAGGATACGGATTGGAGCAAGTGGCTGATGACCAAGCCCGCGCGTCCGTTCGATCCACAAATGTATTTTGAGTTTCGACTGTATAAGGAATTTTCCAGTGGGATTCCGGATCAGTGGATGAGTCACGCCATCGACGTGGTGCACTGGTTCATGGACGACCATTTTCCGAAGTCGGTCGTCTCTCATGGAGGAGTTTTCGCGTGGCACGACGGTCGAGAGAACGCTGACACCTTTCAGACATTGCTCGAATATCCCAAGGGCTTCCTGGTCAGCTACGCGACCAGCTTCGGCAATGACGCGCCCAGTTTCACTCGGTACATGGGGAAGAATGCGAGTCTCATCAATCATGGCGGCGAAGGCAGCCCGCGCTATCAGGTCATCGAAGAGAAAGGGACGCACGAAGATGACTCCGACATCGACTCGAAAAGAAAATCCAACTTTGTGTTGCTGCCCGGAGAAACCAAGCTTCCGCCTATGGGTATTGACGATTTGTCTCTGGAACACATGGCCAACTGGTTTGAATGCATGCGTTCGCGCCAGCAGCCCCACGCCAGCGTGCACGATGGATTCGCGCACTCCGTCGCCTGCATGATGGCTGCGCAATCGTACTGGTCTGGCAAGAAAGTTTTCTGGGACGCAACAAGCGAAACGATCACAGAGAATGCGCCGGGCCGCGGCTAAATTGCGGGATTCAGTCGCAGCGGCATCGAAGACGTAGCGAAGCTACGTCTCTACGTACATTCATCAGGATTACATCAATCCGCACGCATACGCGTTGCCCAGGCACTGGCCGACCACGCGCGCGTAATCAGCGATGGCGATTTCGGGATCGTCGATATCCGGATGCCAGAGTTTTTCCCATTCGAAACAGTAGAACCCTTTGTAGTCAATCGACCGCAGGGCCTCGATCTGGCGCTGGATCGGGACGTTTCCCCGCCCGGTCAATACATACTTGCGATCTTCGCCGCTGCCGGTCGAATCTTTCAGGTGAGTGTGGCGGATCCACGGGCCCAGTTGCTTGACGGTAAACTCCGGATCCTCGTTCGAGGTAGCGAAGGTGTGATGCGCGTCCCAGAGCAGCCCAACGTGCTCGGAGTCGGCGGAGTGCAGCACATCCTTCAAGGTTGCAGAAGCCGTGAAGTGATCGTGAGACTCGATGATGACGGTCACGTTGTGCGGGCCCGCGTATTTGCCGAGCTCACGCAAACCGGCGGCCACTCGCGCTTTCGTCTCGTCACTCGGCATCGGATTCTTATCAGATTCCGCTTTGCCGCCAAACACGCGCACGTAAGGCGCGCCCAGAGTAGCGGCTAGATCAATAAAGCGCCGTGCATCTGCCAACTCTTTCTCCCTCCTGGCCGGCTCTTCCGCATACATTTGCGCGGAACTGCTGACGCACGCAATCTTCAACTTGCTGGCGCGAATGTCCTGCTTGGTCTGCTCAATGCGGTCGGCGGCGAAGAGCGGGAGCGCAGGCAAGTCCAGCTTTCCCTCAAGACCGCGCAGCTCTATTGCGGAAAATCCGTGCTGTGTGGCGAAATCCAGAATCTTTTTCCATTCCCATGCGGGACAACCCAGCGTCGAGAATGCCAGCGGAATCTTGCTCGCCTTGGCTTCATCCGCTTTTGTTTGACCCGGCCCTATCTCGCCCAAGACCATCGGCGCCAATACCGCCGACGAAAGCATCTGCAGAAACTGCCGTCGATTATTCATCTGGAGTCAAAGTCTCCCTTCTTCAATTGTTGCACCGCATAATCGCTGGCGCGCGCGGTCAAGGCCATGTAGGTCAGCGACGGGTTCACGCAGGACGATGAAACCATGGCCAGTGCGCAGGAATATTCTATGTTACGTCAACGCGCGGGAGGGGTTGAACGAGAATCAGGGGAGTCGCGCGGATGGTCCCGATCCGCGCTGCCCAGAAGTTGAACCTGGCCAAGTGACAACTGCTGTATTGGGATAATAGTGGCTCAGGATCTGGCGGAAATCCGCGCCCGCTTCCGCCATGGCCTTTGCCCCGGATTGGCACAGCCCGATGCCGTGTCCCTGGCCGGTTCCTTCCAGAATCATTTGACCGTGATCTGTTTTCACGACGAAGCTATTGCTGGGGATGGCATTCCAGCCGAGGCGGCGGTCAATGTTCAGGCGCGCGGACTCGTTGGAACTGTGCAGACTAACGGCGTCCTGGGCCGACATTCGACTCGACCAGCGCGCCGGGTGGGCGCGGCAATGATCGCACTCGACCGGGAAATAAGGATACGCGGCGGGAGACAGTCCCACTTCCGCCGGAGTGCGCGTACGTCCGCTGCAACTGCGCGTATACATCGCGGCGATGGGGCGCGAGTCATACGCGAGCACGAGGCCCCGCGTGGCTGCGGTTGCTCTGGCTGCTGCACTGTATGGTGCGGGCGGATCGCGCAAAAATTGGCAGTGCGTGGTGTCGCAGAAATCAAAACCATGGTGCCGCCCGCGGCTGGCAACGAGGTAAGAGCGCGCAGCAATGGCCTGCGCTCTGAGAGCTTCCACAGGGCTCTCCGGCAGGCTTTCGGCTGCAACCACAGACGCGACGGCGGTTTCCCGGTCCATGGTCACGACGGCGGTCAAGATTCCAGCCGCCGGCCTGATTTCCAGCGTGCCGTGATAGTGCCGCCGAATCTTCCCAGGCACCGCCAACACGAAGTCCACCGGCTCGCTCTTCCGCCCGTTAACGGTCAGCGTCGATGCTCGCATGACCCGCGCTCCAGCAGTCACAACCAGATCCTGATCGGAGATTCGGACCGTCGCTGAATCGATGCCAGAGCTCTTTTCGAGCACGATGCGCTCTTCGCCGGCGTGCAAAACCAGCGCGGAGCCCGCAGCTGCGCTCAGCACAAATTCGTGTGGACGGAACAATCCAAGCACCCCGATACGAACGTCTGAGTCGAATGAGTCACCGGTGGATGAGTCAGCAGCGCCGACGCTTTGCGCAACGACCTTGGAGCACACTGGGACAAAAGCAACCGTTCCGAAGGCGAGCACAAGCACTGCAACCAGTGTTCGGATCCGCACTGTGTTCGTTACCCGCATCAACACGCTCATCCTCGATCTGCTAATTCTCGATCCGGTGCAGCATCTGTCCGGCCGTTCTTGCAGCTTGTGCCCCAGGGACTCCGTGAACTCGAACCATGAGGAGAATCTGCGGATTCTCCGCAGGGGTCAGGACCACAGTGAAGCCGTCGCCGGGCGCGTGCCGCGAGTGAGTGCACGCCGCCGTACCGGTTTTCACTAGAACGTTGGGAACCGGGAAGGCCCGGTGGACTTGCGCCCCGGTTCCGTGCCGCCCCGACAAAGCCATGCCGTCGAGAACCTGGCTTACTCCGGGTTGCTCGCGTTGGCGAACCAGTGCGAGATAGGCGCGAGCCAGGCGCAACGGCGAAGTTCGCCAGCGGGTTCCAAGTCCGGCGAGTTCCGGCCCAGCCGCTTCAGGACCGGGACGATCAAGTTCAAAGCGATCTGCGGTCGGAGAAATCTCAGCCGCGGTCAAGTTTTCGGTCAGCATGCGAAAGTACGAATTGCAGGAGTGGGCGATGGCTGCCGTCAGATCGACGTCGCCGTGCCCGCGAGGCAGCCAGCATCCAGTGGACGTCCCGCGGCAGGTATGGCTCGGATATTGATAGTTGTGTTGCTGGCCATATGCCAGGGCAGTGAAAGGCTTCAGCAGCGACCCCATGGGAATAGGCGCGTCGGGATGATTCCAGCGCGAGGCCAGCACGCGGCCGGTGTGCGCGTCCACCAGCAAGAAAGAAATGTCGCGGTCGGGAAAGTCGCGAGCCAACGCCTCCGCGGCTGACTGGGCAAACAGAGATGGATTGCTGTCCCCCTCACTGTTGGAGAGCTCCTCTCCGGCAGGTCCGGCGCGGCCCCGGGATGCCGACAGCGACAGCACAACCAGGCTCAGCATCAGCACGAGGTGCTTTATTGCGACCATTCGTAGGTAACCGTTTGCCGCACTTTGCCTGCATCGCCGCGAACTTCGATCTTCTCCGCGGAGACTGCAGCCAGAGTTGAGCTTAGGCTACCCATGTTACCCGAAAAGAATTGCGGCTCACGATCCGTTCCTGTCGAGTTTGGTGCGGCCACATTCGGTCGGTCGACAAGATTAGCAAAACGAGTGAAATTGTTGCGCTCTTGCTGATGATTGAAACCGGCGAGAAGCTGGGCAGGCTTGCGATCGGACTTGCGGGCGAAGTTGGACAGCACAGCCTCCATCAATGCCGGCTCGTCGCTCACTATAAAATATTTCCCGCGAACGGAGGCCGCCAGCGGCCACAGGCCGTCCAGTTCCTGGTATCCGGATTTTGGCTGCCAGCCCACACCCAACTGGCTGGCGGTGAGGCTGGGCCGGACGAACTCCGTCAGCGCTGACTGAACGCTGGACTCGCTCCAATCGGAAGCCGCGGCCAGAATCACGGCGGAATGAGTCCGCACGAAGACGCCTGCCTTGTCGCGTTCCGTCGATTGCACTTGCAAAGAAGCGAGAATCGGAGTCTTGCCCAGCAATTCCTGCAACGCCGATGTGGATTGCGTGACGGAACGCTCGGCCGGGGCCTGGTCGATGCGAGTCTCCAAGTCGGAACCACCGCCCTGCTCGCCCGACGTCAGTTGCACTTGCGGCGCCAACTGCGGAGCAGGCTGAGGCCCTAAATGCGGCGCCAGGAGCTTGGTTTCAAGCAATGCAAAACAGGAATCCGCTGTAGGATTGGCATCGGCGACATACACTCCCGCGCCGTCAGGGACCAGGCGCGTAAGTTCGGCCGCGGCCGCCGGCCCATCGGCACTTGCGGCCTCTTCGGGCTCCTTCTTTCGAATCAGCACCCGTTCTTCGCGATACTGGCGGCTGGAGCGGAACAGATCTGAAACCGCGGCTGAGTACTGAGAGAGGTCGGTGATGTTCTGCTGCACCCAGTAGGTGCGGAAATAACCGTTGGGCACAAGTTTTTCCAGGTCGAGCACCATGCGGAGATCGCCCGACTGCCCGGCGGCAGCCGTCGATTGCGCCCACCACTGCTCGCTCTCGACGGTGCGGTCCTGCTGGCCCGACATTAGCAGCAGAGCGCCCGCCATCAGATCTTCGCGCGTGGCAAGCAACAGATAGTCGCCTGAAATCGCAAAGGCTACCTCACGCTTCGATTCAGGATCGCGGCGCAAATAGAAATTCACTCCACCCGCGCTGCGCGGCTCAAACTTCGCGCGCGTTTGCCATAATGTCGTCTCCATCGCCTTGGCGGACGGAAGATACGTGATGTAAAGGAACTGCAAGTTGCCGATGTCGTACACCGCCAGCACGCTGTGTTCGCCGGAAACCTGGGAGAGGAAATTCATATCCGGAGGCAAGCCGGCGGCGGCGGCGAACTGATCGCTGGCTCCACTCAATCGCAAAAACAAGCGGGAACGCGAGAAGACCTCATAGCTGTCACTCTTAATCCAGCTTTGTTTCTGCGGGGAAGCATTCCAGTCGCTGAGCAACGAAGAAAAGTCTTTCGCTTCAAGATAAAGCAGAGGCCCCGCGGGCACGTACTTGGATAACGGAGACGCGGCGGGCGCGGCGACGCGGTATGCACCCCAACCGATTCCTACGCACGCGAGAGCGAAACAAAGAACTATGGCGATGCGTTTCATTGCGCGCCTCCTTTGGCAGTGGCGGCTTTGGGCCCCGGAGCAGCCCGGGCCAGCACTCGAGGACGAACCACTCGATCCTGTTCCAGAGCTTCATGCAGTAGCGGCTGTCGAGCGGCATTCTGATGCTGGATTCGCAAGATGCCTCGGGTATCTGCGATTTTGCGCAGCAACGTCTTGCGAACCGCCGGAGAACTCTCGGTTCGACGCGCCGTCTGATAGTAAGACAGCGCATCCGCAAACCGATCGAGGCGGCTCATGGCGTCGCCGATCATTTGCGCAACTTCCGCCTGCTGAGCGCGAGAGAGCTTCACTGCCGCGACCGCCGGGGCGTTCCCCTCGTCGTCGCTCTCCTGATCTTCATCGCCTGAGCTGATGATTTGCCCTTCTTCATTGCCGGCATCCGCCACATCGTTGCGCAGAAATTGCGTCTGGAACAGCGGCTCGAGCACCCCGATCGCGTATTCATTCGAGTTTGCGGCAGCCGCAGCCTGGAACAAGGGCACACGAGCCTCGTCGCGGCGTGGAAAATCG
>Ga0209415_10009077_pt1 | contig 17116 bp, 11 predicted proteins | sample PeaSoiSIISIP2007_FD_187696 | JGI IMG/M metagenome (GOLD analysis project Ga0209415, IMG submission 187696) | Peat soil microbial communities from Weissenstadt, Germany - SII-SIP-2007 (SPAdes) (version 2) | ecosystem: Environmental > Terrestrial > Soil > Wetlands > Peat | place: Germany... | reverse complement strand
CTACACCGTGCATCTGGACATGCCGGGTTACCCGATGGACCTTCACTTCGATCCCTCCGTCACTGACAGGGGCGCAAACTAGGCCATTGGCGAGACTCTTCCTGGGCCAGGCCAAGTGGCCACCAAATCCACACTCGCCGGCCGAGCTATGAAATGAACCCCCAGTAACAAGGCCCAGCCTGGGCAACTGATTTAGAATAAGCAAATGGAGGGAAGCTCTCGCGGCGGTTCGCCCTGGCCGGTCTTCGGTTCGTGTCTTTTTTCGCGGATGGAAGAAGGAATTCAGCCCTGCGGCTTCCATTGGATAACGCATTGGCGCGCCGCGTCATCTTAGCCGAGGTGCATGGAGTTGCCCTCGAAGGTAAGGAATAGCTCCGCCAACTCAACGTGGCCATTCGACTCAAGATTCCGAAAAACGACGCGGGCAAGACCGGCGGCAAATCACGCTTTCTGCGGGACCCGCTGGTAAAGGCCGCTGCCATTGTCTTCCTGGTGCTGGCCACCGTCACCACGGTGGTTTTTTCCTACTACTACGTGAGGTACGATCGCATTATTGACGCCCGCTTCAAGGGCCAGGTTTTCAGCAATTCCGCGAAAATCTACGCCATACCGCAAGCCGTTCATGTGGGCGAAAAAATCGATGCCCGGGAGATTGCAGCGGAGCTGCGCCGGGCGGGCTACACAGACAAAGATGAGCAATCTCCAATGGGCAGCTACCGCGTGGTCAGCGGCGGAATCGAGATCAAGCCCGGCCCCCAGTCCTACCACAGCCCGGAACCCGCGACGATTCGCATACAGGATGGCCAGGTAACCGACATCACGGGACAAGGCGGAGAGTTGGCCGCTTACGAGCTGGAACCGCAGATGATTACCGCGCTGTTCGACGCTGAACAGCGTTCCAAGCGCGAGGTGGTGAAATACGACCAGATCCCCAAAGTCATGGTGGATGCCGTGTTGGCCATCGAGGACCGGCGCTTCTTCGAGCACAGCGGGGTAAATTTTGTCCGCATGGCGGAGGTGGCCTGGATTGATATGACCCACCAGCGCTACGCCCAGGGAAGTTCGACACTCACCATGCAACTTTCCCGCGGCTTCTTCCTCACTCCCGAAAAAACCGTCAAGCGCAAGCTGACGGAGATGCTGATCGCGGAAGAATTGGAACACAAGTTCAGCAAACAGGAGATCTTCGACATCTACGCCAACTGGGTAGATCTCGGGCAGCGCGGTTCGTTCGCCATCAGCGGTTTTGCCGAGGCGTCGCAGTCCTATTTCAACAAGCAACTGAAAGACATCACCCTGCCCGAAGCGGCGCTGCTGGCGGGAATCATCCAGCGGCCAAGTTATCTCTCTCCTTACCGGCATCCCGAGCGTGCTCTCGAGCGCCGCAACCTGGTGCTGGACAGCATGGTCGAGACCCACGCCATCACCCGGGAGCAGGCGGAGAAGGCCAAAGCCACCCCGCTGAAACTCGCTCCCCCCAATGTGGAGGCCAGTGATGCGCCCTACTTTGTGGACTTGGTCCGCGACACGTTGATCAGCAAGCTCGACGAACGTCAATTAAACGACGAATCCTACCGCATCTACACCACACTTGATCCGGATCTGCAAAAAGCTGCCGCCCAGGCGGTGGATCTGGGCATGAAGTTGGTGGACGAACAGGTCACTAAGCGGCGCACCAAACGAGTGAAGGTAAACGGCAAATACGAAATAAAGGTCGAGCCCGGGCCGCAGGCGCAAGTGGCCCTGGTAGCCATGAATCCGCACACGGGAGAGGTTCTGGCTCTGGTGGGTGGGCGGAATTATGCTTTCAGCCAGCTGGACCATGTGGTCGCCAAGCGCCCCACGGGATCGATCTTCAAGCCGTTTGTCTACGCGGCCGCGATGAATACCGCGCTGAACGGCTCCAACCCGGTTTTGACTCCCGCATCCATGGTCGACGACGAGCCAACGACGTTCGCCTATGGCGACCAGATTTATGAGCCGAGAAACTACAAAGAGGAATACCACGGCCAGGTAACCGCGCGGTATGCGCTGGCCATGTCTCTGAACAACGCGACGGTGAAGCTGGCTGAGGAAACGGGCTATGACAAAGTCGCAGACCTGGCTAAGGCCGCGGGCATCGCCTCCGTGAAGCCGACCCCGGCCATGGCGCTGGGAGCGTATGATGCCACGCCTTTGGATATGGCGGCGGCCTATACGGTTTTTGCCAACTCAGGGGTGCGCCTTTCGCCGGTGATGGTGAAGTCGGTGCGCAACGGCGTTGGCGACGTGGTGCTGGACTTCCAGCCCGACCAACACCCGGTCCTGGATCCGCGTGTGGCCTACTTGATGACCGACATGATGGCAGGTGTGCTGAACTTCGGCACCGCCATCGAGGTTCGTCAGCGCGGATTTAACGCCCCGGCTGCGGGCAAGACCGGAACCTCCCACGATGGCTGGTTCGCGGGCTACACCAGCAATCTTCTCTGCATTGTGTGGGTTGGTTACGACGACTATAGCGACATACGTTTGAGCGGCGCTCAGACCGCTGCACCCATCTGGGCGGAGTTCATGAAGAAGGCCACCGCGTTTCCACAGTACTCGGACACGAAGCCATTCGGCCAGCCTCCGGGCGTGGTCGATGTTCAACTGGACAAGCTGACCAACCGTCTGGCGACGCCAACCTGCCCGGATGATTACAACGCCGCTTTCATCGCCGGCACCGAACCCAATGAAACCTGCGATCAAACCGGCGGAGTCAGCGGTTTCTTTTCCCGCATATTTGGCCTGGGAAGCGAGAAGCCACTTCCCCCACCCGGAGGCCAGGCCACCACCCAACCCGCCGACGCTTCGCAGGACGCACAAAAGAAAAAGGGTTTCTTCGGCAAAATCGTAGGTATCTTTAAAGGCGACAAACCGTCTAATCCTCCGGCCAAACCGCCGGAGAGCGGAACTAATCCTCCGTAAGCCAACGGCGGCCCGGCTGCAGGAGGGCGCGCGGGCATCCGCGCGCTGCCTGAGGTGACGTTATGTATCGTCGATCTCTGCTCTGCCTTTTGACTTTGATCTTTTTCGCAGCCCCCCAGCTGCCGGCTCAAAGCCCCTCCGGGGGACAAGTGCAGGTGGAACCTCCCATGAAGCGGGCTGACCCTCCTTCCGCAGGCGCCTCGGTCCAAGACCTGGTGGACCGCGGTGACGAGTTGCGCTCCGAAAAATTCTACTTGGACGCACTCGACTACTACCGCGCCGCTCTGGCACAAAAGCCCAACGATGCTTCGTTGGATAACCGGATTGGCATTGTCGAATTGTTGATGGAACATTGGAAGGATGCGAGGAAGGCTTTCAATCGCGCCACCAAAGCCGACCGCACGTTTGCCGACGCCTACAATAATCTGGGCGTGGTGGAGTATGAACAGAAGAAGTACGGCGCCGCCATCAAGCAATACGAGAACGCCATCCGTCTGCGCGATGACATGGCTTCCTATTACAGCAACTTGGGCGCGGCCTATTTCTCCAAGAAGGACTTTGAAGACGCCAGTGTTGCATACGCGCATGCCTTGCAACTCGATCCTGATATTTTCGAGCACAGTTCGCGGATGGGAGTTTCGGCCCGCTTGCCCTCGCCCGAGGATCGCGCCCATTTTGACTACGAAATGGCCAAGCTCTACGCCAAAGCTGGGATCAACGACCGTTCCCTGGAACATCTACGTCGAGCCATGGAAGAGGGCTACAAAGGAATTGACGACGTATACAAGGACAAAGAGTTCACTGAGCTGCGCAAAGACCCGCGATTCGTCCAACTGATGGCCGCTCGTCCGCCCGCGATCCCAGAATGAACAGTGGAGCGAGGCCTGCGGAACACATACTTTTACAAAACTTTACACACTCGATAGAAACATTTCGTCGATCTCGGGTTTAAGCTAAAACAACTACTCCTGAAAGCGGTTGTGAGTAAGGAGACGCGGTAATCCTGCCGGTTGCCAACCCGAGCACGCCCCAAGCAGGCAATCGGCAGGGTTCTCTTTTAGAAGACCTCAATTTTGTCGGCGATTGGACGTTTAATTTCTGCTCCCGCCGCGCTCGCCAATGTATCGTTCCACGATTTGTTTCCACTTTCCTTGCGCTTTCAAGATGTACTCCACCGCATCTCGCAACGCGCCATCCCCGCCGGAATGCAAAGTTACGTAGTGAGCTTCCAGCTTGACCTCGCGGCGCGCGTTAGCGACCGCGATTGCCAAGCCGCAGTGGCGCATGACCGGCAGATCGATGACGTCGTCCCCCACAAAGGCGGCTTCGCTCGGCTTCAGCCTCTCCTGGCGCAGAATTTCCTCAAATGCAGTTCGCTTGTCCTGAATCCCCTGGTAAACGTGCTCAAGTTTCAGATCGCGAGCGCGGAGTGCGACCGTCTCTGAGACACGCTTGGTAATCAGCCCGGTCTTGATTCCGGCCAGCCGCGCCAGCGAGATTGCCGTACCGTCGTGAGCATGAAATCCCTTGGCCTCGATCATGGTTTGACTGTGGAGGCCGAACCCTCCCTCACCGCTGTGCTTGGCCGATTGATCCAGAACGGTCTGCTGCGCTCCCGCCGGAGCCGGAAAGATGAAGAGCTTACCGTCGGTGAGGACGCCGTCTACGTCAAAGAGAAGAAGCTTGATCTTTTTAGCGCGGAGTTTTGACATTGCACGGATTCTAGCATCCGCGCGCGTTGCAGACTGATATCAGATCTTGCTAACGAGGCTGCGTGAGCCCCGTCCAATGCGATGAGTGCCGCAGTGGTGGCAATGTGACGCTGTCATCACACACGCATGGCGATCGCCACTCGTGGGATCAGCCTGCCTGCGTGATCAGGAAACGGGCGGAATTGCAAATTGATGAGTGGAACAAACTGATCGGTGAGTTCCCTAACCAGAGCATGGAACTTCCCGCTTCGAACAAACGTATCTAGCATCACTTGGGACGGGACGACGAACTCGTCGCCCGGTTCACGAGTGGAAATATTCAGGGGTTAAGGGACTGCTTCACACTCGGTTTGGCGGCCAGGGTGAATGCAGTCCCCGAGCAGAGAGCACGCGGCTTTGCGGCCTGGGCTCCTTTCGCTTAACCCCGAAGCAGCATTTTAGGCCTTTCTCAGAGGAACGCAAGTTCTTCGATGGGGCTCCAGGCCGCGCATACACCGGTTTCCGACGTGCTCGGAAAAGAAAGGAACTCGCATGAAGACACTGAAATGCTGGGGCCTATGGATGGGAATGGCTCTGTTTCTGGCAGCAAACGCGTTTGCCGCCGGGAAAGGTTCTCTAAAGTTCTCTGACCCCACTACCGTCGGCGGTACCCAACTGAAAGCTGGGGAATATACAGCCCAGTGGGAAGGCAATGGCCCCGAGGTTGAACTGAGTATCGTCAAGGACAAGTCGGTGGTGGCAAAAACGCCCGCGCGGCTGGTTGACGTGAACCCCAAACCCGCCAACAACGCCATCGTCACGAATAAAAATCCGGATGGCACCACATCACTTTCCAGGATCCAGTTCGGCGGAAAAAACGTCGCGTTGGAAATCGGTGGAGAGTCAGCTCAGTCCGAAACCGCAAGTAGCACGAAATAGTCTCCTGGCCCAAATCCTTTGGGGGGGAGCCTCAGGCTCCCCCTTTCGTTGGCGCGGCACGTGATGGAATGTTAAGGATAGCGAACATTTTGCGAAACTATCGCTTCCGGATAAAATAGCGCTAATGTTCCCTTCTGCCCCATCCCCACAGGCGCCAGCGGTCGCCTGGGCCCACCCGCTCGTAGCGGAGTGGTTTGTCCGCCGCTTCGGCACTCCTACCGAGCCCCAGGAGCAGGGATGGCCGCACATCCTGGCTGGCCGGACGACGCTGATTTCGGCGCCCACCGGCTCCGGCAAGACTCTCGCTGCTTTCCTCGCCTGCATTGACCGTTTGGTGCGCAAGGCGCTGGCCGGCGATCTCCTTGACCGGACCGAAGTGCTCTACGTTTCGCCGCTGAAAGCGCTGGGCAATGATATCCAGAAGAACCTCGAGCTCCCTCTGGGCGAAATTCTGCAAATGGCGGGAGAGCGTGGCCTGCTCATGCCGGAGATTCGTACCGCGGTCCGCACCGGCGATACGCTGATGCACGAGCGGCGCGCCATGCTGAAGCGGCCGCCACACATTCTGGTCACGACTCCGGAGTCGCTCTACATTCTGCTGACGGCGGAAAAGAGCCGGGCGATTTTGCGCGACATTGAGACCGTCATCGTAGATGAAATCCACGCCGTGGCCGATGACAAACGTGGCGCTCATTTGGCGCTTTCGCTGGAGCGGCTGGAGGCGCTGACGCATCGGCCGCCCGTCCGCATTGGCCTCTCCGCCACGCAGAAGCCGATCGAAGAGATTGCACACTTCCTGACCGGCAATAGCCGGCCGGCGCCAGTCATCGTGAACATCGGCCACAAACGGCAGTTGGATCTTGCCGTAGAAGTCCCCGGCAGCCCGCTGGGAGCGATAGCGACCAACGAAATGTGGGACGAGATCTATAACCGGCTGGTGGAGCTCGTCGAGCAGCATCGCTCCACGCTGGTTTTTGTGAATACCCGTCGGCTTTCGGAGCGGGTCTCGCACAATCTTGGCGAACGTCTGGGCGAGGAGAATGTTGCCGCCCACCACGGCAGCCTTTCTCGCAAACTGCGCCTGGCGGCGGAGAAAAAGCTCAAAGAAGGCCAGGTAAAGGTGTTGGTGGCGACGGCTTCGCTGGAGCTTGGAATCGATATCGGCACGGTGGACTTAGTGGCGCAGATCAGTTCGCCGCGCGCCATTGCCGTCGGGCTCCAGCGAGTGGGCCGTTCCGGCCACTGGCGCGGCGCATTGCCGAAAGGGCGATTCTTCGTCACCACTCGCGATGAACTGCTGGAATGCGGCGCGCTGGTTCGTGCCATACGCCATGGCGATCTGGATCGCATTATGATCCCGGACGCGCCCCTCGATATCTTGGCACAGCAGATTGTGGCCATCTGCGCCGCGGGTCGCACCTCTGGTAGCGCCGGCGTCCCGCCGGCCGTGGCTGCGGCTCGCCTACAAGACCATAACCAACCTGCGCCCCGGGTACCAGCTCTCGATCGAGAGTCGCGAGGGCAAGAGGCCCTCTTGCAGGCGCTCTCCCAGGCCGGCGAGGACGCCGGCGCTACAGACGCCGGCGCTACAAGTGACTCCGGCTGGGACGAAGACGAATTGTTTGCCTTGGTCCGGCGAGCCTATCCCTATCGCAATCTCACGCGTGAGACCTTTGAAGGCGTTCTCGAAATGCTCTCGGAGGGCATTGCGGCTCGCCGAGGGCGTTACGGCGCCTACATCCATCGCGACCGCGTAAACCGTAAATTACGGGCGCGGCGGGGCAGCCGCCTGGCTGCGATTACCAGCGGCGGCGCCATCCCGGAGACGGCTCAGTTCACCGTGGTGGCGGAGCCGGAAGGCATCGTGGTCGGCACCCTCGATGAAGATTTCGCGGTCGAGAGCAACGCCGGTGACATCATGCTGCTCGGCAACAGCTCCTGGCGCATTCGCCGCGTCGAAGGCAAGTCAGGACGGGTGCTGGTGGAAGACGCCCACGGCGCACCGCCGAGTATTCCTTTCTGGCTGGGCGAGGCGCCGGCACGCACTCAGGAACTTTCGGCGCACCTGGCTAGTTTGCGGCAGGAGATCAGCGACCGGCTCGCGCATACTTCGCCTGTCGGAGTTTCGCAGAACCAGCCTGAGGTCGCCGAGACGGTGTCCTGGCTGAAGGAAGAATGCGGACTGGACGATTCCGGTGCGGAGCAGGCGATTGAATACATTCTGCAGGGCCGCGCCGTCCTGGGCGCGGTACCGACGCAGAGCACCATCATTGCGGAACGCTTCTTTGATGAAGGCGGCGGGATGCAACTCATCATCCACGCGCCTTTTGGCGGCCGCATCAACAAGGCATGGGGCTTGTCCCTTCGCAAACGCTTTTGCCGCAGCTTCAATTTTGAGCTGCAGGCCGCTGCCACCGACAACGGCCTGAACATTGCTCTGGCCGAGCAGCACAGCTTTCCGCTGGCGGATGTTTTTCATTTCCTGAACGCCGAAACCGTCCAGCCCGTCCTGGAACAGGCTGCCCTGGCTTCGCCCATCTTCGCAACCCGTTGGCGCTGGGACGCCAACCGCGCGCTGGCCCTGTTGCGCTTTCAGGGAGGCAAGAAGGTTCCGCCGCAAATCCAGCGCATGCGCTCCGACGATCTTCTGGCTTCGGTATTTCCCGATGTCGCCGCCTGCCAGGAAAACATCGTGGGCGACATTCAGATTCCCGATCATCCCCTGGTCAATGAAGTGATGAAAGATGTGCTCACCGAGGCGATGGATGTCGAAGGGCTGAAAGATTTGCTGCGTGGAATCGAGCAGGGCCGAATTCGCTGTGTGGCCGTGGATACTCCCGTACCGTCGCAATTCTCCCACGAGATCCTGAACGCCAATCCCTACGCCTACCTCGATGACGCCCCGCTTGAGGAACGGCGGGCGCGCGCCGTGGAAATGCGGCGGATCTTGCCCGAGTCGGTGCTGGAGGAAGTCGGCAAGCTTGATCCCAACGCGATTGCCCAGGTACGCGAAGAAGCCTGGCCGGATGTGCGCGACGCGGACGAACTGCATGATGTCCTCCATACACTCATAGCTCTACCGGCAGCTATCCTTACCGGTGTGGAGGCGGGCAACTCGCCTGCCGCAGCCGGTACCCGCACAAACTCCGTCGGCGAAGCCTCTGCCTGGTGTCACTACTTCAATCGCCTCGCCGAGCAAGGCAGGGCCGCCAAAGCAGTCCATGAGGGGCATGCCTACTGGGTGGCGGCAGAACGCGCCAAGAGCTTTCTGCAACTTTTTCCTGGCTCAAAGTTCGAACAGACGCTCGTTGAGATTGAGAAGGCAGTCCCCTCGCGCGATGAGGCCTTGCTGGCGCTGGTCACAGGATGGATGCAGCACCTCGGCCCGGCCACGGCGGAAGAAATCGGAGAGATTCTTGGGCTTCCGGCCACCGAGATTGAAAAGGCGTTGTTGCGCATGGAGGCCAGCGGCGCGATTCTGCGCGGAAAGTTTAGCAGCAACGCTCAGCGCGCGAGTCGACAAGCCCACCACGAATTGCAAGCTGTCGAGCTGCGCTCGACCGGACGGCCGGGGGCGGCCGTCCCCACACAGGGGCACGAAATCGAGTGGTGTGAACGCCGCCTCCTGGCTCGCATTCACCGGCTTACGGTTGCCACGCTGCGCAAGCAAATCGAGCCGGCGACGGCGGCGCAGTTCATGCGCTGGCTGCTGCGCTGGCAGCATGCAGCCCCAGGTACTCAAGTCCAAGGCGAGCGTGCTACGCTTGACGTCCTCCGCCAGTTGCAAGGTTTCGAAATTCCGGCCAATGCCTGGGAACGCCAGATTTTGGCGCGTCGCGTCGCGGACTACGATCCCAAATGGCTCGACCAGCTGTGTCTGACCGGCGCGGTTGGCTGGGGCCGTCTGTCTCCGCATCCCGCCACTTTGGAAGATTCGGCGCAAGGCAAGCGCAGGGTGATCCCCACCAGCGTCGCTCCGATTACATTCTTTGTTCGCGAAGAGGCCGACTGGATGACTTCGCACAATCCCGCAGGGGACGAACCAGAGTCGCGCGGCCTGAGCCAGGGCGCACGGCAGGTGCGCGACTTCCTGCGGCAGCGCGGAGCATCATTTTTCGCCGACATTGTCCGCGGTACCGGTAAATTGAAAGCTGAGATCGAAACTGCCCTGTGGGAACTGGTGGCTGCGGGGGTGGTCACGGCAGATGGTTTCGATAACCTACGCTCGCTGATCGATCCCAAGCGCCGTGCCGGACAAGGCAGTGGCCGCAGCGCCCGCCCGCGGCACAGCTCCGGACGCTGGGCCTTGCTCTATACCGGCCAAGCGGTGGAGCGCAATCGCGCCTTGGAGGCCACGTGCTGGATGCTGCTCAAGCGCTACGGCGTGGTGTTCCGCGATTTATTGGCGCGCGAGGCCAACCTGCCGAAATGGCGCGAACTGCAAATGGCTTTCCGGCGACTGGAAGACCGCGGGGAGATTCGCGGCGGACGATTCGTGGATGGATTCCTCGGTGAACAGTTCGCTCTACCCGTCGCGGTGGAATCCTTGCGGGCAACTCGCAAGCTGCCACCCGGTGGAGAAATGATTATGCTTTCTGCGGCTGATCCGCTGAACCTGGTAGGCATTCTAGTGCCAGGGGATCGGGTTCCGGCGATCTCCGGAAGGACCGTTACTTTCCGCGATGGAGTCGCAGTTCAAAGCGAAGAGCCGCTCACGTTGCCACCCACGGCCGCGGCCGGTGGATACTAAACATGATCTGGATACAAACTTAATCGGGAACCCGATGAGGGGGTCTCCAGGTTCCCGATGGCAATCGCTTGGCAGGACTGCTGAAAGCGCTTCCCCCGTCGCTTTTTGCCAAGCAGAGCGCCACGCCCCCTCGTGCACGTACTTCGCCACCTCAGTGACAGGACGATAGGAAACGGGTTTTTGCCTAACCTCATGATTCTGTGTGATCTATCTTGCCTCGCGTGGGACTGGACGCTCCGTCGATGCAAGAGCCTCTATCCAAACGGATAGTGCGCATATCTTTTCGGATAGCCAATCCCTCCATCAAACCCGTGCGTAACGCAGGCAAAGTGTGTTAAACAGTGGCTGCGCATTTGGGGGCTGTGGTGGACCCACGACTGCTAGTTGTTTCCGGTCCCTTGAAACACTCGATTTTCCCTCTCTCCGGCCACGAGATTCCCGTGGGCAGGGAGTCGTCCAACGTGTTGGCGATCAGCGATCCTTCGCTGTCGCGCCGGCACTGCCTAATCAGCCGGGAAGGGGACGACTATAAGATCCGCGATTTGGAGAGTCGCAACGGCACATTCGTGAATGGGGCCGCAGTGCGGGAAAGCCGGTTACAACACGGCGACCAGATCTCCGTGGGAGATTCGGTCTTCCTTCTGCTGCTGCGCGAAGATGCGCCAGAGCCTGCGCGAGCCTCGGTTGAGTTCGAGGATAACCCAGCTCACGCCACGGCCCAGCTTCGCCCCCAGGATGTGCTCTATCTGCAACCCGACCGTATTCTGAGCGAGCTACCTTCGGCTTCGCGCCTGACACGCAATCTGAATGCCCTGCTCAAGATCAGCCGCCTGGTGCACGCGATTCGCGATCTCGAAGAGCTGCAGACCAGAATTCTTGAGCTGATCTTCGAGGTAGCTCCGGCGGAGCGCGGAGCCATCCTGCTGGAAAGCAAGAGCGACGGACAGTTTGGCTCGGTATTCGCGCGTCATCGCATCCCTGAAATCGTACAGCCCATGCTGGTCAGCCGCACCATCACGCGCCAGGTGCTGGAGCAGGGTCTGGCCCTGCTGGGAACCGACGTTGCGGGCGGTGGCCTGAGCGGAGTGGAGAGTCTGGTAGGCTCCAACGTCCGGTCGTTGCTGTGCGTACCGCTGGCGGTATTCCAAAAAACCACCGGTTGCATTTACCTGGACACAACCAATGTTGGCGCGCGTTTTGATGAAGACCACTTGCAACTTGTAGCCGCCATCGCCGGCATTTCGGCAGTGGCTCTGGAAAATGCCAGCCGCCTGCAATGGCTGGAGCAGGAAAACCTGCGGCTGACCACGGAGATCAATCTTGAGCACAACATGATCGGTGAGAGCGCCCGCATGAGAGAGAGAGATCTACCAATTTCTCTCCAGAGTTGCATCCAAGGACGCGACCGTCCTGATCGAAGGCGAGAGCGGAACCGGAAAGGAATTGGCAGCACGAGCTATCCACCGCAATAGTCCACGAGCGGCAAAGCCTTTCGTCGCCATCAACTGCGCCGCGATTCCAGAGGGACTGTTGGAAAGCGAGCTGTTTGGCCACGAACGAGGTGCTTTCACCGACGCGGTCGCGCAAAAAAAGGGCAGGCTGGAAGTGGCGAATGGCGGCGTAGTGTTTCTGGACGAGATTGGCGAACTGGCGCCGGCGCTGCAAGTCAAGCTGCTGCGCGTGCTGCAGGAACGCGAGTTCGAGCGAGTGGGTGGCACTCGGCCGATTGCGGTGGATATTCGCCTGATCGCCGCCACCAACAAGAATCTGGAAGAGGCGGTGAAGGCGGGCCAATTCCGGTTAGATCTTTACTACCGACTGAACGTAGTAGCCATGGTCATGCCTCCGCTACGCGAGCGGCCCGAGGACATCCCGGTCCTGGGCAATTACTTCGTCCAGAAGTACAGCAAGAAGTGCAAAGTGAAGGCGAAGGCGATTACTCCCGAGGCTATGGCCTGCCTGGTGAATTACGATTGGCCAGGAAACGTGCGTGAATTGGAGAACGCCATCGAACGCGCCTTGGTCTTGGGTGTCTCAGATGCACTCCAGCCGGAAGACCTGCCGGAGTCGGTTTTGGAAAAGGATCCTCCGCCCGGAATGGCGGCAGCCAAATATCACGCCGCGGTCACAGAACTGAAGAAACAACTGATTCGCAATGCCTGGGCAGAAGCCAGGGGCAACTACACCGAAGCGGCACGCATTCTGGGCGTGCATCCGAACTATTTGCACCGGCTCATTCGAAACTTGGGCTTGAAGGAATCGTTTCGCTCGTCTCTGGCAAGTCGCTCCAGCGCTGGAAGAATTTCCGGCGCAAGACCCTAACCGGGCCAACCCGTCAGCGCCGGCGAAGATCACGGCAAGTTGAGCTTCAGCAGGGTTGCCGGATCCAAATACACTCCCTGCCAGCGGACGGCGATATGCAAATGAGGGCCGGTGGCGCGGCCGGTGCCTCCGCTGAGACCGATTTGCTGCCCGCTGGCTACCTGCTCGCCTTCTTTGACCTTGAATTCGGAGAGGTGCAGATAGAGCGTGAGCAAACCCTGTCCATGGTCGAGTACCACACAATTTCCTTCAAAGAAGAGGGGCCTCGCGAGCAGAACCGTCCCGGCATTGAGAGCGGCAACCGGGGTTCCGATCGGCACGGCGTAGTCCAGACCCTGGTGGGTGCTCTGGGTCTCACCATTGAAGGTGCGGCGCGTGCCGAACACGTCGGAAACACGGGCAATTACCGGCGGCTGGAACTTGCCAGACCATTCGCGCTTTGGATCTACATGCTGGAAGACATCTGCCTTGAGCGTCTTGTCCTGATTGATCTTTTGCAGCTGGTCCGGACTCGGCTCAGTGAATTGCCGGGCCACGGTCACGGTAACACGGGGATATTTCGCCCTCTGCACGGTAATCTTGCGCTGGAACGACAGTCCGTTCCCGCGGGTCGTGACACCTTTGAGCTGCAGTGGATAGTTCCCGGGCGCGGTCTGCAGGCTGACGCCCGCGATTCCGTACCAGGCCTTGCTCGGCGCATCGAAGAAAAAGAATACTTCATGTCCCAGCCAGCTTACGGACAGAGAATCGAGTCGGACCGGGGGCGTTACCCGGAATACGACGGGTGAACCGTTCACCAACCGCGCCGGCTGCCAGCGGACGGTCCAGGAAGTTGAGGCTTTGCTCTTGGCCGCTGGCGATGCCGCCTCGCCGGCGGCGGGACGAAGCGCGAACAAAGCGAACAGAACAAGACAGAGGCAAGAACCGCTGCGCTGAGCTTGCTTCACCTTTTGACGGGATTCTCCGATCACAGAGAACAGCGTAGCACTTGATGGAAGATTCGCGAGCGAGAATCCAGCCTATCGACGAACCAGAGTTTTGCGGCCGGGTTCACCTGCTCCCTGGCAGTTCCGCCTATTGCAGGAGCAGCCCTTGCTTCAAATCTTCGGCAGCTTGCACCACGTTCTCCGGCTTTCCGAGATCTCGCCAATAATATTCATCGGCACGAAAGCCGAGGATTTGCTCTCCTTGCATCGCGAGACGCATGTAGGAATCGATGATGGAAAAAACACCTTCTTCGCTCATCATGGCCAGAAGACGAGGTGAAATCACGTGGATTCCGGAAAAAGCCAAGGCCAGAGCCTGCGGCGAAGGCCGAACCAATTCAGTTTTCCCGGCTTCAGTTTTCCCATCGTGCCCAGATCGCAGGCCGCAAAGCTGGGACGCCGCGTCGAAGAGCAGATATCGAGAAGTCTCCCGCGCCTGCACCGCCAGTGTGGCGAGCGCCCGCCTCTCGGTATGGAATTGCACCATGCGCCGGAGGTCAATGGTGCTGATGACATCGACGTTGTGCAGAATGAACGGCTCTTCGACGCCGCGCGAATCTTCAAGAAAGAACCAGGCAGCCTTCTTCAGTCCGCCTCCGGTGTCGAGCAACACTTCCTCGCGGGAGATTTCCAGCCGCATGCCGAAGTTGTCGTTGGCTTGTAGGTACTGCAGAATCATGCCGGCAAGGTGATGTACGTTGATGATCACCTCGCTGATCCCAAAAGCACGCAAACGTGCCAGTGTAATCTCGAGCATGGTTCGGCCAGCGATTTCGACCAGAGCTTTGGGACGATTCTCCGTGAGCGGCCGCAAGCGGGTACCCAGGCCGGCGGCCAGAATCATCGCTTTCATTCGCCGGCATTCTCCAACTCGCGATGCCGTACCACCACATCTACTCCGTTCCGGCCGCGCAAACGTTTCGCCAAATGCTCCGCCAGATACACCGAGCGATGCTGCCCGCCGGTACAGCCAAACGACACCATCAGGTTCCTGAAGCCGCGGCGCTGGTACTCGCTCACGCTGGCATCTACCAGCGACAGGACGCTGGCGAAAAACTGATGCACGCCCTCCTGCTGATTCAGATAATCGACCACCGGCTCGTCCTTGCCCGTAAGCGCTTTGAAGCGCTCTTCGCGGCCAGGATTGGGAAGGCTGCGACCATCGAAGACAAATCCGCCGCCATTTCCAGTCTCGTCTTTCGGCCAGCCGCGGTGAAAGGAAAAACTGAAAATCCGTACCGTCAGATTCTCTGTGCCGGAGGCCAGGCTCTGCAGCTTCTCCGACCCCAGCATGCTGTTGAATGCGTCCATCAGCGTGGGCAGGGCGATGGGCAGGGTGACGTTGTGCAGCAGCCAGCGCAGGTTCTTGAGCGCGTAGGGCACACTTTGCAGGAAATGGGCTTTGCGCTCATAAAAACCGCGGAAGCCGTAGGCTCCCAATGCCTGCATGATGCGGACATAAACGTAGGCATAGTAATGCTGCATGAATACTTCGCGCTCGAGCTTGATGAAACCGGCAAGACCGGCCAGATAATGATCGAGCAATTGTTGCCGCATTTCCGGCGGCAGATCGGCCTTGGCGTCGTACAAAAGAGAAGCGACATCGTACTGCAGCGCGCCTTTGCGGCCTCCCTGATAATCCAGAAAGAATGGCTGGCCGTCGCGCAACATGATGTTGCGGGATTGGAAATCGCGATAAAGAAAGTAATCGTGGGCGGCGCTTAACAAGAACTTGGTCAAGCGGCCGAAATCATCTTCCAGAGCCTGTTCGTTGAACGGAATGCCGGCAAGACGCAGGAAGTAGTACTTGAAGTAATTCAAATCCCAGGCGATGGACTGGCGATCGAAGCTGGCGCGGGGATAGCAGATCTTGTAATTCAAATCGCGGCCGGCCTCGACCTGAAACCGCGGCAACACGGCCGCAACTTTGCGATACGCTTCCACTACCGGGGTCGCAATTTCGTCGCCGCTACGATGGCTCGAGAGGAATTCAAAAAGCGTCGTGTCCCCCAGATCTTCTTCAAGATAAGCACCCTGGCTCAAATCTTCGGCATAAATTTCCGGCACCGGCAGGCCGTGCCGGCGAAAGTGTTTGGAAAACCCAAGAAAGGCGACGTTCTCCTCGCGTACGTCATACAGAATGCCAATCGCCCTGAGTTTCCCGCTCGCGAGCCGGATAATCTTGCGCCCCGAGCCGCCCAGTTGGCCCTGCAGCGCCTGCACCCGCTGCACCGGAGAGTGGAAATGCTGCTCAAAGAGTACTTTGAGAATGTCCATGAAATGGGGTGTCCTGCGACCGCCCCCACAAAGATACCATCGAGTACGCGATCCGGAGTCAGGAAGAACCCGGAGCACGGCCATCCGGGTGTGCCCCCCATCCCTCTCAATGCTCCTCATCCGCGGAAGGCCCGTAAATGGCTGGCACGCTTGCCTCATTCAACCGCAAATACACCGTCAGCTGTCCGCGGTGGTGTGCCAAGTGGCTGAAGACCGCATCCGTCAACATCACATGGCGCGGTTCCTGAGCGCCGCCGCTTGTAGCGGGTTCATGAGGCGCGTGCGAACCGGTTTGTCCGGCGCCAGTTCCGCTCCCAGCCGTTTCAACTTGCGCAACCATTTGGGCACATCACTGACTACCCCAATGGGGGCGCCGTGACAATGGAAAAACCGGTGCCCTTCTCCACCGACATCCACGCAAACTACATCTTCGTCATCGTGAAGTTGCCGGACCCAGTGCAGCCCGTGCCTCCTGTCAAGGACCAAGTGCCGGAGATGGTATTCCCGTTCGCCGTTCCCGACAGAGTCAACGTGTTGCCGCTGGGAGATCCCGACATCACGGTGAACTGAAACTTGCCTGTAACGTTGCCATTGAAGTTCCCGCTCAGTGCGAACGAACCGGTCTCGGTTTCTTCCGACACGAAGCACGGTGAATTCGTCGAGAAAGTGAAGGTGCTCACGCTCAGCGTTCCGTCGTTGTTCACCACCAGCGCTGTGCCAAAGCTAAATACAGCCGTATTACCCGTATCCGTAAGTGTCGCGTTCCAGTTACCGTTTATATTGGCGGGATTGTTCGAGTTGTACGAACCGCACCCGACCAGCGTCAAGCCCACCGCCAGTAACACTGCTATGCCAAGTTTCTTCATGGGAGGCTCCTCACGGAAGATTTCTTACCCTGGGATTCTCGAAGTGGCGTTGTTGGGCAAAAACCCCACACTGCCGGAATAGTTGCTGGGCTGGTAAGCGCCTGAATTCGCTCGCCATATCGCCTGATTCCATAAGAACGCACCAATGAACTCACTTCGCCCGGGGTCTTGCCGGTTGGCGGCCTGGGGTGAAGGAGAAATCTCCTTGCAGGGACAAGGGTTAGTGTCCCGCCAAGTCACAGGCCGTACGCTTACGGACAGAGTCGTGAGAAGAGGATGGAATTGCGTGAGCAGGCAGTCTGTTCTGCACAATAGACCACGGCAGAAAGATGTGTAATT
>Ga0209415_10009076_pt1 | contig 17116 bp, 17 predicted proteins | sample PeaSoiSIISIP2007_FD_187696 | JGI IMG/M metagenome (GOLD analysis project Ga0209415, IMG submission 187696) | Peat soil microbial communities from Weissenstadt, Germany - SII-SIP-2007 (SPAdes) (version 2) | ecosystem: Environmental > Terrestrial > Soil > Wetlands > Peat | place: Germany... | reverse complement strand
GCCACCTCGAGCACGCCGTTGGTGAAGCGCGCCTTGACGGACTGCGAGTCGGCCGTGTCGGGCAGGCTGAAGCGGCGATAGAACTCGCCGCTGACGCGCTCGACGCGCCGGTAGCCGTCCTTGTCTTCGCGCGATTCAAGCTCGCGGCGGCCGCGAATGGTCAGCACGCCCTTTTCTAGCGTGATGTCGATGTTTTTCGGATCGACACCCGGCAGATCGCTGTGCAGGATGAACTGCTTGTCCTCCTCGCGGATGTCGACGGCCGGGACCCAGTCGACGACGGTCTGCGGCGATTCGTCGTTACCAGCCGGGAGGTTGAACAGCCGGTCGAGGTCGTGGTGCAGCCGGTTCATCAGCAACCAGGGTTCGTAGCGGATCATGGTCATGGCGATATCTCCATCTGGTGAGAATGTCCAGGAACCCGACGTAGGGACTCGCGCGGCATTTTCAAGCGTGCGCGCCCGTGATCGTTCGGCGGGTGCGGTCTCTCACCGACCGCGCGGCGGTGGACAAGCTGTGGGCTGGCGGTGGATGCCGCGTGCGGGGACCGTGCACACAAGATGTTGTGGTGGGGGTCTAAAAAGGGTTGACAAGCCTTCGGCGTTGGCGGGCCGGAAATCCGCTGAGGTTGAATTTGTAAGTATCTGTTTAAAAAGGCTAAAAATTGGTGGCTTCCTTGTCAAAAGAAAGTCTTGACTCAGGGGCCAGCGAAAAATAACTTAGCTACCCCGACACAAGATCTTGTGCCGGGTCGAGGGCTGACCGGGACCACATTTGGGGGGAGGCGAGCAGGGCGGCGACGCAAGGCGCCGGGGCTGTGCACTTCCTCGAAACAACGACGCATTCGGCTCAACGGAGCGATTTCTCAAGATGAGCACGGCCTACAAGATCGAGCCCGAAGTCGTGGCAATTCCATATCAAGAAGCGTCCCTCGACATCTGGGACAAAAAGTACCGACTGACAGCCAAGGACGGCTCGCCGGTCGACGGCTCGATGGACGACACCTACAAGCGAATCGCGACTGCGCTCGCTGATGTCGAGCAGCCCGCTCTGCGCGAGGAATGGGGCCAGCGTTTCCTGTGGGCGCTGCGCAAGGGCGCGATTCCCGCCGGGCGCATCACCTCCAACGCCGGTGCGCTCGGTCACAAGCCGGCGACCTCGACGATCAACTGCACGGTGTCGGGCACGATCATCGATTCGATGGACGACATCCTGAACAAGGTCCACGAGGCCGGTCTGACGCTGAAGGCCGGATGCGGCATCGGTTACGAATTCTCGACGCTGCGGCCCCGCGGCGCATACGTGTCGGGCGCCGGCGCCTACACCTCGGGGCCGCTGTCGTTCATGGATATATACGACAAGATGTGCTTCACGGTGTCCTCCGCCGGCGGCCGCCGCGGCGCGCAGATGGGCACCTTCGACATCGGTCACCCGGACGCGATGGAGTTCGTTCGCGCCAAGCGCGAGAACGGGCGCCTCCGGCAGTTCAACCTGTCGCTGCTCGTGACCGACGACTTTGTCGAGGCGGTCAAGGCCGACCGGGAGTGGAAGCTCGCATTCCCGCTGTCGGTCAGGGAGTTCGAGTCCGAGCACCCCGATCTGTCGGACGAGGCGCGGTTCATCTGGCGTGAGTGGCCGACGACCAACGGCTACGTGACGCGCGAGGATGGGCTCATCTGCTGCAAGGTCTACAAGACGCTGCCGGCGCGACGCATGTGGGACGTCATCATGACCTCCACGTACGACTTTGCCGAGCCCGGCTTCGTGCTGATCGACCGCGTCAATGAGATGAACAACAACTGGTGGTGCGAGAACATCCGCGCCACCAATCCGTGCGGGGAGCAGCCGCTTCCTGCCTACGGCTCATGCCTGCTGGGCTCGGTGAACCTGACGCGCTTCGTGCTGCGGCCGTTCACCGCCGATGCGGCCTTCGACTGGGACGAGTACCGGGAGGTCGTCAAGGTCTTCACGCGCATGCTCGACAACGTCGTCGAAGTGAACGGCCTGCCGCTCGAGCGACAGCGCGACGAGATCACGCGCAAGCGCCGCCACGGCATGGGGTTCCTCGGCCTCGGCTCGGCGATCACGATGCTCGGCATGAGGTACGGCTCCAAGGAGTCGGTGCAGTTCACCGAGGCTGTGTCGCGCGAAATGGCGATCGCCGGCTGGGAGGCGGGGCTCGAGCTCGCGCGTGAAAAGGGCCCCGCGCCGATCATGAACGACGAGTTCGTGGTCACGGCGAGGATGCTGCGGCTGCGGCCAGAGATGCTGCGCGACGGCTGGAAGATTGGCCAGAAGATCCCGGGCCGGATCCTGCACGCGCGCTATAGCCGCTACATGCAACGGCTCGCGACCGTCGCGCCGGCGCTCGTCGACCAGCTCGCGACGACCGGCGCCCGGTTCACGCACCATACCTCGATCGCCCCGACCGGCACGATCTCCCTCTCGCTCGCCAACAACGCCTCGAACGGCATCGAGCCGTCCTTTGCGCATCACTACTTCCGCAACGTGATACGTGAGGGCCGCAAAACCAAGGAACGGATCGATGTGTACTCCTACGAGCTGCTCGCGTACCGAGCGCTCGTGAACGCGCGCGCCATTCCGGGCGCCGCGAAGCCCGAGGACCAGCTGCCGGACTACTTCGTGACCGCCGACAACATCACGCCGGCGCAGCACGTCGACATCCAGGCCGCCGCCCAGAAGTGGGTCGACTCGAGCATCTCGAAGACCGCCAACATACCGACCGATTTCAAGTACGACGCCTTCAAGGATATCTACCTGTATGCCTACGAGCAGGGCCTGAAGGGCTGTACGACGTTCCGCTTCAACCCGGAGGCGTTCCAGGGCGTGCTGGTCAAGGAGCAGGATCTCAAGAACACGACCTATGTGTTCACGCTCGACGACGGCAAGGAAGTGAAGGTGCGCGGCGACGAGGAGATCGAGTACGACGGCGAGAAGCACTCGGCAGCCAACCTGTTCGATGCGCTCAAAGAAGGCTATTACGGGAAGTTCTGACATGATCAAGATTGACAAGCGCATCACCAAGTTCCGGGTCGACAAGCCGGCCGAGGCGGCTGCCGCGAGGTCCGCGGAAGAGCGCAGGACCGACGTTGCCGAGCTGCGCAAGGACGGCGGCAAGGTCATCTGGATGCACGAGAAGCTCGAGCGTCCCGAGGTCCTGATCGGCTCGACCTACAAGATCAAGACACCGGTCTCGGACCACGCGATGTACGTCACGATCAACGACATCGTATTGAACGAGGGCACCGAGCACGAGCAGCGCCGGCCATTTGAGGTGTTCATCAACTCGAAGAACCTCGATCACTTCCAGTGGATCGTGGCTCTGACCCGGATCATTTCGGCCGTGTTCCGCAAGGGCGGTGACGTGACCTTCCTGGTCGACGAGCTAAAGGCGGTATTCGACCCGCGCGGCGGCTACTGGCAGCCGGGCGGGAAGTTCATGCCGTCGATCATCGCCGAGCTCGGCTACGTGATCGAGAAACACCTTCAGACGATCGGGCTGATGCCGCGGCCGGAGCTGGACGTGCACCGGCGCAAGCTGATCGAGGAAAAGCGTGAGGAGTTCGAGGCGCGCAACAAGCAGCAGGATGCATTCGCTCGCGGGCACTACCCGGAGGGCGCACAGCTGTGCTCCAAGTGCAGCACTGCGGCGGTCGTGATGATGGATGGCTGCATGACCTGCCTCAATTGCGGCGACTCGAAGTGCGGCTGATGCGCTGACGGACCCGTCGACACGCGCTCGACCCGGGCCCATGGTCCGGCGCCGCGCAAGCGGCACGAGGCGCGTGCGTTCTGGGCCGCCCCCCCCAAAGGGGGCGGCCCTTTTTTTACCGTTAATCGCAGCGCTGCAGGTGCATGACGAGCGTGCATCGACGCGCCCCGCTGGCCTCCGGGATCAGGTCTCTGGCGCACCGATGCGCAGCGTCCGGGTCGCGATGCGGATTTCGATCAGGAACGCGACGAGCGCGCCGACGAGCGCAACCATCGCCCCGATGAACAGCCCCGCCACCGTCACCGCCAGATCGAAGCGCACGAATGCGCTGGCAAACAGCAGCGCCACGACGATGGCTACCAGCAGCGCCGAGCAGGTGCTGAGCGTGATCGCGGTGTTCATCAGCCGCGCTCGGTGGCCGAGCCATTGCAGCTGGCGCTTGAGGTCCTCGGCCTCGGCGGCATCGGCCGCGCCGTGCCGGGCCTCGAGCGGCCGGGCACGATCGACAACCCTCGCGAGGCGATTCGTCAGTACGCCGAGCAGCACGCCGATGCCGGACAGCAGGAACACCGGTGCCACCGACAGCTGGATCGTGTGCGCGATGCTCGCAACTTCGACGGGAGCCGTTTCGATTGCCACCGTTGCGTCCTCAGCCGGGCGCGGCAAGCACCGCGTCCGCCTGTCTCTTCCGGCGCACGTAGAGCCGCTTGCGGACGCGGGCCACGAGCTCGGCGTTGCGGTCGCGGATCTCGACCGAAAACTCCGGCAGCAGCTTCGAGCCGTCGGCAGCCTGTCGCCGCAGCCGGGCGATCTGCGCGGCCCCGACACGAAACTCTGCGCTCACGGTGCCGCGACCGGGTTTCACATACTCAATTTCCGCGGTCTGGTCCCAGACCATGTACTCCTCGCCCAGCAGGTGCAACAGCATCAGCATATGGAACGGGTCGGTCATCGCAAACAGGCTTCCGCCGAAGTGCGTGCCGACAAAATTGCGATTCACCAGGCCGTGCCTCAGCTCGACCCGCACGTAGCTCCAGTCGGCGGCGATCTCCCGGACCCGGATGCCAGCACCCAGGAACGGCGGCCAGGCGTTGACCACGTGGCGGAAGAGCCCCGGGGACATGCGCGCTGCCATGCACCGATTGTACGCAAAGCCCAAGGTCGTGCGGCGCGACGGCGCCGCGCGTCGGCGCGCACGCTGAGGTCACGGAGTGCGCAGGTCGACGCTGTGCCAGGCGGTGGGGAGCCGAATCCGGCGCGAGAGCGCGGTGTGGTACGCGCCAGGACAGCGAGGCACGGCGCCCGGGGTGGCGGCGCGGCGCGCCCGTCTCAGGGCTTGCGACCCCGCGGCCGTTCGTAGGGGTTGAAGCTGATGTCCTCTGGGCGACGGGCGGGGCCGCTGCTGTACGGGTCACCGCTGGCTGGCTCGTCGGCGCGGGGCTTGGCCTTGGCGGGCGCGCGCGCGTACGGGGTGAAGACCCGCGAGTCGTCCTTGGCGGGCGCGCGCTCGTACGGGTTGCAAGCCCGCGACTGGTCCTTGCCGGGTGCGCGCTCGTACGGGTTGAAAGCCCGCGACTCGTCCTTGCCGAGTGTGTCCTGGAGTTCGAGCTTGACCGACTCGGTCAGCGCCCGAATGCGCCGGGTGCTCACGTCGGGATCGAATCTGCCGGTTCGCACGGCCCATTCCGAGATCGGACGCCCGTATGCGTCGGCCTTTACTTGGCCCGACCGGCCGGTACGCGCCGGTGGAACTGGCGCTGGCGCAGGTGGTTTATCGATTCGATCACGTTGCGACATGGGCGCTTACCGGTATTGCCAAGGCACACTCCTCCATAACGCGCAAGATAATTGTTTGTTGCACGCTTGGCATTCCCAACTGCCAATTTTGTGAACCGTGCACGGGCAACAGGCAGCCACGCGTCCGCAGGGCGTGACACGCACCGCGGCCATGTCAATGCCCGACCCGCTGACCCGGGCGCGCCGTCACAGACCGCGGCCCGCAGCCTCGCGCCACGGTACGTGCCCTGACCTCCGCTCCGCCCCCATCGACGCCATGCTCCGCGAACGCGGGCCGGCCCTGCCACTCTAAAAACAAGCAAGCTGCGTGCCACCCAATGGAATCAGTAACTTGTACAATCGGCACCGGCTGAGCTGTTAAGACGTTGCACACTCGGCCCGCCCCTTGAGGAGGATGAATGCCCCGAGCTGCCCCGCGCTCGCGTCGATGTCTGGCCGTCGTCGCCCTGCTGGGCCTCGTGATGCTGCCGGTGGGCATCACCCGCGCCGCGGCGAGCGACTTCCCGCGGCCCCCGCAGCTCGAGCCCGACGTACAGTTCTGGCAGCGGATCTACACGAAGGTCACGACCCAGGCAGGGCTGCTGCACGACGATCGGTATCTGGACGTCGTGTACGAAGAACTGACCTTCGCGCCGGGGCTGTCGCCGCGCGAGCGCTCCGACCTCGTGGATGCGGCGCGCACGAAGTACGAGCGCATGCTGCGCAAGCTTGCGAGCTCGCCGCAGGAGCATCTCACCGATGACGAACAGCGGGTGCTCAAGCTGTTTCCGCCGAACGTCGGCAGCGCAGCGCTCAGGGAGGCGGCGGACCACGTCCGTTTCCAGCTCGGCCAGGCGGACCGCTTCAAGGAGGGATTGACGCGCGCCGGCGCCTGGGAGCGCCACGTCGAGGAGACACTGCAGAAGCAAGGGCTGCCGCCCGAGTTGTCGGCGCTGCCGCACGTCGAGTCCTCGTTCAATCCGCGGGCCTACTCAAAGGTCGGCGCCGCCGGAATGTGGCAGTTCATGCGCTCGACCGGCCGCCGCTGGCTGCGCGTCGACAACGTCGTCGACGAACGACTCGACCCGTACAAGTCGACAGTTGCCGCGGCGCAGTTCCTCGGCATCAACTACTCTATTCTCGGGACCTGGCCGCTGGCGCTCACGGCCTACAACCACGGGGTCGGAGGCATGCGCCGGGCCAAGGAGCTGATGGGTACCGACGACATCGTCACGATCTTGCGCTCCTATCAAAGCCGCAGCTTCGGCTTCGCCTCGCGCAATTTCTACGTATCGTTCCTGGCCGCGCTCGAGATCGACCGCGATGTCGATCGCTTCTTCGGCCAGCTCGAACGATTGCCGCCCGATACCAGCCGGACGCTGCGCCTGCCGCACTACATCCCGGTCACGGCGCTCGAGCGCGCGCTCGGCACCGACCGCGAGACGCTGCGCGGCCTGAACCTGGCGCTGATGGATCCGGTGTGGAACGGTCAGCGATTCGTGCCGCGCGGCTTTGAGCTACGGATCCCGGCTGCCGGTGTCAAGGAGCCGGACCGGCTGCTCGCCGCCGTGGCGGCCGGCGAACGCTTCGCTGATCAAAAGCGCGACGCCGCGCACCGCGTCCGGCGCGGCGAGACCCTCGAGCGGATCGCAACGGCCTATGCGGTGCGCCCGGCCGAGCTCCTCGCGCTCAACGGCCTCACTGACCCCAAGTCCATCAAGCCCGGAATGACGCTGAAGTTGCCGCCGCTGCAGCCAATCAGCGCCGCGGCTGCGGTCAGCGCTGCGGCGGCGCCGGTCCAGGCCGCGGCCGGGGCCAGCAGCCCGGAGGTGTACGTGGTCCGCAGCGGTGACGTGCTGTCCGACATCGCGAGGCGCTTCGGGCTCAGCGAGGCGGCGCTGATGAGCCAGAACGCCATCTCGGATCGCGACTTCCTGTTCGAAGGGCAGACGCTCAATGTCGCAAAGACGCCATCGCCGGTGATCGCTGCCGTACCGGCCGAACCCGCCAGCCACGACGAGGCGCCGGCCGAGGAGGCGCGGGTCGAGATCGAATCGGCGCGCTCCAAGCCGCAGCCCGTGTCGCGCGAGCAGGCCGCCGAGTACGGCCCCGGCCTCGTTCCAGGCATCGAGAGCGCCGCGTCGGCGGACCCGAGCGACTACTCGGTCGCTGGTGACACGGCGATCGTGCAGGGCGCGGAAACGCTGGGGCATTTCGCGGACTGGCTGTCGGTCAGTGCGAGCCGCCTGCGGGCACTGAACCACATGCCTGCCGGCTCAGTCCTCGCGCTCGGCCGCCGCATTCGGCTCGACCTGTCGCGCGTCGATGCGGCGACGTTCGAGGAGCGGCGCATGCGCTTCCACCGCCAGCTCCAGGATGATTTCTTCCAGCGCTACAAGATCATTGGACACGAGCGGCATCGGCTGAAATCCGGGGAATCGCTGTGGACGCTGACGCAGAAGACGAACGTGCCGGTGTGGCTCCTCCGCCAGTACAACCCCGAAACAGACTTCACGACGGTGCGGGTCGGCACCATGGTCGTGCTGCCGAAGGTCGAGAGCGTGGCTGCGTCGGCCGCGCCTGCGGCGGCACCGACGCCGCCACGGCCGGCCGCGAAGGAGGCGCCGACGCCGAGCGCGCCCCAGGGCGCGGGTCAATGATGCGCCGGCTCGCGACAGTGGTCGGGCTCGCGGTGCTCGGTGCCTGTGCGACCGACCGCGTGTATCCGGGGCCCGAGCGGCCGTCGGCCGAGATCGCGCTGATCGCGGGAGCGCCAAGCATCAATGCCGGACTGCCGCTGGCCGCCGTGATCCGCAAGGTCGACGAGCACAGGGTCCGTTTCGGCTACTCTCGGGTCGCCGTCACGCCTGGCAGCCACGTGCTGCTGATCGACTGCCTGATGGCGGCAGCCCACACGACGACGCGCTTCGCAATCGAGGCAGACGTTGAGGCGGGCCAGCACTACCTGCTGGTCGCCGACAGCGCTCCCGGCAACCAGCGCTGCGGCGCCGTTCGGCTCGACGAGCGCTGATCGTCCAGGCCCCGTGCAACCGGCAGCCGCCGTGACCCGAGTCGCGGCGCAGCGCCAGAGCCGTTCCGTATAATCCAGATATGTCGAATGGACCCCGCCGCCGCCGGGCCCGCGCCGTCGCGGTTGCCCTGCTCTGCGTCACGGCAATCGTGCTGCCGCCGGTGGTCAAGGTGGCGGCCGAGGTGCTGCAAGCCGCCGATGCGGTGCTGGTCGTCAAGAGCGAGCACCGGTTGTACCTGCTGCGCGGCGGCCAGCCGTTCAAGAGCTACCGGGTCGCGCTCGGCCTCAATCCGGCCGGGCACAAGGAGCGCGAGGGCGACTTCCGCACGCCGGAAGGCAAATACCTGCTCGATGGGCGCAACGCCTCGAGCGACTTCTTCCTGTCGATCCACCTCAGTTACCCGAGCGAGGACGACATGAGACAGGCGCGACGCAACCGTTGGCGCCCGGGCGGCTCGATCATGATTCACGGCTCGCCGAACGTGCCGCGCAAGTCCGCCGAGTACTACCGCACTGCGGACTGGACCGACGGGTGCATCGCGCTCACGAATGACGACATGCTCGAGGTGTGGCTGCTGACGCGGGATAACACGCCGATCGAGATTCGTCCGTGAGCGCCGGTGCCGGGGACATCGACCCGAATGACTTCGTCGATGCCCGTGTCACTCCGCGCGGCAGTCTCGAGAACCTGTCGCAGGCGGAGGTGACCCAGCTTCTGGACCGCGGCCAGGGCGGCCTCTATCCGCTGTTCCGCCGCTGTGCGCTCGCGATCCTGAACGCGGGCAGCCACAGCGACGATCCGACAGAGCTGTTCGACAAATACAGGGATTTCGAGATCCGGATCGTCGAGCAATCATGGGGCGTCAATCTCGAGATGAGAAACGCTCCGGCGGTCGCATTCGTCGACGGACAGATGATCCGCGGCGTCAAGGAACACCTGTTCGCCGTCCTTCGGGATATCGTCTACATCGCCAACGAGATCGTCGAAAGCGGCCGCTTCGACCTGACGGAGCCGGCCAGCATCTCGAACGCGGTGTTCTGCATTCTGCGCAACGCCCACGTTCTCGACGCGCGCGGGCGCCCGGACCTCATCGTCTGCTGGGGCGGCCATTCGATTCCCCGCGAAGAATACGATTACACCAAGCAGGTCGGCTACGAGCTCGGCCTCAGAGCGCTCAACGTCTGCACTGGCTGCGGCCCCGGCGCGATGAAGGGGCCGATGAAGGGCGCGACGATCGGCCATTCGAAGCAGCGCATCCATGACGGTCGCTACATCGGGCTCACCGAGCCCGGCATCGTCGCTGCCGAGCCGCCGAACCCGATCGTCAACAATCTCGTGATCATGCCGGACATCGAGAAACGTCTCGAGGGGTTCGCGCGCCTTGCGCATGGCATCGTCATCTTCCCGGGCGGCGTCGGCACGGCCGAGGAGATCCTGTACCTGCTCGGGATCCTGCTCGATCCGGACAACGCCGATCAGCCGCTGCCGCTGGTGCTCACCGGCCCGGCTGGTTCGGCGCAGTGGCTCGAGCAGGTGCACGAGTTCGTCCGGCTGACGCTCGGCCCGGCCGCGCAGCAGCGCTACCGGATCATCATCGACGATCCGGCCGAGGTCGCCCGGACGATGGTCGCCGGGATGCAGGCGGTGCGGCGCCACCGGCAACTCGCGGGGGACGCGTACAACTTCAACTGGACGCTCAAGATCCCGCCAGATTTCCAGCTGCCGTTCGACGTCTCCCACGACAGCGTCGCGGCGCTGCGGCTCCACCCGGACCAGCCTGCGCACACGCGGGCGGCGAACCTGAGGCGCGTGTTCTCGGCGATCGTCGCCGGCAACGTCAAGGAGCACGGCATGCGTCAGATTGCCGCCCACGGGCCATTCGAGATTCACGGCGACCGCCGGCTCATGCAGCCGCTGGAAGCGCTGCTCGGGTCGTTCATCGCCCAGCGGCGCATGCGGATTTCAGGCCAGTACCGCCCCGTCTACCGCGTCATGCCCTGATCGGCCCCCCGCCTTCCGAATTCCTTGAACGGGGTCCGGGGTCGGTGTGACGCAGTTCCTGTCAGAGGCATCCGCTGCGGCAGAGACTGGCCGCATCACCGTTGCAGGTGAGTGGAATGAGCGATATCAAGAGCCCGCGCACATTGTCAAACCGCAAGCCGCTCGAGGTTCCGCCCGCGGCCTTGCTGCCGGCTGCGCCGGTGACGGGCGGGCGAATCGAGCGCCGGGCGGTGCCGCGCGGCCCTCTGGTCGCTCGCCATTCGGCGATCACCCGCAATCTGCGCAACTACGCAAACTACAAGAGCTGGGCGGAGAAGATCCGCAGCAACTGGGATCCGGACCAGGACCCCGAAGTCTGAATCAGACGGCGGCCTCGAGCCCGCCGACCGGCTGGGCTCCGTTGACCGGAATCCTCGCATCGAGCCACTCGACCAGCGGTTGCCAGGTGTCGAGATCCTCGCGTACCAGGTAGTTCTTCATCTCGTGCAGACCATGGCCGTGCTCGGCCGCGCGCAGGTAGTTCTGCGAGTCGCGCAGCGTCGTGACGACGGGGATATTGAGGGTGTCGAGGAACCTCAGCAGCTTGCCGAACATCAGCGTGTTGCGGCGCGTGCGGTTGGCGATCACGCCGATCCGGTCCTCGCTGCGGCGAACCTTGGCGATCAGCAGCAGGTCCGAGATGCACCTGGAGCACGCGTGGATGTCGATATCCGAGGGCAGGACCGGAACCAGGATCGCATTGGCGCCCCGTACCAGTTCTGGCATCTGCTCGGCGGCGATCGCGGCCGGCGTGTCGACGACCACCCGCTCGGTGCCGGTCGGCAGCTTGAGCAGAAAGCTGCGGGTCACCCGCGGGTTCTTGTCGTAGGCGGCGATCCCGTGGATGGCGGCGACGTCTGCGCCCCGCTTGCGCAGCCAGCGGGTGCTCGACGCCTGGGGGTCGTAATCCATCAACACCGTACTGAGACCCGCGGCGGCGTAGTGCGCCGCCAGGTTGATCGCAACCGTGGTCTTGCCCGAGCCGCCCTTGGGATTCAGGACGACTATGCGCTGCTCCATCACCTGTTCCCGCCCGCCGCAGCGCGGCGTGGCAGCTGCTAAGTTACTGAGTAGCCTACGCAGCGTGCGCGATGCGCGCAAGCAGACGGGTCGCGATCCGGCACGATTCCTGTGATCCGCCGCAACGTCTCGACGCCCGGACGGGCCTACAGTCAGCGTCCCCCGGTGCTTGGCGAGGCTCGCATGGAAGTCGTATTGCTACTGCTCGATGAGATCGACGACCTGTGTGCGATGGTCTGGCAGCGGGCGGTGACCCTGTTCGGCGACCGCTGACGGCCAGGGTGCCTCGCGGCGCCTCTTGATTCCAGCCGATCTGCCCCTACAGTGGGCGCGCCTGCCGGTCTTAGGCGGGCACCCAGTCAGCCGCTTGCCCGGGGCAGATCGACATGACGAGCGCGACCCAGCGCGAAACGCGCGGTTTCCAGGCCGAGGTGAAGCAGCTGCTTCGCCTGGTGATCCACTCGCTGTACTCCAATCGCGAAATCTTCCTGCGCGAGCTGATATCGAACGCCTCGGACGCCTGTGACCGGCTGCGGTTCCGCTCGCTTGCCGATCCCGCTCTTCTCGAGGGCGCGGCCGACCTGACAATCGACGTCGACTTTGACGCCAACGCACACACGATCACGGTCACCGATTCCGGCATCGGCATGAGCCGCGCGGAGATCACGGAGCATCTCGGGACGATTGCGAAGTCCGGGACCGCCGAGTTCCTCGCCCAGCTCTCCGGTGACCAGCAGAAGGATGCCCAGCTGATCGGCCAGTTCGGCGTCGGCTTCTACTCGTCGTTCACCGTGGCGGACCGGGTTGAGGTCTACACGCGCCTGGCCGGCAGTGACGCCGCCGACGGCGTGCGCTGGGAGTCGGACGGTTCGGGCGAGTTCACCGTCGAGAACGCGACCATCGACCGGCGCGGCACACGCGTCGTGCTGCACCTGAAAGAGGATGCCCGGGACTTCGCCGATGCCTGGCGGCTGCGCGGCCTGATCAAGCGCTATTCGGATCACATCGCCTTTCCGGTGCGGATGCCGCAGCAGCCGGGCGGTCGGGACAACGCGGCGACGGTGCCCGCCGCCGGGCGCTTCGAGGTCGTCAACAGCGCCCAGGCCCTGTGGACCCGCCCGCGCACGGAACTCAAGGACGAGGACTACATCGAGTTCTACAAGCACATCGCCCACGACTTCTCGGCCCCGCTTGCCTGGGCGCACAACCGCGTCGAGGGCAAGCGCGAGTACACGCTGCTGCTGTACCTGCCGGAGCGGGCGCCGCTCGACCTGTGGAGTCGGGACGCGCCGCGGGGCCTGAAGCTGTACGTGAAGCGCGTGTTCATCCTGGACGATGCCGAGCAGTTCCTGCCGCTGTACCTGAGGTTCGTCAAAGGGGTCGTCGACTCGAGCGACCTGCCGCTCAACGTCTCGCGCGAGCTGCTGCAGGAAGACCCGGAGATCGAGGCGATGCGCTCGGGAATCGCACGGCGTGTGCTCGATCTGCTGGCACGTCTCGCCAAGGAGGAACCCGCGAAGTATCTCGCCTTCTGGAAGCAGTTCGGCCCGGTCCTCAAGGAGGGCATCGCCGAGGATGCCGCCAATCGCGAGCGCATCGCGCGGCTGCTCCGGTTCGCGACCACGCACGGCGAACGCGAGGCCCAGGAGCAGTCGCTCGACGACTATCTCGGCCGGCAGCTGCCCGGACAGAAGCACATCTACTATGTGGTCGCCGACACCTGGAACGCCGCGCGCCAGAGCCCGCACCTCGAGCGGTTGCGCCAGAAGCGCGTCGAGGCGCTGTTGCTGTCGGACCGCGTCGATGAGTGGATGATGTCCTACCTCGGCGAGTACGAGGGCAAGTCGTTCCGCGACGTCGGGCGCGGCGATCTCGATCTCGGCGAGCTGCTGAGCCCCGAGGAACGGGCGGCCGAGGACAAGAGCACTGAGGCGGCGCTCGCGCTCTGCGGCAGGCTGCGGGAGGCACTGTCCGGGCGCGTCGACAGCGTGCGCGCCACCCAGCGTCTCGCCGAGTCTCCTGCCTGCCTGGTGCGCGGCGCGGACGACTACGGTGCGCAGATGCGCAAGCTCCTCGAGGCGGCCGGGCAGAAGCTGCCGTCCACGCGACCCACGCTCGAGGTCAACCCCGCGCATCCGCTCGTGGTCCGGCTCGAGGGCCTGCCGGACGGCGAGCAGTTCCGGGACCTTGCGCGCCTGCTGCTCGATCAGGCGACGCTGGCGGAGGGTGGCCAGCTCGCCGAGCCCGGCGAATTCGTCAAACGGCTGAACCGGCTGCTGCTCGCGGGCCCGTGAGGTCGGGGCGGTGACGCCCGGGCGTCCGATGCCCTCATAATGGCGGCCTCGTCAGCACAGGCCTAGGCGGGCCAGGGGCATCGCATGTCGTGTTTCTCGATCTCGAAGGGGGCGTTCGCCGCGCTCACCGTGTGTGCCGCAGCCCTCGCCTGCGCCGACCCGCCGGCAACTGCCCGCACAGCCCCGCCGGCAGCGGCAGCGACCAGCGCTCCCGCCACATCCGGCGATGCTGCCCGCCAGGCCGCCGAGGCCGAGGGGCTCAAGATCACCGACCTCACGGTCGGCACAGGCGCACCGGCCACGGTCGGAGCCCTCGTGCGGGTCCACTACACCGGGTGGCTGCTGGATGCCACTGCGCCCGAGGGCAAGGGCGCAAAATTCGACAGCTCCGTCGACCGGCACGAGCCATTCGTGTTCCAGCTCGGGAAGCAGCGGGTCATCCGCGGCTGGGACCTCGGCGTTGCGGGGATGCAGGCTGGCGGCAAGCGCCGGCTCGTCATTCCTGCGACGCTCGGCTACGGCGCGCGAGGCGCCGGCACCGTGATCCCGCCGAATGCGACGCTGGTCTTCGAGGTGGAGCTCATCGATTTCCTGCCGCCGTTGTGAGCGGCGCGGAGGCAACGGGCGGCCGGCGAGGCGCGGCCGAGGAGCACCGATCATGAGACCGACGCCGCTGTTGCTCGCCTTGCTTGGCCTGGCGCTGCCAGCGGCCGCCGGCGCCGCAACGCTGATCCACGCCGGCCGCCTGATCGATGCGATCGGCAATGCACCCCGGACCGAGATCACGGTCGTCGTCGACGGCACCGAGATCAAGGCCGTCGAGCAGGGCTACCGCGTGCCGGCTGCCGGCGACACGGTCATCGAGCTTAAGAATGCGACCCTGCTGCCTGGCCTGTGGGACATGCACGTGCACCTGACGAGCGAGTACAGCAAGAACGCGCAGCTCGAAGGTTTCACGCTCAATGAGGCCGACGTGGCGTTGCGGGGCGCCGCGTTCGCCGAGCGGACGCTGAACGCGGGATTCAAGACGGTCCGTGACCTCAACTCGATGTTCAACGCCTCGATTGCCCTACGCAACGCGATCAACAAGGGACTCGTCAAGGGGCCGCGCATCTTCGCCGCGGGCAGGGCGATCTCAACCACGGGCGGGCATGCGGATCCGACGAACGGCTGGGCGCAGCGGCTGATGGGCCAGCCGGGTCCGCGCGAGGGCGTCATTAACGGCCCTGTCGATGCGGCCGAGGCTGTCCGGCAGCGTTACAAGGATGGGGCGGACACGATCAAGATCATGGCCACGGGCGGGGTGCTGTCGGTGGCCAAGAACGGCCTCAACCCGCAGTTCACGGAGGAAGAGATCCGCGCAGTCGTCACGATCGCCCGTGACTACGGCTTCAAGGGCGCGGCCCACGCACACGGCGCAGAGGGTATCAAGCGGGCGGTCCGGGGCGGCGTCGACTCGATCGAGCACGGCACGTTCATGGACGACGAGGCGATGCGGCTGATGAAGGAGAAGGGCACGTACTACGTGCCCACGCTGTCGGCGGGCCGCTGGGTGGCGGAGCACGCCAAGGATCCGGACTTCTTCCCGGCGCTGGTGCGGCCGAAGGCCGCCTCGATCGGCCCGCAGCTGCAGGGCACCTTCACGAAGGCCTACAAGGCAGGCATCCGGATCATGTTCGGCACGGACACCGGCGTCTCGGCGCACGGCGACAACGCCCGGGAGTTCCGCTACATGGTCGAGGGCGGCATGCCGGCGCTCGAGGCCATCAAGGCTGCGACGATCGTGCCGGCCCGGTTCATGGACATGGCCGACCGGCTGGGCTCGGTCGAGGCTGGCAAGCTCGCGGATCTCGTGGCGGTGCCGGGCGATCCGCTCGCCGATATCACCGCGATGGAGCGGGTGCAATTCGTGATGAAGGACGGCAAGGTCTACAAGGACCTGCGCCCGCCGTGACCGGCACCGACCCGGCCGGCGCCACGCGGCCGTTCCGCCGCCCGGAACTGGAGCGCGTGATCGTCACGGGCCCGGCCGGGGCGCTCGAGGCGGTCGCCGAGACACCCGCCGGGTTCGGCGGCGCGCAGTGCGCGGTCATCTGCCATCCCCATCCGCTGTATGGCGGCACGATGGACAACAAGGTCGTGACGATCACGGCTCGCGCGCTTCAGGAGGCGGGAATTGCCACCGTGCGTTTCAACTTCCGCGGTGTCGGTGCGAGCGAGGGCAGCTTCGATGATGGCCGCGGCGAGACCGAGGACGCGCTCGCGGTCGCCGACTGGGCCATCCGGCGCTGGCCAGCGGCACGGCTCAGCGTCGCGGGGTTCTCGTTCGGATCCTTTGTCGCCTTTCAGCTCGCCAGCCGGCGGCCGGTCGAACGCCTGTATACGATTGCGCCGCCCGTCCAGCGCTTCGATTTCGCCACGCACCGCGTGCCGGCGGTGCCGTGGGTCGTCATCCAGGGCGACCGCGATGAGCTGGTGGACGTTGCGGCGGTGCTCGAGTGGACGCGCAGCGTCGTCCCGCCGCCGACCGTCGTCGTGATCGAGGGGGCCGAGCACTTCTTCCACGGACGGCTCAACGATCTGCGGACGGCCGTGCAGGCGAACCTCGGCCGCTGACGGCGGCCGGCCCGCGGATCATCACGCGAGGCCCGCACACGAAAAAGCCGGGGCGGCAGGCCACCCCGGCTTTCGGGCACCGGCGGGACCGGCGGTCCCGAGGCGCGTCGATCAGTTGACGAAGCCTTTCAGTGCCTTCAGGGCGACTGCGCGGACCTTTTTCGAGGCCGCCTTGGCCTTGAAGGTCATCTTTTCCCCGGTAAACGGGTTCACGCCCTCGCGCGCCTTGGTGGCGGGCTTCTTCACAACCTTGAGCTTCAGCAGGCCGGGCAGGGTGAACAGGCCCGAGCCCCGCAGGCTCTTCTTGATGATGCCGTGCAGCGAGTCGAAGACCGCTGCGACGTGCTTCTTCGACAGCTCCGTGTCTTTCGCGATCGTCGACAGAATTTCGGACTTGGTCGGTGCCGTGTTCTTTTTCGCCATTGATCTCTCCTCTGGGTTATCGATCTGGGTCGTTGTTTTTCCGAGTAATCTTCGGGTCCTGTTGCCTGCGTCATTCCGCCGGAAGTCGCCGGGAGCGCCCGAAGACCGAAAAAAACAGTAGAAAAACGCCTGCCGTTTGCTTCAACCGCGCGCGACAATACCACACCGATCGCACAATTCCA
>Ga0209415_10009075_pt1 | contig 17117 bp, 19 predicted proteins | sample PeaSoiSIISIP2007_FD_187696 | JGI IMG/M metagenome (GOLD analysis project Ga0209415, IMG submission 187696) | Peat soil microbial communities from Weissenstadt, Germany - SII-SIP-2007 (SPAdes) (version 2) | ecosystem: Environmental > Terrestrial > Soil > Wetlands > Peat | place: Germany... | reverse complement strand
ACGACCCGGGCGGAAACTCGTTGCGGCTGCTTCCTTCCGGACCTGACCGGGTTGGCGAGGCGCCCGTCCGCCGCCGATCTCCCGGGGCTGCATATCATGGTTCGGGGGGAGCGGGGCAAGGCGGGGTGATGAATTCGGGCGGGTGTGTTTCGTATTCGTGGCTGCTTCGATGTCGCTGGACCGGGCCGCGGAGGCAAAGAGCCCTTGCCAATTGTCCCGGGACTACTGCGCCGGTTGCGGGTCCGACGCGGGCACGACAACACCCGGCACCTCCAGACCGGCTGGTGGCTGGCACACCGACAGCATTTGCGCCGCGCGGTAGGCGGTATGGCGGATCGCGGCCTCGGCCGGCAGATGGGTGCCGTGGAATAGTGCGGCGACGATGACCACCACGGCGAGCAGGCGGCCCGGCCGCAATGCGGAGGGCGCTGCGGCGAGCGTCAGCAATGCCGCGGCGCCGGCCAGTCCGACCAGCGCGCCCAACACGACCTCGGGTAGCGAGTGCATGCCCAGCACCAGGCGCGAGACGCCGATCACTGCTGCCGCGAGCGCGGCGACCGGCAGGATGCTGGCGCGCCGACGGGTCAGCAGCGCCGCCAGCCCGCCGGACACCACGGTGGCGGCCGCGACGTGGCCGCTTGGGCTATGGATGTCGATGGGGCCGAGCAGGGGCGCACAGGCCAGGAAGACGAGCTTCAAGACGAGCATCAGGCCGAGGGTGACGGACACCACGCCGAGCCACACCAGCGCGCCGCGCCGCCAGCCCTGCATCGCGAGTACGATGGCAGTTGCGAATACGACTGGCAGCATGACTGCCTGATCGGCGAAGTTGGTGAGGAACATCATGGCAACACCAATATGGCTCCTTTTATGAGACGGTGTCGATCAATTTTCGCGATGTCGGCATGAAATTTAAACATAGGGCGCGCAGGTGCACCTCCGTCCTACGATAGTGTGGCGCACCGTAATCATCGCAAGGAAGATTTCACCGTGGAGAGCGTAGCGCACGTGGAGAATGGCACTTTGCCTCAGGCTCCCATGCCGCCTGCACCTACCTGGAAAACTCCCGCTGGACGCCCCTTGTCATGCCGGCCCCGGGTCAAGTGCCGGGGGACCGGCTCCGGTCGGCATCCACGGCTGTGCCACGCTCACGAAGGCAAGTCGCGGGTGCCGACCTTCGTCGGCATGACGAGGGGCGTGGCCGTCGCCGCGCACCGCAGCGTTTTCATCCCCGCTGACGCGTCGCCTGTGATGCGGGGTGTCTCTTCGCGTGCTCTGGGCACTCTGCGGTGGGGCCGTTCTTGCGACCATTCCGGCCTGCACGATTGGCCCACCGCGGCCGGGAAACTCAGACAACCGCCCGCGCCGCATGCAGCACGCGGTCGATAAATGCGTTCGTGCTGCCAAGATACTGTCCTGGGTCGGTGAGCCGCTCGATCGCGGCGCGGTCCAGCTTCTCCGCCACCATTGCATCTCGTGCCAGCGCGTCCGCCAGGGCGATGCCCTCGGCCAGCGCCACGTCACAGGCGTGTTTCACCACGTGGTGCGCCTCGCCGCGGCCGAGATGCGGCGCCAGCCCCATCATCACCGCCTCGGCGACGATGAGCCCATGCGTCAGGTCGAGGTTGCGCCGCATTCGGGCGGTATCGACTACCATGCCCTCGGCGATGGCGCGCGCCTGCAGCAACGCGCCATGTGTCAGCACAAAGGCCTGGGGCAGGGCGAGCGCCTCGGCTTGCCATGGCCCGGTGGCGCGCTCGTGGTCCTGCGCCATCGCCCCCAGCATCAGCGGCACCAGCGCCTGCACCCCGCGCGAAGCCGCCAGGATGTATTCCGAGGCGATCGGATTGCGCTTCTGCGGCATGGTCGAGGACGCGCCGCGCCCGGCAACATAGGGTTCGGCGACCTCGCCTACCTCAGTCTGGCAGAGCAAGATGATGTCGGTGGCGAGCTTTGCCAGGCTGCCGCAGACCACGCCGAGGAAGGCCACCGTCTCGGCCAGCGCCTCACGGCACACATGCCAGGGCGCGGCCGGCGCGGCCAGCTGCAGTTCCGCCGCCAACCCCTCCATCACCGGGATGCCCTGCGCGCCCAGCGAGGCCAGTGTCCCCGCCGCGCCGCCGAATTCCACCCGTTCCACCCGGGGACGTAACTGGTCGAGCCGCTGCAGGTGGCCGAGGAACGGCGACGCCCAGACCGCGCATTTCAGGCCGAAGCTGGTGGGGAGCGCTTGTTGGAGATGGGTGCGGCCCGCCATGACCGTGTCGCGGTGGCGGTCGGCCTGAACGATGAAGGCGCGCAGGAGGGAGAACAGTTCGATCCGGACCAGCGCCAGGCCCTCGCGGACCTGAAGAACGGTGGCGGTGTCCATGATATCCTGTGTGGTGGCGCCCCAATGCGTCCACGCACCGGCCTCGCCCGCAGCGCGCGACAGGCCGGCGACCAGTCCCACCACCGGATAGCCGACATTGCGCGCGCTGGCGGCGAGCTCGGCCGGATCGAGGTTCTCGTAGCGCGCGGCTGCTTCGATCGCCGGCGCTGCGTCGGCCGGGATGATGCCGAGCCGTGCCTGCACGCGCGCCAGCGCCGCCTCCACGTCGAGCATGCGCTGGAAGTAGGCACGCTCGTCGAACACGGCGCGCATCGCGTCGCTGCCGTACAGCGTGCCGAGGATCGGGCCGTCGGTCGGATTGATGGGCATATTTTGTGACCTCTCCCGCGTTGCGGGAGAGGTTTACTACGACCGGGCTAGCCGCGCTGGATCAACTCGATCGATACGTTCTGCGGCGCGGTGAGGAAGGCGATGCGCACGCCGGGCCGGATCGTCCTCGGCTCCATGGTGAACGCCACGCCCTTCGCCTTCAACTCTGTGACGGCCGATTCGATGTCGTCCACCGTCAGGCCGAAATGCTCCAGTCCCATATACGGCGTTTGCGGCGATCCGCCGGTGGTCGCCGGGTCCGCCTTGGCGATGAATATCTTCTGCCCGGTCAGGTCCAGGTCGATGCGGGTCGAGCCGTCCGGCTGCGGCGTGCGGATCACTTCCGCGCCGAGCTTGTCCTCGTACCATTGCGCCGTCGCCGCCGGATCCGGCGAGCGCAGGTGGATATGTTCCCAGGTGAATTTGGCCATGTGTCCCTCCCTGTCGATCTGAGCGCCGCCATTAGCCCATCGGTCGCGCTGTCCGGCAAGCGCAAGCATGCTCTACCAGCGTGAGCCCGCGGTCCGCCGCGCGTCGCCTGACCGTGACCGCCGTGCTATAGCCGCTGGCCTGTGCGCGGCCCGTGCCCGCGGCCGGCAAAGGAGACGCACCATGGCCCCACCTGCCGTCATCCGCCTGCATCCCGAGGATGGCGTGGTGATCGCCCGCGCCACCTTGCTGCCCGGCGCGCCGGTTGCCCCCGGCGTCACCGCAGCCGAACGCATTCCCGCCGGCCACAAGGTCGCCGTCCGGCCGATCGCGCAGGGCGAGCCGGTGCGCCGCTACGGCCAGATCATCGGTTTCGCCGCCGCACCGATCGAGCCCGGCCAGCACGTGCACGTGCACAACTGCGAAATGGGTGACTTCGCCAAGGACTACGCCTACGGGATCGATGCGAAGCCGACCGCGCCGGCCAACGCGCCGGCCAGCTTCATGGGTATCCGCCGTCCTGACGGGCGCGTGGCGACACGCAACTACATCGGCATCCTCACCAGCGTGAATTGCAGCGCGCATGTCGCCGGGCTGGTCGCCGACATGTTCCGGCGCAACCCATTCACTGGAGACGATCCGCTCGCCGACTACCCCAACGTCGACGGCGTCGTCGCGCTGACCCACAAGACCGGGTGCGGCATGACTGAAGGGGAGGGGCTGCGCCTGCTGCGTCGCACGCTGGGCGGCTATGCGCGGCACGTGAATTTTTCCCATGTCATCGTGCTGGGACTGGGCTGCGAGGTGAACCAGATCGGCGGCCTGCTGCAAGAGCAGAAGCTGGCCGGGCGGCTGAAGTCGATGGACATCCAGACGATGGGCGGCACGCGCAAGACTGTCGCGGCCGGCGTAGAATTTGTGAAAGAGGTGCTGGTGGAGGCCAACCAGGTGCACCGTGAGCCGGTGCCCGCCAGCGAACTGACCGTGGCGCTGCAATGCGGTGGCTCCGACGGCTATTCCGGCGTCTCCGCCAATCCCGCGCTGGGGGCCGCGAGCGATCTGCTGGTGCGGCATGGCGGCACGGTGATCTTGTCGGAAACACCGGAGACGTACGGCGCGGAGCATTTGTTGACGCGTCGCGCGGTGTCGCCGGAGGTGGGAGAGAAGCTGGTCGCGCTGATGCGCTGGTGGGAGGACTACACGCGGCGCGAGGGGGCGGAGATGAACGCCAACCCCTCGCCCGGCAACAAGGCCGGCGGGCTGACGACGATTTTGGAGAAGTCGCTGGGGGCGATGGCCAAGGCGGGGTCTACTAACCTGGTGGATGTCGTCGGGTATGCGGAGCCGGTGACGGCGAAGGGGTTCGTGTTTATGGATACGCCGGGTTATGACCCGGTGGCCGCGACGGGTCAGGTGGCGGGTGGCGCGAACATGGTGTGCTTCACCACCGGCCGCGGGTCGGTGTTCGGCTGCAAGCCGGCGCCGAGTATCAAGCTGGCGACCAACACGCCGATGTTCAAGCATATCGAGGACGATATGGACGTGAACTGCGGCACCATCCTGGACGGGGATGAGACCGTGCAGGAATGCGGGCAGCGGATTTTCGAGCTGATGCTACGGGTGGCGAGCGGCGAACGGACGAAGAGCGAGTCATTCGATTTTGGCGCGGCGGAGTTTGCGCCCTGGGTGATCGGGGCGACGATGTAGGGCGGTCCCGATACTTTCACATCGGGTAGGAGGCTCGCATGAGTGACCTTTATGAGAGCGACATCCTGGTCTGGTCGGAGCAGCAGGCAGAACTGCTGCGCCGTCTCGCCCATGGCGAGCGCGTCAACGACCAACTGGATTGGGAACACCTCATCGAGGAGGTCGAGAGTGTGGGCAGCGAGCAATTGCACGCGGTGGAGTCGCTGCTGTTCCAGGCTCTGGTGCACATGCTGAAGGCGCAGGGCTGGCCGCTCGCCCGTGATATGGAAAACTGGCGCGCCGACGCACGCGGCTTCCGCGCACAGGCGGCAAACCGGTTTGCTCCGTCGATGCAACAGAGGCTCGATCTGGCGCACATCTACCGCCAGGCGTTGCGCTCTGTGCCGCAGACAATGGACGGACAGCCGCCGCAGCCACTGCCTGAGATCTGCCCGGCGACGTTGGACGAACTGCTGGGCGATGCGCCTTAGCGGGAGGCAGGACCCTTCTCGCGCGCCGGAGTCGCAAGCGCAGCATAGTTGCGTGTGAAAGAGTCGAGCCTCACTGCCGCCGCTTCGGGCTGGTCGCCGCCGCCGTCTCGCTCCGCTCGCTTGGCTTGCTCCTCGCTGCCCTTCGCTCCGCCTGCCGCTCTTCGCTTTCACTCTGAACTCGGGCGCAGCGAAAGCTAAAGTTGCCGAGGCGGTACGCCGGGGCGCTGTGGGGACGATAGGCCGAGCGCACGGCGTGCGCGTTGTTACCCCACGCCCCGCCGCGGACGACGCGGCTCGCCGCACCTGTTCTGCGGTGCTTTGGAATCGTTCGATCGACCCAGGCGGAGCCGTGATGAGGCGCGCCCTCATAGCTGTCGTGCCAATCGTCCGCGCACCATTCCCACACGTTTCCATGCATTTCATACAAGCCCCAACCGTTCGGTGGCAGGCTGCCAACCGGCACCGGCGCGTTGGCGCCGTAGCACACGAGGCCCCGGCTGATCTCGGTGCCGAAATTGTAGGGCGTTTGCGTGTCGGCCCGGCAAGCATATTCCCATCGCGCCTCGGATGGCAGGGACAGTCCGAGGCCGGGTTTTGCGGCGTTGAGCTGCCGGATGAAGTCCTGCGCATCGGCCCAGAAAACACCGGTCACCGGGAATTTGGCCCCGCGGCGAGGGTCGGGCGCCTTGCCCGTCACCGCCTCCCACAGCGCTTCGGTGCAGGCGGTGTTGAACATCCAGAAGCCGTCACCGATAGTCACTTCGTGCTGGGGGCTTTCGTCGGTAAACCGCCCGTCCTCGCGGTCCGGAGAGCCCATCATGAAGCGGCCGGGCGGGATCCAGCGCATGCGCTGGGTGACGCGCGTGCCGTTCGCGGCGGGGACGCTGAACGTGACCCACCGCCCGTGGTCGTCGATGCCCCAGTCGTCGGCCCAGTCGGGCGCGCGGCCATCGGGCCAGGAATTTCGTGCCTTGGCGAAGCGGAGCTGTGACTGCATCTTCTCGTGGATCGGCGACGGCCATTTTGTGGTGCCGTCGAATATTGCGCCATCGAACATCGCCGCGGTAAGCCCGAGCGCGCGCGACAAGTCAGCGCACGTCACATCGGCGCCGTTGAAATCGGCGCCAGTGAAGTCGAACCCTGACAGGTCCTCGTTCCGCAGGTCCGCCCCGTGCATGGGCGTGCCCTGAAACGCCGTGGCGCGATCGAGTTCCGCCATACCCACAAGTTCGACGAATCGCGCGTCGTGGGCATGGGCGACCAACACAACGCGGCGGAGGGCATCGGCGGTCAGAGGCATCAGGTGGACCGTGGCTGCACTGTTACGCGCGCGAGAACAGCACGGTCGCGGTCGTCCCGATCGCGCAATTGCTCATGTAACAGCGCATTCAGGACCAGATTTTGAGTCCTGGATACACGATCCGCAGGTGCTCCCTGGATACTCTTGCCGGCTCGGACCAGTACGCGGAAGCTGCCGCGTGGAGCATGTACCGCGACATTGATCGGAGCGTCGCCGGCCCCGATCGGCTCCACGACTGCGAGATCGTCGTCCCCCATCGGTTCGCCGTTGATCATGCCGGTGGCGGCGTCACGAGGGCCAACGATTCTGGCGCCAGCCGCGCTCAGCTCAAAATTCGGGTGCCCACGTTCGCTGACAAACGACCGCCTGGCAGCCTGCCAGCCATTGGAGTCCATGCAAAGCAGGGCATCGGTCAGTCCAATGATGACTGCCTGGTCGCGATAGGTCACGTCGTGGTCGGGCGTGATCACCAATGTCAGCGACAGGCGCATCGTGCCGTCGTTGCCGGGAATTGGCGGGTGCGCCCGCAGATCGACCAGCCTGACCATGCCTTGAAGGTTCGCGGTCCATGCGACCTCCCATTTCTTGGCGATCTCCCATTTCTTTTGTTCCGGTTCATCATCGATGATGTAACCCCGGGCCAGCCGCCACAGCCGTTCCATCCTCGCCCTGTCTTCCGCGAGCCGCTCGATCTTGCCGTAGAAGACCTTGAGCAACGGCTTGATGTCCTCCGGCGGCATCCGCCGGTCCGGGTCACGCCAGTTCGCGACTGAGTTTTCTGCGACGCAGGCCTTGTCGGCAAGAGCCCGATTTGTCCATGGCGTCCAGTATTTTGGGTCGTCCCCGTCGCTACGCTGGCCGGCCTTCAGGGCGTCGTCGATCATCGCCGCCAGCGCGCGCTGATGGAGCTCAAGTTCCGGCCGCAGGATGGAATGGCGTGGCATGCTCGCGGTTCCCCATGTCAAGCAAGTTGGACTCCATATCGGCCGAGGGGTCCGATTGCCAAGTTCTTTGCGGTTGTTTTCGGTTGTTTGCGGCCGGTGCCGGTTGGTTTGCTTTAGCGGCCCGGCAGGATGCGGGGTTTCGCCCTTATTGGAGACGGCTTCTGCAACCACGGGAGCCAGCCATGTTTAACTCCTTCCTTACCACGCCTCCCGATTTCGGGATCATCATCGCGCTTGGGCGCCACGTCGATCACGTGCCACTGTTATACTTCGCCGCCGCCCTGGTGGAGCGGTTCTGGCGCCGGCACATGTGGATGGTCTACGTCGGTCTCGCAGTGGCCGCGATCATGTTGCCGCGTCCGTGAGCCGGCCGCGAACGGGACGCGTGACTCGTCGGACAGGTGTGTGCGCGTGGCCGTCCGCTTGCGGCGCGCTTCTCGGACGGTCTTGTGCCCGCAGGCTCGGAGCGGCCCGGTCGCCGACAGCTTTGCTGCGACAGACGCCGCTGCGGGCCGGCCGCTCGCACATCCAACCCCAGCGCCTTGCGCAGGATCGCGTTGATCCGCGACTGCCAGCCGGGCCCGCCCTGGCGCAGCCGCGCCAGCACATCCGGATCGAGCCGTACGTTGATTTGTTGCCTCGTCATGGCAGCCTTTGGACGGCCGGGGCCGTGACGCACAAACTGGCCGCCCTGGAATACTTCCGCCTCCGCCATCATGGTGTCAGTTAGTTCCGGAGCGTCGTCCGGAGTGGTCCACTCAGTCGATCCAGCGCTTTTCTTTGCTCGCATGAGCAAGCCTTATCGAATTGCTGATACCTCCGGTCAACCAGCGACCCGATCATCCTCATCCTATCCTCTCCCGCTTCGTGGCAGAGGATTCCTCCTACCGCACCAGCGGGCATGCGCCCTGATCCAGCGGCCGGAACGCATCCTTGCCTGGAATGACCTGCCCACCTCCAACACCATCGCCCAGATGCGGAACTGCATGGCGGTCGGCAACGCGGTGGGCGGGGTGATTTGAGCCGACGGCCATCTCGGCTACGCCGAGCCGGCCGGCGGCGTGACCGCCTACGAGAAGCAGATCAGCATTTCCGGGGTTGGCTTCGACACCGGCTGCGGCAACATGGCGGTGCGGCTGGACACGCCCTACGCGGCCGTTTGCCGTGACGATGGCGGGTGAAGGAGAATTCGATCCGTTCAGGGATTGACGCCGTTAACCGACGGGGTTCGGGCCCGCTTCATTCGGACTCACGATCCGCACCCTGCGCCTCCCGGCGTTTACGTCCGGCTGATCAGCAGCAGCGCCGGAAGCGCGAGTTGCGCGATCAGCTTCACCCGCGGCAGGTGGCTTTCGTCGTAGTGCCCGGTGCGGTGGCACAGGTTCAGCGTGCCCATCGTCTCGCCACGCCAGCGCACCGGCATGTTCAGGATGCTGTCGCAGCCGAGCGTATGGATCAGGTCGTGGTCGAAGAAATGCGCCGCGATGTCCTCGCGCGTGCGGCCGATATACGGCTCACCGCCGAAGATCACCCGTTGCATCCAGGGCGAGTCTGTCACCGGCTTGCGTCCGCCGACCGGATAGGCAAGCGGCTGGTTGCTGTAGAACCGTTCCGACTGCTTCAGCGCCGGATGGTGCACCAGCACGGTGAACAGGATGTGGCCCGGCGCCTCGGCCAGCGCTGCGTCGATCGCACGAAACGTCGCGCCTGGCTGGTCCGGGTCGGCATGCGCGCCAATGACGCCATCGAGCCTATCCATGCGCAGCTCCAACCTGGTCTTGCAATCCCGCACTCGAGCAGGCTTGTGCCATGTCATATGCCTCTGGCAGCAGACATGATTCTGGAACGCCAGGTCAAGCTTTTCAAGAACGGCCACAACCAGGCCGTCCGCATCCGGCGTGAGTTCTAGCTCCCCGGTGAAGACGCGATCATGCACAAAGACGGTCAAAGATTGATCATCGAGCCGGCACCGCCGAAATCCCTGCGCGCACTACTGCCGACCCTGGCCGGATTGGATGAAGACTTTCCACCAGTCGCTCACCCGGCGCCCACCCAGGTCGAATTCTGATGGGCTATTCGCTCGAAACCAACATCGTCTCCGACCGTGTCCGCAACCCGCATGGCCGCATCGCCGAGTGCATCGTCAGGGTGGGTGAGCCAGCGGTCTGAACCAGCATCATCGTTGCCGTGGAGCTGCATAATGGCGCTACGACGCGGCTATCGCCGCGGCTGACCGCGCAGCTTGAAGCGGTATTGAGCGCGCTCGACGTTCTGCCATTCGAGGCATCGGCCGATGCCACCTATGGCTTGATCCGCGCCCGGCTCGAACAGGCCGGCACGCCGATCGGCGGCAACGACCTGCTGATTTCCGCCCAGGCCGTCGCCCTCGGCTCTACCATGGTGACCGAAACGAACGGGAATTCGCTCGTGTTTCGGGACTGTCGCGCGAGAATTGGCTGCGGCGGGAATAATACCCGCAAGGTTGGATTACTCTCTGTCCTGCGCCTTCGCGATCGCCGCGTTCAGCGCGCGCACGCCCGCCGCGGGTCCGTCGGGATGCTGCCAGACGCAGCCCACCACCGCCAGGAAATCAGCGCCGGCCTGCACCAGCGGCGCGCAGTTCTCTGCCGTGATGCCGCCGATCGCACAGCACGGCAACTCCATCAGCTCCGACCACCACTGGAGAATCTCGGGTTCGACGAAGCGCGTCACCTCCTTGGTGCCGGAGGGAAAGAACGCGCCGAACGCCACGTAATCGGCGCCGTCCTCGCCCGCCTGCATCGCCAGGCCGCGGCTGCCCTTGCAGGTCACGCCGAGCGTCGCCTCTGGCCCCATCAGTGCCCGGGCCTCGCGGGCCGGCATGTCCTCCTGCCCGACATGCGCACCGTCGCTGCCGGTCGCGCGGACCAGGTCCGCCCGATCGTTCAGCAGGAATGCCACGCCGCGTGATTGTGTCACCGGGCGCAGCGCGTCGATCGCGCGCCGCCAGTCGTCGTCGCCCACATCCTTCAGCCGCAACTGCACCGCCGCTACGTCGCCGGCATCCAGGGCGACCGAGAGCAGGTCCGCAAACGGCACGGGTTCCAACTTCGGCGGCGTAACCAGATAGACCCGGCAGCCGTTCTGGCCGCCGCGCATCTCGGCCATCGGGCTCAGGCTTTCCCGAGATAGATGTCGACGATCTTGTTCAGCATCTCCAGCGCCTGCTCCTTCGGCCGCTGGAACGTGTTGCGCCCGATAATCGAGCCGTTGGCACCGCCGTCGCGCAGGCCGCGGATCTCCTCATAGACGCCGTCGAGGTCCTTCGCCTCGCCGCCGGAGAACACCACCACGCGCTTGCCGTTGAATGCGCATTGCATGACGTGTTCGACGCGCTTGGCCAGCGTCGAGCCGTCGATCTTCTCATAAGACTTTTTCGCCGCCTCCAGGCTGATCACCGCCGACGGCGGCTTCACCTTGATGATGTTGGCGCCCATCAGTGCCGCCATCTGTGTGGCATAGGCGCAGATGTCCAGCGCGGTCTCGGCGGCACGGTCGAGGTTCGGGCCGCGCGGATAGCTCCACACCACCACGGCCAGGCCGGCGTCCTTCGCCTCCGCCGTCAGTTCGCGCAGCTCTTCCAATTGCGGGAAGGCATATTCGCTGCCGGGGTAGATGGTGAAGCCGATGGCAGCGCAACCGAGCCGCAGCGCGTCCTTCACCCCGGCCGTCACTGCCTGGTCCTTGCTAGTGGCCAACGAATTGGAGCTGTTGCATTTCAGGATCGTTGGAATCTGCCCGGCAAAGGTGTCGGCGCCCTGCGCGATCATGCCGAGCGGCGCGGCATAGGCATTCAGCCCCGCCTCGATGGCGAGCTGGTAGTGGTAGTGCGGGTCGTAGGCTGGTGGGTTGGGTGCGAAGCTGCGCGCGGGGCCATGCTCGAAGCCCTGATCGACCGGCAGGATCAGCACCTTGCCGGTGCCGCCGAGCTTGCCGGTCGAGAGGATGCGCGCGAGGTTGGCCTTCACGCCGGGCGGATCGCCCTCGTACCAATCCAGGATCTTCTTCACCTTCTGCGTGACGCGCATGGTTTTTCCTTCCTCGGCTGGCTTTTGGTAGGCCGCCGGTACTAGCCCAGGGGCGACCCGCTGTCACCCGGGGTCGTTCGCACCTGCGGCCAATCTCGCACATGCAGCCAGTCATGTAGCCGCCGCTCCGCCCCACGCTGGGCCAGATCCAGTCCTGGCGGCGGCGCTTCCAGCGCGGCGCCGCCACGCTCTGCCGCGATCGCCGCCACGGCATTCCAGCCGAGTGCCCTCGGCGACAGCACCAGGAGTTGCTGCCCGATCCGCAGTGCCGCCAGCGCCTGCCCGGCACCGTCGCCGCAGTCCAGGATGTCGGCCACTGGCACGGTTGGGAACTCGGCCTGCGCATGGCGCACCAGTGCCCGCCACCAGCCGCACCCGGCATACAGCGCCGCTCCCGGCGCCGACAGCAGCGCGACCGGCAGCCCTATCGACAGCGCCAACCGCGCGTCTGCCATCCCGTGCACAATCACCGCGGGATAACAATCGCTGACCGCTGACCGCTGACCACCGACCACTGACTTGACCTCCGACCTGTCGCGCGGCTTCAGTCTACGCGGCAGTTGAACCGAGGCGGGGGGCCTGGCAGGCATGGCGGGCGAGACCGACGATGCGGAAGACGCCGCCGCGCGCCTGGAGGCCGCGCTGGAACGCATCGCCCAGCGCGCCGGGTCGCACCCGCGCGCCGCTGCGCCACCTGCTGCGAGCGCGCCAGGGGAGGTGCCAGGGAATGTCCGAGTGCATCCATCGGCGGATTTGCCGGCGGAAATGACCGGTCCGGCCCCTCCGGTCGAGGAAATTGCCGCGCGACTCGACGACTTGATCGATAGACTGCGTGCCGCATTGAATGCCTCCTCCGGCGGCAGGCCGGGCTGAGTCGCGTAGGGAAGGGTGACGTCGGATGGCGCAAGTGACGCTGCGGATCAACGGCTACGCTTACACGATCGGCTGCCGCGACGGCGAAGAGCAGCATTTGACGGCGATGGGGCAGGAGGTCGATCAACGGATCGAATCGGTCAAGTCCAGCGCCGGCCAGAGCGGCGAGGCCCGCATGCTCGTCATGGCCAGCCTGCTCATGGCCGACGAGCTGCACGAGTTGCGGCACAAGCTGCAATTGGCGCAGACCGGCGCTCCGGTAAATGGCGAGTCCCGGCTGGGCCGCCGCCTGTCGCGCATGGCAAAACGCGCGGAGGACATTGCCGCTGGCCTCGAGGCCCCCTAAGTAGCATGGGCGGAGCTGCCCGGCGCGTCAGGCAATTCATCCCCGGGGCCAGTAAGCAACTCCAGGGAGCTGGCTCTGTCGGGATCTTGGTCTCGGTATCTGGCGCCCACCTGCAACAGCAGGCCTTGGAGGGTTGAGACGCCAACGGTCATGGCGGCTCCGCACATTTCTTCCCCCGATCTCGCCGACGCCAAGCAGGCCATGCGCCAGCTTGCGCTGGCCGCGCGCGAGGCGTGGGACCCGGTCGCCGCCGGCCTGGCGCTGACGCAGCACGTGCTGCGGGAGCGGCCGCCGCCGCCGGGCGCGGTGGTCTCCGGCTTCTGGCCGATCGGGCGAGAAATCGATATCCGGCCGCTGTTGCTTGCCCTGTACGAGCAAGGGCACGCTATTGCCCTGCCGGTCACGCCAAAACGCGGCAATCCGCTTACTTTCCGGTTGTGGCACCCGGGCGACGTGCTGCTACCCGAGCGCTTCGGCACTTTCCGTCCGGGGGGCACGGAGGAACAACCGGATTTTCTGCTGGTGCCGCTGTTGGCGTTCGACCGGCGCGGCCACCGGTTGGGCTACGGCGCCGGCTTCTACGACCGCACGCTGGCCGGGCTGCCAGGCCGGTATGCGCTCGGCGTAGCCTATGCGGCGCAGGAGGTGCCGGAGGTGCCAGTCGGCCCTTCGGATGTGCCGCTGGACGCGGTGGCGACGGAAAACGGCGTGATCGTCTGCAAGGAGCCCTGAATGCGCATCCTGTTCATCGGCGACGTGGTCGGCCGCTCGGGCCGTGAGGCGGTGGCCGCGGCGATACCACGGCTGCGGGACGCCCTGCGCATCGATCTGGCGGTGGTGAACGCGGAGAACGCCTCGCACGGGTTCGGGCTCGGCCCCGACATGGCGGCGGCGCTGTTCGCGGCGGGGGCGGACGTGATCACGCTGGGCAATCACGCCTGGGATCGCAAGGAGATCATTCCCTTCATCGCCGAGACGCCCCGGCTGCTGCGGCCGCTGAATTTTCCCCCCGGCACGCCGGGCGCCGGCGCGATCGTGGTGGAGGTGGCCGGCGGGCGCCGCGCGCTGGTGTTGCAGGCGATGGGGCGGCTCTACATGGACCCGCTGGATTGCCCGTTCCGCGGGGTGGCGGCGGAGCTGTCACGATACCGGCTGGGCGGGCCTCCGGGCAGCTACGGGCTGGCAGCGATCTTCGTCGATTTCCACGCCGAGGCATCCAGCGAAAAAATGGCGTTCGCGCATTTCGTCGACGGCAAGGTGTCGGCGGTGATCGGCACCCACACGCATTGCCCGTCGGCCGACGCGCAGGTGCTGCCGGGCGGCACGGCGTTCCAGTCCGATGCCGGCATGTCGGGCGACTATGACAGCGTGATCGGCATGGCAAAGGGCGCCGCCACCATGCGCTTCTGGAACAAGATGAAGGGGGAGAAGCTGGGGCCGGCGGAGGGCGAGGCGACGGTGTGCGGCACCTTCGTCGAGACCGACGATGCGACCGGACTGGCGAAGCGGGTCGAGCCGGTGCGGGTGGGGGGACGACTGGCACCGGCGATGCCGGTGGGGTAGCGGTGCGACGCCGGGGCCCGGGTTCGCGTGATGGTCCGTCACGGCTATCGCAGCGGGGCTGCCGGTTGGTGGCGTCTCATGGCAGTCTCGTTTCGCGGTACAGAAGATCGCGTCGCATCGGACGAGTGGCGCCTGCGGCAGGGGCAACCATCTCCGCCGTCATGGCGGGCGAAGGCCCGCCAGCCACGTCTGTCGCTCACGCAGCAGCGATATTCGAAGCGATAGAGGTGAAGGCCGCCAACGGAGTGCTCGGGCGCAAAGCCGACGTCATGACGCGATGCAGCCTGCATCCGGTGCCGCGCGAGACGATCGAAGCTGAAGCTTGGGTACGGCAAGCGTTCTGACGGCCGGGTCTTCGCATTGGGCGTCTTCGGCGAGGCCGCTGGCGTAACCCGGCGCTTGACGGGACCGGCGGGACATGTTATCTATAATCACTAACGAAAGCCGGACCAACTGATGGCCAACAAGCCCACCCGACGCCTCGACTATCGCCCCCTCAAGCTGCGAGCGGTGTCTCTGTCCGAGGGCGCCAACGACGAGGCCTTTAACGCCGGTAGCGGCAGCGCGCTCGCCAACGACGCAGCCAAAATCCCGGCCGTGGTTCCGCCGCGGCGCGAGATGCGACCTGGTGTTCCTCCAGTGCCGGTTGGCGGGGAGGTGCCGCGTCCGTCCGAGCACGACGCGGGCAGGCGGGTATTCACATCGTGGCAGACGTCGTCGCGATCGTCTGCCCGGCAGCAGGACGATGACGATAGCGCACCGGTCGCGCCGCCGCCGCGCACCCGGTACCGCTTTAGTGCCGCCTTGTCCGATGAGTACGCCTCCGCCGCCCTTCCGCCGGTTCCAGCGTTGGCGCGCGGGGTGCGCGATCCGGTCAGGACAGCGCTCGAGATCTGGCGCAGCCTGGAGAACGTCGATCGAACCCTGGCCCCGCGATGCGCCCGCGGCAAGCGGGGCCCTGGCGCCAGCCCCGCTGGTCCGAACCACGCCGTCAGCCCGGCACCGAACATCAAGCGCCCGAAAGACTGACGAACCCCGACGCTAACCCGCCGACTTGGCCCCGCCGCTCGCCACATGCTCCTCCGGCGAGCGCAACGTCAGCGCCAGCGCGTGCATGCCCTCGGCGAACTCCCGCGCCAGCACGGAGTGCACCGCGCGCGATCGGGCCACGCGCGGCATGTCCCGGAACGCCGCCGACACCACCAACACGCTGTAATGCGTCTGCCCGCCGGGCTGCGCTCCCGCATGGCCGGCATGTCGCGCGCTGTCGTCCTCGACGCGCACCAGCACGGGGGAGAACGCGGCGGTCAGGGCGGCTTCGAGCCGGGCGGCGCGGGACTGCATGCCGCACATATCGGCTCAGCCCGCCTTGACGCCAAGCCGCCTGTTGCCAATTCGCCCGCCCGTCGCACATAACAGCGCCCATGACCCGACGTCCCGCGCGACCCAGGGCCTACGCGCCCGACCCGGCCGCTCCGGGCCGGACCTGCGACATGCCCGGCTGCGGCGCGCAAGGCGAATACCGCGCGCCTAAGTCCAGGCAGAACCTTCAGGAATACTGGTGGTTCTGCCTGGAGCATGTGCGCGCCTACAACGGCTCGTGGGACTACTACAAAGGCATGAGCCCGGGGCAGATCGAGGCCCAGCTCCGCGCCGACACCGCCTGGCAGCGCCCGTCCTGGCCGCTCGGCCGGCTCGGCAGCTATCGCGCCTGGGAAGGCGAGCTGCTGCGCGACCCGCTGCACCTGCTGTCCGTCGGCGGGATGCGCCGCGGCGCCGACCGCCACCCCGACCACGCGCCGAGCGAATTGCGCGAGCCGCTGGCCACCCTCGGCCTGAGCTGGCCCACCACGCTGGATGCGGTGAAGCTGCGCTACAAGGAGCTGGCGAAGCGCCACCATCCGGACGCCAACGGCGGCAGCCGCGAATCGGAAGAGCACTTGAAGACGATCAATCTGGCCTATGCGGCAATCCGCTCCCGCCTGACGAGCGAACCGCGCGCGGCTGCCGCCGGTTGAACACTCCCGAATGCCCTGCTCTTGCGTCGCCCAGCGCGGGGGCTAGACTTTTCCAGGAACACACAGGACCCGCTTGCTGATGAACAAGGTCACCGCCCTCGCCGAAATTCGCCCCACCTCCGCGATCGACCTGCCGGACACCGAGGTCGTTGCACGCGAGGCTTTCGGTATCGACACCGACATGGTGGTGCCCGCCTTCTCGGTGCGCACGGAACATGTGCCGGACCTCGACAACGCCTACCGGTTCGACCGGGAGACGACGCTGGCGATCTGCGCCGGCTTCGCCTTCAACCGCCGCACGATGATCCAGGGCTATCACGGCACCGGCAAGTCCACCCATATCGAGCAGGTGGCGGCGCGGCTGAACTGGCCGTGCATCCGCGTGAATCTGGACAGCCACATCAGCCGCATCGACCTGATCGGCAAGGACGCCATCGTCATCCGCGACGGCAAGCAGGTGACAGAATTCCGCGAGGGTATTCTCCCGTGGGCCTTGCAGCACGCCTGCGCTCTGGTGTTCGACGAATATGACGCCGGCCGGCCGGATGTCATGTTCGTCATCCAGCGGGTGCTGGAGGTCGAGGGTAAGCTGACATTGCTCGACCAGAACCGGGTGATCCGGCCGCATCCGTCGTTCCGGTTGTTCTCCACCGCCAACACGGTGGGGCTGGGCGACACCACCGGCCTGTATCACGGCAC
>Ga0209415_10009074_pt1 | contig 17120 bp, 13 predicted proteins | sample PeaSoiSIISIP2007_FD_187696 | JGI IMG/M metagenome (GOLD analysis project Ga0209415, IMG submission 187696) | Peat soil microbial communities from Weissenstadt, Germany - SII-SIP-2007 (SPAdes) (version 2) | ecosystem: Environmental > Terrestrial > Soil > Wetlands > Peat | place: Germany... | reverse complement strand
AAGGTGACCAATTCCTCCATGGGAGGACAAAGTCACAGAACTCTTAGAACGGACGTTTTCTCAGAACGCCCACACCGGTTGCCGCTCCCCCTTGCGGCTGGAGACACAACCCGTTAGAGTACGCAGCGTACATTTGTTCGCAACAACAGACGCCGCCGACGCCGTCGCAGGAGATCAAGCCGTGGCAAGCACACAGCAGAGTGGTACCATCGATCGTACAATGGAGGTGACCGGGCGGCGATCGGCCGCCACCACGGAGGCGGAGGCGGTGATGACGGAGCGCGAGCGGGCCCTCTCGACGGCCCTGAGCCAGATCGAGCGGAGCCACGGCAAGGGGGCGATCATGCGCCTCGGCGACATCCAGACCCAGCGGGTCGAGATCATCCCGACCGGTGCGCTCACCCTCGACATCGCCCTCGGCGTGGGCGGCATCCCGCGCGGCCGCGTGGTCGAGGTCTTCGGCCCGGAGAGCTCGGGCAAGACGACCCTGACCCTGCATGTCATCGCCGAGGCCCAGCGCCGGGGAGGGGTGGCCGCCTTCATCGACGCCGAGCACGCCCTCGACCCCCAGTACGCCAGCCGGATCGGGGTGCGCACCGAGGAGCTGCTGGTGTCCCAGCCCGACACCGGGGAGCAGGCGCTGGAGATCGTGGAGGTGCTGGTCCGCAGTGGCGCCGTCGACGTCGTGGTCATCGACTCGGTCGCCGCCCTGGTGCCCAAGGCCGAGATCGACGGCGAGATGGGCGACAACCACGTCGGCCTCCAGGCCCGGCTCATGTCCCAGGCGATGCGCAAGCTGACCGCGGCGATCAGCCGGTCCAACACCTCGGTCATCTTCATCAACCAGCTGCGCGAGAAGATCGGGGTCATGTTCGGCAACCCCGAGGTCACCAGCGGCGGTCGCGCCCTGAAGTTCTATGCGTCGGTGCGGCTCGACATCCGCAAGATCGACACCATCAAGGTGGGACTGGACGCGGTGGGCAGCCGGGTCAAGGTCAAGGTTGTCAAGAACAAGGTGGCGCCGCCGTTCCGCAGCGCCGAGTTCGACATCCTCTACAACGAAGGGATCTCCTTCGCCGGCAGCGTGCTCGACATGGCGGTGGACGCCCGGATCATCGACAAGAGCGGAGCCTGGTTCTCCTACGGCGACCTCCGGCTCGGCCAGGGCAGGGAGAACGTCCGCGACTTCCTGAAGCAGAACCCGCAGCTGCTCGAGGAGATCGCCGACCGCGTTCGCGCCCACGCTCTCCCGGCAGCCGCCGTCGAGGACGCTCCCGAGAGCCCACCCGCGGTTCCGGTCGCCTGACCAGACCGGGCAGGCGGCGGCGATGCCTCTCGACGGCTCGGGCGGACTCCGCGGACGCCGCCCCGAGGCACCCCCCGCGGTCGATCCCGACGACCGCGACGCCGCCGCGGCCATGGCCCAGCGCCTGCTGGCGATCACCGACCGCTCGCGGGTCGAGCTCCAGCGCCGCCTCGAGAGGCAGGGATACGCACCGGCCACGGCAGCCGAGGCCATCGACCGCCTTGCCGCCCGCGGCTGGGTGGACGACGCCCGCGTCGCCGAGGAGCTCGCCCGCCGCCGGCTGAGCCGTGGTTACGGCCGGCGCCGGGTGCTCGCCGACCTGGTCACGCGCGGAATCGACGCCGAGACCGTGAGCCGGACCGCGGCGGGGATCGGCGAGGGCCAGGCCGAGGCCGTCCACCTCGCCACCGAGCGGCTCTGGCACGACCGCTCCGGACCACCCTCACCCGCGGAGCTGCAGCGGCTGGCCGCCGCCCTGCAGCGCCGCGGCTTCGACTTCGCGGACATCCGCGCCGAGTTGCGCCGGTTGTCGGCCGGTGGCACCGCGCCTGCGGACGACCAGGACGGAGCGGACGACCAGCACTGATCGGGCTCCCGGTCAGGGAGCCGGCCTGGGGATCGCCGTGTTCGGCTCCCGGCGCGCCAGGGGCCCGAGCAGCGCGTAGGTGGCCGCGGCCAGGACCAGGCCGAAGACCACCAGCCCGTCGAAGGACGCCAGGCTCACCGCCACCCCGCCCAGGGCTGCGCCGATGACGCCTCCGCCCGCCAGCGTCACCGTGTAGAAGGACATCAGGGCCGACCGGTCGGCGGTGTGAGTCTCGGAGCAGTTGGCCAGGTAGGCGACGGCGGCAGGGCCGAACCCGGCCATCCAGAGGATGCCCACCGCCGCCACCGGCAGCAGGGCGAACAGGGCGACGTTGGGGAGGTTGTTGGCGAGCAGGAGCGCGCCGGAGAAGAGCCAGGCGCCGGGAACCGCACGCCGCATCTGCCGCACCGGCCCGAGGCGGGGGATCCACGGGGTCCACAGCGCGATCCCGACCACGAGGACGGCGATCCCCGTGACCAGGATCAGCGAGATCAGCCGTGGATCGAGGTGGTGCACCAGCCCCTGGCCGGAGACGGGCGAGTGGTGGAGGAGCGCGGCGAGGTTCGACGCGTAGGCGCCGATGAGCGCGAAGGTGCAGATCCACGCTGGCAGGAAGCTGCGGATGGGCCCCGGTCCCGCGACGTCCCGCAGCAGGGTCGACAGCCGGGTGACCGGCAGCGGAGGCACGCGGGCGACGAAGCGCAGGCACACCAGGCCCGCCGCCAGGTACGCGGCCGCCAGAAGGAGGAATCCACCCCGCCCCAGGTAGTGGTAGGCGAACGGCCCCGCTGCGAAGCCTCCCGCGTACCCGGCCAGGGTCGCCGCCTCGAAGGCGCCGCTGGCCCTGGCCCTCGCCCTGATGCTGTGCGAGGTGGCGGCGGCGACCGCCCCGAGCGCGACGGGGATGAAGGCGGCGGCGGCAACGCCCTCCAGCAGCCGGGCCGCGAAGATCTGCTGGGCGTGGAGGGAGGCGGCGACCAGCAGCACGCCGGCCGCGCCCGCCATCGGGCCGCCGACCATGAAGAGCCGGCGACCCCAACGGTCGGCGTAGCGCGCCATGAAGGGGGCGAGGATCATCTCGGTGAGCGCCTGGGCGGCACCGACCAGCCCGACGGTCGTGCCGTGGGGATGTCCGTGGGCCAGGTCAGCCAGGTAGAGCTGCACCGCCACCGTCGTCCCCGCGGCGGCCACCCGGATCAGGGCGGTGCCGGTCAGCAGGGCGGCGATCGAGACCTGGCGCGTGTCGCGCAGCCCGTGCTCCAGCTCGGACACGAGCTCCGAGGTCCCCCCGGCATCGCCGGGCACGGCGACACCCCCGGGGACGCCGCCGGCCACCCCCCGCATCACCGCGGGCAGAGCCGGGTTGCGCTACCGGTCACCGTCCCTCCGTTGCGCCGGTCTCCGGTCCCCGGCCCGGCCGGGGACGCGAGGAACTTCCCGGCTCCGTTGTGCACACCATCTGTGGTCTCCCTCTCGTCACCGCGATCACCCGCGGCCGCCGACCTGGCAATTCTGACGGCGGCACTCCCGATCGGGGCCCTGGGTCCGTACAATGCCGTCACATCCCAGGGGACCGTCCGGCGGTCGCCCGCCGGTTCGGCCGTGAGCATGGGCGGATGGCGCACCGCTCACGACCTGCGTCCCCAGGGTGGCGCACCCGAACGAGGTGGCGGGCCACCTCACCCTCCCGACAACTCCGAGGACACCCCCCATCAGCGACATCCTGGCCTACGTGGCCCTTGGGCTGGGCGTGGTCATCGCCGTGTCCGGCCTGCTCTACGCCTACCGGCTCCGCGATCGTGCCGCCGCCACCCGGGAGACCGAGCTGGGCCGCCTCCACGAGGAGCGCGGCGCGGCGGAGCAGGAGCGCGCCTCGATCGTCCTCGCCGCCCGCGAGGAGGCCCACCGGCTCCGCTCCGAGGCCGAGGCCGAGGTCCGCGAGCGCCGTGCCGAGGTGGCGCGGCTGGAGCAGCGCCTGGCCCAGCGCGAGGAGGGGTTGGAGAAGCGCAACCGGGACGTGGAGCAGGGGGAGCAGCGGCTGACCCGCCGCGAGGAGGAGCTCGAGCAGACCCGACAGCAGCTCGAGGAGGAGCGCACCGGCGTTGCACGGGAGCTGGAGAGGGTCGCCGGCATGAGCCAGGAGCAGGCCAGGACGGAGCTGCTCCGGGACGTCGAGGGCGAGTTGGACCACGAGGTCGCCGAGCGCATCCGGGCCGCCGAGCAGCGCGTCCGCGAGGAGGCGGACGAGCGCAGCCGCGAGATCCTGATCACCACCATGCAGCGCCACGCGTCCGAGCAGACGGGGGAGGCGGCGGTGACCGTCCTCCACCTCCCGACCGACGATCTGAAGGGACGGATCATCGGTCGCGAGGGCCGCAACATCCGTGCCCTCGAGGCGGCCACCGGCATCGACGTCATCGTCGACGAGACCCCGGAGGCGGTGGTGCTCTCCGGGTTCGACCCGGTGCGCCGGGAGGTCGCCAAGGTCGCCCTGGAGCGGCTCTTCGCCGATGGCCGGATCCACCCGGCCCGGATCGAGGAGGTGGTGACCAAGAGCCGGGCCGAGATCGCCGACCGGCTGCGCGAGGAGGGGGAGGCCGCCTGCCAGGAGGTCGGCATCACCGGCGTCCATCCCGAGCTGGTCAAGCTCCTGGGGACGCTGCGCTACCGCAGCGCCTATGGCGCCAACGTGCTGGTCCACAGCAAGGACACGGCGGTGGTGGCGGGCATGCTGGCCGCCGAGATCGGCTACGACGTCCAGGAGGCGCGGGAGATCGGCCTCTTCCACGACATCGGCCACGCCGTGGAGCAGCACGTCGAGGGCTCCCACGCCATCATCGGGGGCGAGATCCTGGCCCGGCTGGGGCGGTCCGCCGCGGTGGTCCACGCGGTGCGCGCGCATCACTACGACGAGGAGCCCCGAACCATCGGGGCCTTCGTGCTGATGACCGCGGATGCCATCACCGCCTCCAGGCGCGGAGCGCGCCGGGAGACCCTCGCGTCGTCGATCAAGCGGCTGGAACGGCTGGAGCAGATCGCCGACGAGCTCCCCGGGGTGGAGCGCAGCTTCGCCATCCAGGCCGGCAAGGAGCTGCGGGTGATGGTCAAGCCGCAGGAGGTCGACGACGACCGGGCCCAGATCATGGCCCGGGAGATCGCCAAGCGGCTCCACGCCGAGGCCAGCTACGCGGGGCGGATCAAGGTGGTCGTCCTCAGAGAGACCAGGAGCATCGAATACGCCAAGTGACCGGCCGCGCGAGGGTGGCCAGGTCGCACGCCTCGTAACAATCGGGTCGCGGGCCCCGGGGCCGCCCGTCGAGTGAGCAGAATCCTCAGTCACCGCTATGCTTTCGTCGTCGCAGGGAACTCAGCAACCGCCCACATAGGGCAGGGCAGCGCCCGTGGAAATCCTCAAGGTCTCGGCCACAAGCAAGCCGGTCTCGGTGGCCGGAGCGATTGCGGGGGTGATCCGCAGCCAGCAGCGGGTAGAGGTGCAGGCCATCGGTGCTGGCGCGATCAACCAAGCCATCAAGGCCATCGCCATCTCCCGGGGCTACGTCGCCCCGGGAGGGATCGACCTGGTGTGCATCCCCTCGTTCATCGACATCTCGATCGACGGCGAGGAGCGCACCGGCATCCGGCTCCTGATCGAATCGCGCTGACCGGTCGGCACGCTGGCGGGGTGGGTCGCATTCCTGGCCCCGCCAGGGCGGGGCGTCGTCAGCGGTCGCGGTAGCCGCGCGCGTAGCGCGCGCGCCGGGTCAGGCCTCAGGATCGGCGCCCTCCCGCCCCCTCCTGATGTCCGCCGGGACGCGCCGGAAGATCAGGACCACGAGGATGGCGCCGGCCGTGATGGCCTCTCACACCCGATCGTCCCGGACCCGGGATGGGCTGGCCGGAGCGGGTCGGTGACTCAGTCGCCGCCGTGGCGGGGCCGGCGCTGCTCGTGGCGGAGCTCCGCGTCGACCCAGTCCGTGCCGGCGTCACTCTCGAGCGTCTCCGGGCTTCCCAAGGGCGGCCTGAGCACAGACGGCCCGAAGACCGAGTCGGGCAAGGGTGAGTTGTGGCCAAGGCTCGCCCCCTCGTTCTCCGGCTGCCCCGACTTCACCCACAGCAGGACGACGAACAGCACGGCGAGCACGGCGATGACGATCAGCGCGATCACGGCGCTCAGTCCTGGTGGTCGCCCCGGTATATGTGAGCCCACCAGCGCTGCACCACGTCGGGATCGCCGTCGCCGGGCCGCCGGCGCCTCAGCTCACCCCACAGGCGGAGCGCCAGCATGCCGAGGCAGATGAGGACGACGAGCCCGATGGCGAGGAGCTTCTCCGCCATGGGTTCCATTCTGGCAGGGCCTCGCCGGAAAGGCGTGAGGGGCCACCGACCAGGCCGCTGGCGCTGCGGCTCTCACCCCTCGCTCTGTCGCACGGGGTAGGCTGTGAGCTTCCGATGCCCGCACCGCTGCCCGTGCTCAGCCCCTCCGCCCGCGGGTTCCAGGTGCTCCCGCTGGCCCAGCGTCCCGCTCCTCGGCAGCCGATCGTCCCGGTCCTGAGCCGTCCGCCACGGGTTCACCTCTGGCACATCGGCTGCCAGATGAACGACGCCGACCACGAGATGCTCGCCGAGCGCTTCGCCGAGCTCGGCTTCATCCCCGACGCCGCACTCGAGGACGCCGACGTCGCAGTGCTCATCACCTGCGCGGTGCGGCAGAACGCGGAGCAGAAGGTCTACGGCAAGTTCCGCGACCTCGCCGACTGGAAGCGCGCGCGGCCCGGCCGGGCCATCGCCATGACCGGGTGCATGGCCGTCGAGCACGGGCCCGCGCTCCTCCGCAAGCTTCCCGACCTCGACTACCTCTTCGACGTGCGCGACTGCGACGGCTTCTTCGCCCGGCTCCAGTCGGTCCACGCCACCGACCTCGACGGTCCGCTTCCCCTGCCTGCCTCCGACCGCCTGGTCGCCTACGTCTCGGTGATGGGCGGCTGCAACGAGATGTGCACCTACTGCATCGTCCCCTTCGTCCGCGGCCGGGAGACGAGCCGCCCGGTGGGGGAGATCGTGGAGGACGTCCACCGGCTGGTGGAGAGGGGCGTCCGGGAGGTGACCCTCCTCGGCCAGAACGTCAACTCATACTCGGACCCGGGGACCGGCGCCGGGCTTCCCGAGCTGCTCGCGGCGGTCGACCGCGTCCCCGGGCTCTGGCGGCTCCGCTTCCTCACCTCCCATCCGCGCAACGCCGTCCCCGAGCTCTTCGAGGCGATGCGCGACCTCCCCACCGTCTGCGAGCAGCTTCATCTGCCGGTCCAGGCGGGTGACGACGAGCTGCTGCGCCGGATGCGGCGCCTGTACACCGTGGACGAGTACCTGGCCAAGATCGGCGGGGCGCGCCGCACGGTCCCCGATCTGGCCCTCACCACCGACATCATCGTGGGCTTCTCCGGGGAGACCGAGGCCGAGTTCCTCGGCACCGAGCGCCTGCTCCGAACCGTCGGCTTCGACGTGGTCCACCTCCAGGCCTACTCGGTCCGGCCCGGCACCGCGGCGGCGAGGCGGCCGGACGACGTGCCGGTGGGGGAGAAGAAGCGGCGGCTGAACCACCTCCTCGCTCTCCAGCGCCGGATCGCGCTGGAGCGCAACCTGGCCCTGGTCGGCCGGCGCGTCGAGATCCTGGTCGAGGGCACCACCGAGGACGGACGGCCCTTCGGGCGCACCCGCCAGGGCAAGATCGCGCTTCTGCCCGCCGGTTCAGCCGCCGCGGGCGAGCTCCGCGAGGCCCGGGTCCGCGCCGCCAGCGCATGGCAGCTCAGCGCGGACGTCGAGGCCGCGGCGGCCTGACCGGCGGGTGTGGGAGTGAGGGGCCGAGAGCGCGCGACGCCCCCGCACCTGCGCCCCGAGGCGGTGATCGCCCCCGACCCCACGATCGACCTCGACGAGGCGGGCGACACTCCGATCCTCCGCGAGTACCGGGCGGTGAAGGCCGAGCACCCCGACGCCCTGGTCCTGGCCCGGCTCGGCGACTTCTACGAGCTCTTCGGCACCGATGCTGAGGTTGCGGCACCGATCCTGGAGGTCACCCTGACCGGCCGGGGATTCGGCAGCGCCGGGCGGCTCCCGATGTGCGGGGTGCCCCACCAGGCCGCCGCGGTCCACCTGCGCCGGCTGCTCGACGCCGGCCACCGGGTGGTGCTCTGGGACCAGGTGGGAGAGGTGGTGAGCGGCCGGCTCGTCCGCCGCGAGATCACCCGTGTGCTCAGCCCTGGCACCGCCGTCGACGCCGAGCTCCTGGAGGCGACCCGGGTGGCCCGCCTGGTCGCGTTGCTGGAGACCGACGGGAGGGTGGGGGTGGCCGCGCTTGATCTCGCCGGCGGAGAGCTGGTGGTCACGGAGGTCCCGGGGGGGCTCGGCTCGGTGGCGCTCCGCGACGAATTGGAACGCCTGGACGTGGCCGAGCTGCTGGTCACCGACCCGACGCGCCTGCCAGGATCGCTCCTGCCGGCGGCGGTCCGCACCGCGCTGCCGGCGCCCCTCTTCGACACCGGCCGGGCCGCCGAGCGGCTCGCGAAGGCGACGGGGACGGTGAGCCTGCTCGGCCTCGGCGTCGACGAGATGCCCGCGGCGGTCCGGGCGGCCGGGGCGGTGCTCGGCTACTGCGAACGCTCGCGCGTCGCCCTCGAGCCCGGCCTGCTGCGTGTCACGCCCCGGCGGAGCGGCGAGCTGATGCGCCTCGATCCTCCGACCCGGCGCAACCTCGAGCTGCTGGAGCCGCTGGGCAGCGGCACCAGCCTGGCCCAGCTGCTCGATCGCACCCGGACGCCGATGGGAGCCCGCCTGCTCCGTCGCCGTCTCCAGGAGCCGCTCACCGAGCCGGAGCCGATCGGCGAGCGCCTGGACGCGGTGGCCGCCCTGGTCACCGACCGCTCCCGGCGGGCGGAGCTGCGCCGCCGTCTCGGCGCGGTCCGCGACCTCGAGAGGCTGGTGGGGCGGGCGGTCCAGGGGCTGGCCACCCCCCGGGACCTGGGTGCCATCCGCGACACCTGCGCGGCTCTCCCCGGGGTGGCCCAGCTCCTGGAGGGCCTGCCCGGCGAGCTTGCCGTCCTGGCGAAGGGCGCAGTGCCCCCGCCCGAGGTCAGGGCCCACCTGGCGGCGGCGCTCGTCGACGACCCGCCCCCGACCTCCCGGGAGGGCGGCTTCATCCGCGACGGGGCCGACTCCGAGCTGGATCGGCTGCACGCCTCGGCGGCCGAGGCCCGGGACTTCATCGCCGGCCTGGAGACGCGGGAGCGCGAGCGCACTGGCATCCGCTCCCTCAAGGTCGGCTACAACCGGGTCTTCGGCTACTACCTGGAGGTCCCCCACGCCCATCGCGACGCGGTGCCGCCCGACTACGTCCGCAAGCAGACGCTGGTGGGGGCTGAGCGCTACATCACCCCCCACCTCAAGGAGCAGGAGACGGTGGTGCTCAGCGCCCGCGAGCGTGCCCTGGACCGCGAGCTGGAGCTGCTCGCCGAGGCGGCCCGCCTGGTCACGGCCCACGCCCCGTCGCTGCTCGGCTGCGCCGCTGCGAGTGCCACCGCCGACGTCGCCCAGGCCCTGGCGGAGGTCGCCGACGAGGAGGGCTGGACCCGTCCCGAGGTCGACCGCTCGACGGTCACCGACATCGAGGCCGGCCGTCACCCCCTGGTCGAGTGGAGCCTCGGACGCGGGGCGTTCGTGGCCAACGACACGAGCCTGGACGTCGCCCACCGGATCGTCGTCCTCACCGGGCCGAACATGGCCGGCAAGTCCACCTACCTGCGCCAGGTGGCGCTGATCACCCTGCTCGCGCAGGTCGGCAGCTTCGTCCCGGCTCAGCGCGCGCGCCTGGGGGTGTGCGACCGGATCTTCACCCGGGTGGGGGCCCAGGACGACCTCGCCGCCGGCCTCTCGACCTTCATGGTCGAGATGGCTGAAACCGCCGCCATCCTGCGTCAGGCGACCGCGCGCTCGCTGCTGGTCCTCGACGAGATCGGCCGGGGGACCTCGACCTACGACGGGCTCTCGATCGCCCAGGCGCTGGTCGAGCACCTCCACGAGTCCCCCCAGCTCAACTGCCGCACCCTCTTCGCCACCCACTACCACGAGCTGACCGCCCTCGCCGAGCGGCTCCCGCGGGTGGTCAACGCCCGTGTCGAGGTGGTGGAGGAGGGGGAGACGGTGACCTTCCTTCACCGCATCCGCCCCGGCGGCGCCGACCGCTCCTACGGCATCCAGGTCGCCAAGCTCGCCGGGCTGCCCGCGAGCCTGCTGGCCCGCGCCCGCGAGATCCTCGGCGAGCTGGAGCGGCACCGGCCGATCGAGGCGGACCGGCAGGCCCCCGCCCAGCTCGATCTGGACATGGCGCCGGGGCCCACCCACGCGGTCCTCGCCGAGCTCGCCGAGCTCGACCTCGACGATCTCACCCCCCGCCAGGCGCTCACCAAGCTCGTTGAGCTCCAGGAGCGGGTCGCCCGGTGACGGCCCCGATCCGCCTTCTCCCCCCGCAGGTGGCCGACGCCATCGCCGCCGGCGAGGTCGTGGAGCGTCCGGCCGCGGCGGTCAAGGAGCTGTGCGAGAACGCGCTCGACGCCGGGGCGACCCGCATCGACGTAGACCTCGAGGGCGGCGGGCTGGTGCGGATCGTCGCGGCCGACGATGGGGCGGGCATCCCCGGGGACGAGCTCCCCCTTGCCGTCGCCCGCCACGCGACCTCCAAGCTCGGCTCGGTCGAGGAGCTGGCCGGGGTGCGGAGCCTGGGCTTTCGAGGGGAGGCACTGGCCAGCATCGCCGCGGTCAGCGATCTCCGGCTGATCAGCCGGACGGCCGGTTCGGACAGCGCATGGCTGCTCCACTGCCGCGCCGGCGAGCTGTTGGAGCGGCGGCCCGCGGCGCGCAGCCCGGGGACCACGGTCGAGGTGTGCGACCTCTTCCACAACACGCCCGCCCGCCTCGCCTTCCTCCGCGCCGAGCGCAGCGAGGCGGCGGCCGCGGTCCGCGCCGTCTCCGACCTGGCCCTGACCCACCCGGAGGTCGCCTTCACCTGCCGGAGCGACGACCGCCTGGCGCTGCGCAGCCCCGGGGGGAGCCTCACCGAGGCGGCCGCCGCGGTCTTCGGCCGGAACGCCGGCGAGCTGGTCGTCGTCGATGCCGCGGGGGACATCGAGGTGAACGGCCTGATCAGCGAGCCCCGCAGCCACCGCGGCACCCGGGCGGGGCTGGTGGTCGTGGTCAACCGGCGCCGCGTCTACAACCGGGCCCTGGTGGCGGCGGTGGAGGAGGCCTACGCCGGGCTCCTGGCGGTGGGCCGCCATCCCTTCGGGGTGGTCCAGGTCACCCTCGACCCCACCCTGGTCGACGTCAACGTCCACCCGACCAAGCGCGAGGTTCGCCTCCGCGAGGAGGGGCGGGTCTTCGGCGCCGTCCAGCGGGCCTGCTGGATCGCCCTCCAGGAGGCCCGGCTGGGTGCGGCCGGCGCCCGCCTGCCTCAGCTGGCAGGCGCCCAGCCAACCGTGGCCGGCCCCACCAGCGCCGAGCTCGAGCTGCGCGACGGCGGCCTGGTGAGCGCGGCCGCGGGCCTGGAGCGGACCCCTCTCCACCAGGAGGACCACCGGCTCGCCGACCTGGCGCCGTTGCGGGCGCTGGCGCAGACGGCGGAGGGCTGGCTGGTGGCGGAGTCTCCCCGGGGCCCGGTCCTGGTCGACCCGCACGCGGCCCACGAGAAGGTCCTCTACACGGAGCTGCTTGCTGAGAGTGAGGCTGCCATCCGCGAGAGTCGCACGGCGGCCAGCCAGCTGCTGCTGGTCGACGCCGTGATCGATGTCGAGCCGGCGGCTATGGAGGGCGTGGGCGAGAGGCTCGACATCCTGAACGGCATGGGGTTCCAGCTCGAGCCGTTCGGCCCCGGCCTGGTGCGCTGCCGGGCCGTGCCCGCGGCGGCGGGGCCGGCCGATCCCGCGCGACTCGTCCGGGACCTGCTCGACAGCCTCCAGGGGTCGGGCGACGGCGCCACCCGCCGCCACCGGCTCGCCGCCCTGATCGCCTGCCACGCCGCGGTCCGCCTCGGCGACCGGCTCGATCGCCACGAGCAGAGCCGCCTCCTGGAGCGGCTCGTCGTCACCCCGGGGGGGCTGACCTGCCCGCACGGCCGCCCCACCGTCATCGTCCTCGACGACCGCAGCCTGCGCCGCGCCTTCGGCCGCCCGGCGGTCTGAGCGCTCCATTCCAACCGGCCGGACCGGCCACGGCGCGATCCGGCGCTCTCGCGCGAAGCCTGTGCCAGGCTATCCATCTGCAAGGGTGCACGCCGACGCCCCGGTCCGAGGTGGGATGGAGCAGACGCCCGTCGCCAAGATGCTGCCGCCGGCCCGACCGGCGGGCAGCATCGCGCGCCCAGCGCTGGTTGAGCGCGTGGCGGACGTCCTCCGCCGGCGCCTCACCACGGTGATCGCGGAGGCCGGGTACGGCAAATCGACGCTGCTCGCGTCGTGGTGGGAGATGGCGCCGTGCGCCTGGTACACGGCCGACCCCACTGACCGGGACATGCCCGCGCTCGCGCGCCAGCTGACCGATGCTCTCCGGCTGCGCGTGCCCGAGCTGCGCAGCGGGCTCGCCCGCGCCATCCGGGGGGTGTCGGGCCCCGAGGCCAATCAGCCCTCTCACGCGGACGCGCTGGGCTCACGGCTCGCCCAGGTGGTGCACGAGCACGTGAAGGGCGATCTGATCGTGATCATCGACGACGCGGACGAGCTCGGCTCCGGCAGTCCCTCCGCTCGGCTCATCGAGGCCTTCTGCCGCCATGCGCCGCCCCGCCTCCACCTGGTGCTCGCCGGCCGCAGCCGCCCCCCGTTCCCCGTCGAGCGGCTGCGCGGGCAGGGACAGCTTCTCGAGATCGGCGGGGATCAGCTCGCCTTCACCGCAGAGGAGGTGGCCGAGCTGGTCGAGGACCGTTTGGGGACGGTCGCGGCAGGCGTGTCCGAGCGTCTTCACCGGCTTGCCGGAGGCTGGCCGGCCGCCGTGATCCTGGCGATTGAAGCCCTTCGAGAGACACCGGCCGACACCTGGCCGTCGGTGCTGGCAGGCCTCGATCGCACCCGCACGCCGCTCTTCGCCTACCTGGCCGAAGAGGTCTTTGCCCATCAGCCGGCGGAGGTGCGCGAGGCGGTGAGCCGGGTGGCGGTCTTCGACCAATTCACCCCCGAGCTCTGTGACGCCGTCGGCATTGCGAACGCCCGAGGCGTCGTCGACGATCCGGCGCGACAGAGCCTCTTCGTGGAGCGGCGACAGGACGGGTCGCTCGCCCTGCGCCCGCTGATCCGCGAGTACGCCCTCCAGCACCTGCCGGTCTCCGCCCAGGTGGCGACCGAGCTGCGCCTCACCGCCGCGGACTGGTTCGCCCGCACCGGAAACGCGGACGCAGCGGCCCGGATGCTGCTCGACGCCGGAGCCCCGGAGCAGCTCACCACCCTCCTGGAGCAGCAGGGGGCGGCCCTCCTGGCCACCGGGCACGTCGCCACCGTGCTCGACGCGTGCCGCGCCATCCCCCCGGGGCTCCGCACCGGCGCGATCGACCAGCTGGACGGTGAGTCGCGGCAGATCCAGGGCGACTGGAAGGGAGCCCTGGCCTGCTTCGAGCGGGCCGCAGCCGGTCGCGAGGATCTGCCCGCCCCGCTGGCCCGCAGGCTCGGGCTTCTCCACTACCTCCGCGGGCAGGTGGATGCCGCGCTGGGGGTGTACCGTCGCGGGCTGGGCGACCCCGACGCCGACCCGGTGGAGATGGCCCTGCTGCTCGCGTGGACGGCCTCCGCCCACTGGCTGCGCGGCGACGTCGACTCCTGTCGCAGCCTCGCCTCCCAGGCGCTGGCGGCAGCCGAGGCCTGCGGCGACCGCCGAGCGCTGGCCGCCGCACACACCGTGATGGCCATGCTCGGCGCGCTCGACGGCGACCGCCGTGCCAACGACGCCCACTACCTGCTGGCGCTGCGGGCCGCCGAGGACGCGGGCGACGTCCTCCAGACCATCCGCATCCGGACCAACCGGGCCTCTCACTTCCTGGAGGAGGGCTCGTACCCGGAGGCGCTGCAGGAGCTCGAGGTCGCGGTCAGGCGGGCCGAGCTCACCTCGTTCGCCAGCTTCCACGCCCTCAGCCTCTGCAACCGCGCTGAGGCTCGCCTGCGCATGGGCCAGCTGGACGAGGCACTGGTCGACCTCGAAGCATCGCGCGACCGGTATCAGCAGATCGGGTCGGACATGGTCGCCTACCCGCTGAGCTTGATCGGCGAGGTTCAACGCGAACGGGGCAACCTCGCCCAGGCGCGGGCGGCGTACGAGGAGGCGGTGGGCATCGCGGAGATCTCGGGCGATCAGCAGGCGCTGGTACCAGCGCTGGCCGGCCTGGCGACCGTGCTGGCGGGCGACGAGCCGCAGCGGGCGAGAGAGCTGGCGCAGCGGGCCGTGGCCGCGGGCACCGGCCTCGACTACGTCTCCGCGCTCCTGGCCGCCGGGTGGGTGGCCGCCGTCGCCCGCGATAGGGCGGGTGCCGCCGAGCTGGCAGCCGAGGCCACCACGGCCGCCCGATCCCGTCGGGATCGTGCCGGGCTCGCCAACGCCCTTGCCCTGGGTGCGATGAGCGCGGAGAAACCGGCGCGCGAGGCGCAGCGCCTCCGCGAAGCGCGCGCGATCTGGCACGACGTCGGCAACCCCCTGGAGGAGGCCAAGGTCGAGATGGCCCTGGCGGTCGTGGAACCCGGGTCCAGCGCGTCGTCCCGGCGCCGGCTGGCGGAGCGAACCCTCGAGGGACTCGGGGTGCATGGCCACCGCGGAGGCAGCGCCGCCGCGGGGCTGCTGGCTCTCGTGAGCGGCATCCACTTCACCGGCGTGCGGATCGAGTCACTCGGCGGCTTCGCGGTGCTGCGTGGCGGCGAGCTGGTCCGGCTCTCCGAGTGGCAGTCGAAGCGTGCCCGCGAGCTCCTGAAGCTGCTGGTCGCCCGTCGTGGGCGACCAGCATCGCGCGGTTACCTCATGGAGACGATGTGGCCCGACGAGGACCCCGAGAGGGTGGCCAACCGGCTCTCCGTGGCTCTCACCACGGTCCGCGGCGTGCTCGACCCCGAGCGCCGGTCATCCGACGACTACCTGCTCGCCGACAAGGATTCGGTCGCCCTCAACATCGATGCGATCGACATCGACGTGGAGTGGTTCCTGCGAGCGGCCGCCGACGGTCTCGCCAGCCTCAAGGAAGGTGAGGTCGACAAGGGGATCAGTGCCCTCGAGGCGGCCGCCGCCGCGTACTGCGGTGACTTCCTCGAGGAGAACCCGTACGACGACTGGGCGATCGGGACCCGCGAGGAGGCCCGGGCCGCCTACGTGGCGGTCAGCCGGGCCCTCGCCCGCCAAGCGTCGAAGGGGCCCGACCCGGAGGGGGCGGTGCCCCATCTCCTGCGGATCCTGGAGATCGACCGCTACGACGAGCAGGCCCATCTCGGTCTGGTGACCGCTCTGGCCGGCACCGGGAGGCACGGCGAGGCCCATCGCCACTACCTCAACTACCGGCGCGCCATGGACGACCTCGGCGTCGAGCCCGCTCCGTTTCCCGGCGGGCGAGGACCGGCTGGAGAACCGCCGGGACCCCCGTCATCGCCTTTCACGCAGCCTTAAGGCAACGCGAAGGGCGCCCACGTAGGCTCGCCCCATGGAGACCTTCATGGTGCGGGTCTGGAGCCCCGGTGACGGCGAGCGCCCGGAGGGCGTCAGGGGAGTGGCGGTCCATCTCGGTTCAGGACGGCGGATCACGTTCTCCGAACCGCAGCGACTGATCGCCTTCCTGGGTGAGGCCGGCGCCACAGACGAAGGGTCCGCATCCATGCAGAACACCGCCCACGACCTGGATCAGGAGTAGAGCCCCATGAACGTGTCGAAATTCGTCGTCCTGCTCATAGGAGGTTGCGCGCTGCCGCTCGCAGCGTGCGGCACGTCCTCAACAAGTCCCACCGGCACCGCGCAACCCGTATCCAGCGCGACCACCACCCCGGTGGCGACCACCCCAACCCCCACTGCCACCGCAACGCCGATGGCCAGCTCCACCCCAACCGCCAGCGCGGTGGCCACGTCGATCGACCCCTGCCAGCTGGTCACCAGCTCCGAAGCGTCGTCGCTCACCGGCGCCACGTACGGGGCCGGAGTGGAGAGCACGACCCAGGGCGGTGGCAACATCTGCACCTACGGTTCCGCGACCCTGAACGTGTTCCAGGTGCTGGTGGGGGAGGCGTCGAGCGCCTCCGCGGCCGATGCGGAGTGGGCACAGGAGCAGGCCCAGGTGCAGTCCGAGTTGAACGAGAACCTCGGCTCCGGAAACAGCATCAACATCACGATCAATGACGTCTCCAATGTCTCCGGGGCGAGCATGGCCGCCGTGGGGACGGGCAGCGCCACCATCTCCGGGGAGACCCTGGGCGTCAGCGCCATCTACGTCCTCCAAGGGCCGACCTTCTTCGCCCTCTCGGACCTTGAGGTCGGCTCCACGCCCGTGAGCGCCAGCGCCCTGGAGTCCCAAGCCGAGACGTGCCTGGGCCGGCTGTAGGGAGCGATCCGGCGGCATCCGGCGGCTTCATGGATCCGATGCGGTCGCCCTGACCGGCGCTGAGCTGCGCGGGAGACCAGATCGCGGAGGACCGGCGGGTCGCCGCGGGCGCGTGAGCCGAAAATCGCAAGCCGCTTCACGCCTTCGGTACGCAAGGCGGGGGCGAGCTCTTTGAGTTTGGCGATAATCTCGTCGCGAGTCATATTTCCATTATATCACAGAATATGAACTGGTCTTCACTCCGCCGCTGCCTTCGAATGCCCGAGCCGCCGGTTGAGCGACTTCAACAAATCCTCCGCGGCCTCTGCAATCACCGTGCCGGGCGGGAAAATCGCCTCGGCGCCGGCTTTCTTGAGCGCCTCGTAATCCTGCGGCGGTACCACGCCGCCGACGACAATCATAATGTCGCCGCGGCCTTGTTTGGTCAGCTCGGCCTTGAGCTCCGGCACCAGCGTCAAATGCGCGGCGGCGAGCGAGGAGACGCCGAGAATGTGCACGTCGTTCTCGACCGCCTGGCGCGCGGCTTCGGCCGGCGTCGCGAACAGCGCGCCGATGTCGACGTCGAAGCCGAGATCGGCAAAGGCGGTGGCGATCACCTTCTGGCCGCGGTCGTGGCCGTCCTGGCCGATCTTGGCGAC
>Ga0209415_10009072_pt1 | contig 17122 bp, 16 predicted proteins | sample PeaSoiSIISIP2007_FD_187696 | JGI IMG/M metagenome (GOLD analysis project Ga0209415, IMG submission 187696) | Peat soil microbial communities from Weissenstadt, Germany - SII-SIP-2007 (SPAdes) (version 2) | ecosystem: Environmental > Terrestrial > Soil > Wetlands > Peat | place: Germany... | reverse complement strand
CCCCGGCGGCAGGCGCGTCACCCGGTCGCCGTGGCTCATCCACACCTGCTCGCGCCCGCCCTGCGCCCAGGCGCCGTTGAACAGCACGCAATCGTCGGTAATGTCGACATAGGCGCGACCGAACTCGCGCTGCTCGGAGCCTTCGACGGCGCCGCCAAGCTGGGCGCACATCGTCTGCTGGCCGTAGCAGATGCCGAGCACCGGCACGCCGGCCTGGAACACGAGATCGGGCGCCCGCGGCGAGGCGCCCTCGGTGACGCTCGCCGGGCCGCCGGAGAGGATGAAGCCGGCGGCGCCGAAGGCCGCGATGCGTGCGGGATCGGCGTTGAACGGCCAGATCTCGCAGTAGATCCCCGCCTCTCGCAGCCGGCGCGCGATCAGCTGCGTCACCTGGCTGCCGAAATCGAGAATGAGAATCCTCTCGGCGAGCAACGGCGCGACGGGATCGGTCGCGATGGGATCCATGGCCGCGGGCGCGTTCGTGCCCTCCGACGCGGCAGCGGCCGCGATCGCCTCCGACCCGACGGCCCGCACCGCGGCGATCAGGCGCCAACCGGAACGGCCGCCGGCTGGGCCCGCGCGCCCGGACGGGGTTTCGTTCCGCCCGCAGCATAGGCCGCGTAGCGCTCGTTGAACAGATCGATGGCAAACCGGTAAAGCTCGTCATCGAGCTCGACCAACTCATCGAGCAGCCGGTTCGTCTCCTCGTCGACGCTTTCGAGATCGACCGAGGTGTAGGCGTGCGGCTCGAGATCGCCGAGCTTGGCGGTCACCATCCGGCTTTCGTATTCGGCCGGCCGGGGCAGCCTGGCCGTGTAGCACAGCAGGTCCAGCGAGCGGTCGAAATCCTCGACGATGCCGACGCAATTCAGGGCCGCCAGATGGTCCTTGGCGATCTGCAGCATCTCCGGCCGGTGCTCGGCGGGCCGGAAGCCGCCGCCGTCGCCGCGCAGGCCGAGCCGCTGCACCGCCTCCGGCGTCAGGTAGGACAGGTAGTTGATGTAGCAATTATCGACGTGGAAATCGGCGCGAACCTTGGGATCGCTCAGATATTCCTTCAGCGGCAGCCGCGCCTTGTGCACGAGGTCGCCGAGATCCTTCCGGTTCAGCAGCTTTGCCTTGTGGTAGTGGTACTGCGACAGGATCCGCGCCCGCGGCTCGCGCAGCATGGTGAAAGTGAATTTCGGGCCGGGAATGTGCTGCAGGGCGCGCAACGGGAAGTGACCCCGGAACAGCTTGAAGCCGCCGAGATAGCCGGCGGGATAGGAGCGCAGCAGCAACGGATCGAGCTGGTCGGGGAAGATCGCCTTCTTCTGGAAATTGTTGTCCAGAATCGTGATCAACGTGGTGCCGGCGGTCTTCGGGATATGCATGAAGACCAGCTTCACGGTGGCCAGATTGAGCTCGAGCTTGCGGTTCTCCATCAGCAGATTGTAATGATATTTCAGGAACTCCGGGGAACGGAGCAGCGTCGCGCGCACCTCGTCGACGCTCGCGCACGTGCGCTCGAAATGCGCGAAGCGGCCGGCATCGAGATCGCGCCCGAAGAAAGCCCGATAGGTCGATGCGATCTCATCCCTGGTGACTGGCATGCGGCGGTCTCCGGACAGAACTACGTGATCAATTCGCGGCTGGTCACCGTCACGTTCCATCGTGCCGATGCGCGGTGCGTCCGCGTGCATCTGCGGCGATATCGTGGCGGCCGAGGCTGGCAACGCGAGCCTGGCGACCACAGTCCCGGGCCAACGAACGCGAACCTCGCCGAGACATTTCCCCCCGTCGTCCTTTACCTACGGTTGCCGAACGCGACAAGGATTGCGCGCGACGCGTCAGGACGCCTGCGGCGAGGCCTGCAACAGGCGCTCGATCGGGTCCCAGAGGATGGCCGTTTGCACCACGGCCGTGCCGCCGACGGTGATCGTCTGCTCGGCGACGGTCTTGCCGCCCATGCGGGCATAGAACCAGCGGCTCGGATTATCGCGCAACACCCACAGAAATACCGACCGGCAGCCGGATGACGCGAGTTGTCCCGCCGAGGTGCGCAACAGGCGACGGCCCAGGCCCCGCTCGCGCCAGTCGTCGAGCACGTAGAGCGTCTCGATCTCGCCTTCGCCGAGCCGGTAGCCGGCCTCCCCCCGGGTGCGCGCGCCGGTGGCGAAGCCGACGATGCGCGGCGTCGCGCTGCCGGGCGCGTCGAGCCCCGATGCGGTGGCCACGAACACCGCCCCGCCGGCGCGGATCGCGCCGTCGTAATGCGCCGCCTGTCGCGGCACGGACAGGCGGGCGAGGAAGCCGTCCGGGAGGATGCCGGGATAGGTGTTGCGCCAGGCCGCGACATGCACGGCCCCGATCGCGACCGCGTCGGCGGGCCGCGCACGCCGCACCGAGATCACGCGGTACGCTCCAGCACGGCTCCGAAGAAGCCGTCAGTGCCGTTGCGTGCCGGGGTCAGCACAAGGTAGCCGCCGTCGCAAGGCGGCGGGTCGGGTAGCGTCCAGGCCTGGGTTGCGGGCACCAATGCGAAATCGGCGTGGCGTGACAGAAAGGCGGTCACCTGGGCTTCGTTCTCCTCGGTCAGCATCGAGCAGGTAGCGTAGACTAATCGACCGCCGATGCGAACCAGGGGGGCCGCCGAATCGAGGATCGCCGCCTGCTTTGCCACGAGTTCGTGAAGATCGGCCTCGGCCAGCCGGATGCGCGCGTCGGGATTGCGCCGCCACGTGCCGATGCCGGTGCAGGGCGCGTCGACCAGCACGCGATCGAAGCTGCGCGCGCGCCGTTTCGACCATTTGTCGCCGGGTTCGATCAGATGGCGCTCGACATTGTGCGCACCGGCCCGGCGCAACCGGCGGACGGCCCCGTCGAGGCGCGGCGCGGATACGTCGCAGGCGACGATGTGACCGCGATTCTCCATCGTCATCGCCATCGCCAACGTCTTGCCGGCGGCACCGGCGCAGTAATCGACGACCCGCATGCCCGGGCGGGCGCCGACCAGGGCCGCCACGAGCTGGCTGCCCTCGTCCTGAATCTCGACCAGCCCACTCTGGAACGCGGCCCCTGTCGTGATCGGCTGGCGCTCGCCGAGGCGCAGTCCCCACGGCGACAGCGCCGTCGGTTCGACGGCGCGGCCTTCGGCGCGCAGGAGATCGAGCGCCTCCGCCCGCGTGCCCTTCAGCAGGTTGACGCGCAGATCGAGCGGCGCCTCGCCGGCGAGCGCGTTGATCTCGGTTCCAAGCCGCTCGCCGAACCGGGCGCGCAGGTGGGGCAGCAGCCAGTCGGGGATCTCGAACCGGACGGCGGGCGGCATCGCGGGATGCTGGAGCGTGTGTCCGTCGATGGCGCGCAGGATCGCATGCTCGGCCGCGTCGAGCGTCGCCGGCGCGAACCGGCCGCCGCTGAACAGCCGTTCGAGTTCGGCCATCGGCGTGCCGTCGAGCAGGTGCAGCGCCGCCACCCGCACGCGCGGCGTCACCTTCGCGTCGCCGGCCCGGGCCAGCCACCAGCCGACATGGCGCCAGGTCCGCAGCGCATGCCAGACCGTGCCCGAAATGGACCGCCGGTCGGTGCCGCCGATGAAGCGGCGGGCGCGGAAATAAGCGCTGGCGACCGCATCGGCCGGCCGGTTCGGCGCCGCCTCGGCCTCGGACAACAGCTCGATCGCGGCGGCGAGGCGCCCTGCCGGCGTCACGCGATCTCGGCTACGAGGCCGGCGAGGTCGTTGAGTTCGACCACCCGGCCCCGCAACTCGTACTCATCGGGCTGACCGGAGCGGTTCACCCAACAGACCCGGAACCCATGGGACAGGGCACCGAAGGCGTCCCAGGCGTTGGAGGACACGAAGGCCATGTCGGACGGCGCGAAGTTGAACCGCTCGGCCACCAGGTCATAGACACGCGGGTCGGGCTTGAACACGCCGACCGCCTCGACGCTGAGCACGGCATCGAGCAGCGGCGCCACCCCGCCCGCCGCCATCGCGTCAGCCAGCATCCCCGGCTCGCCGTTGGACAAGATGGCGCGGGTGATCCCGCGGGAGCGTAACTCCTTCAGCATCGCGGGCACCTCCGTATACGCCGGGCAGGTGCGATAGGAGGCGAGCAGATCGTCGAGCAGCGCCTGATCCTCGATCTCGTGCCGCACGGCGACGTAGCCCAGCGCCTCCCGGGTCAGCGTCAAGAAGTCGCGGTGATGGGCGGGACCGGCGAGCGTCCGGACCCAGGTATATTCCAGCTGCTTGAGGCGCCAGTCCTGGCTGACGCGCTCCCAGTCCGGACCGATGCGCGCTGCGTGAGCGCGCATCGCGGCGTGGATGTCGAGCACCGTACCGTAGGCGTCGAAAATCGCGGCGCGCACTTTGGCCATCGTGAGAGCGTCCTTCGTGGTGCGAGCCTATTCCTGCCGGTAGTTCGGCGCCTCGCGGGTGATGGCGACGTCGTGCACGTGGCTTTCCCGCAAACCGGCGCCGGTGACGCGCCGGAAGCGCGCGTTGGCCTGGAGGTCGGCGATCGAGCGGCTGCCGGTGTAGCCCATGCCGGCACGCAGGCCGCCGATCAGCTGATGCACGACGGCGGCGACCGCGCCCTTATAGCCGACGCGGCCCTCGACGCCCTCCGGCACCAGCTTGAGCTGGTCCTTGATGTCCTGCTGGAAGTAGCGATCGGCCGAGCCCTGCGACATGGCGCCCAGGCTGCCCATGCCGCGATATGATTTGTAGGTCCGGCCCTGATACAGAAACGTCTCGCCCGGCGCCTCCTCGGTGCCGGCGAGCAGACTGCCGATCATCACCGCTTCGGCGCCGGCGGCGATCGCCTTGACGATGTCGCCGCTGGTCCGCATGCCGCCATCGGCGATCGCCGGCACGCCCCGCTCGCGGCAGACGGCGGCACACTCGAGCACGGCGGTGAACTGCGGCACGCCGACGCCGGCGACGACGCGGGTGGTGCAGATGCTGCCGGGACCGATGCCGATCTTCACCGCGTCGGCACCGGCATCGATCAGCGCCCAGGCGCCCTCGGGGGTCGCGACGTTGCCGGCGATGACCTGCACCGAATTCGACAACTGCTTGATGCGGGCCACGGCGTCGAGGACGCCTGCGGAATGGCCGTGCGCTGTATCGACCACGATGACGTCGACCTCGGCCGCGATCAGCGCCTCGGCCCGCGTCCGGCCGTCGTCGCCGACCCCGGTCGCGGCGGCGCAACGCAGCCGTCCCATCGCATCCTTGTTGGCGAGCGGATGGGCCTGCGCCTTGTCCATGTCCTTGACGGTGATGAGACCGACGCAGCGATAGGCCTCGTCGACGACGAGCAGCTTCTCGATCCGATGGCGATGCAGCAGCCGCCGCGCCTCCTCGGGACCGACGTCGGCCGCGACGGTAATCAGATTCTCCCGCGTCATGAGCTCGTAGACCTTGAGCTCGGGGTCGGTGGCGAAGCGCACGTCGCGATGGGTGAGGATGCCGACGAGGCGGCCTGTGCCGCGCTCGACGACCGGAATGCCGCTGATCTGGTGCGCGTTCATCAGCGCGCGGGCGTCGGCGAGCGTCTGGTCGGGGTGGATGGTGACCGGATTGATCACCATGCCCGATTCGAACTTCTTGACCTGCCGGACCTCGGCCGCCTGCTGCCCGGGGGTCATGTTGCGGTGGATCACGCCCATGCCGCCGCACGCCGCCATCGCGATCGCCATCGCCGATTCGGTCACCGTGTCCATGGCGGCGGAGATCAGCGGGACATTCAGCTCGATGGTGCGCGTGAGGCGGGTGCGCGTGTCGGTCGCGGTCGGTATGATCTGCGAATAGGCGGGGATCACCAGCACGTCGTCGAAGGTCAGGGCCTCCTCGATGCGCAGGAGCGGCCGGGCGGGTTCGCTCGGGATGTCGAGGGCCATGGCCGGAACCTTTCGGAGCGACGCGGGCGCAACAGGCACCCAGCGGTCGGGACGCTTCAAGCGACCTTGGCGCGCTCACATAAGCGCCGCCGCCCGGCCGCGCAAGCGCGCCGACGCGATGCCAGGGCTCAATCCGCCGCCGACGGGGCGGGCCGGAAGCCGGTGGCGATCACATAGAGCTCGCTGGAATCCTGGCGGCTGGCTCGCGGCTTGGCGTGGCGAACCGAGGCGAAACGCAGCTTGAGCCGACCCAACAGCTCCTTCTCGGCGCCGCCCTGAAACACCTTGGTCACGAACGCGCCGCCCTCGACCAGGGTCTGCTCCGCCACATCGAGCGCGAGGTCGGCGAGGGCGATGATGCGGATATGATCGGTCGCGGCATGGCCGGTGGTGTTCGGCGCCATGTCGGACAGCACGAGGTCGGCCTTGGCGCCCAGCAGCTCCTCGATGCGCGCCGCAGTCGCGGGATCGGCGATATCGGCCTGCATGATCGCTGCACTTCCGATCGCATCGATCGGCAGCAGGTCCACCGCCACCACGCGCCCGGCGCCACGCGCCACCGCGACCTGGCTCCATCCGCCCGGAGCGGCGCCCAGATCCAAAACGCGGGCGCCTCGGCGGATCAGCTTGAAGCGATCGTCCAGCTCGATGAGCTTGAAGGCGGCGCGCGACCGCCAACCCTGTTCTTTCGCCGCACGCACATAGGGATCGTTGAGCTGGCGGGCAAGCCAGCGCTGCGACGCCGCCGAGCGGCCGCGCGCGGAGCGCACGACAACCTCGAGCCCTCGCGAACCGGGTGGTGACTTGCCCTTGCCAGCCGTCACGTGATGAGCGGAGCGCCGTTCAGGACGGGTCGTCGCAATGTCGCGTGTGGCATCCGCCGCCGGTCGGCACGGATCAACCGCATGAGCATGCCCTCGCGCAGCCCGCGGTCGGCCACGGTGATGCGCGGGGCGGGCCACAGGCGCGAGATAGCGGCGAAGATCGCGCAGCCGGGCAGGACGAAATCGGCCCTGTCGTTGCCGACACAATGATGGCGCACCAGTCCTGCCCGCCCCAGCCCGCGCAGGCTGTCGACCGCCTCGGCAGCATCCGCCCGGCTCAGCACGACGCCATCGACCAGGCCCCGACGGTAGCGATCGAGCCGCATCGCGACGCCGGCGAGCGTCGTCACCGTTCCCGACGTGCCTAGAAGCCCCACGCCGCCGGCGCGTATTTCGCGCCCGATGCAATGCACCAGATCGAAGGCGACGATCGGTTCCATCACCTTCGCGACCATCGCTTCGAAGCCGGTTTCGGAGAACATCGGCTCGCCAAACTCCTCGGCGAGCGTGACGACGCCGATCGGCAGCGAGGCGTACCCGATCAACTCGTAGCCACCGGCGCTGTCCACACGGATCCAGGCCAGCTCCGTCGAACCGCCGCCGATGTCGAACAGCAGCGCGCGGCGCTCGTCGCCCCGCAGCAGACTGGCGCAACTCTCGACGGCGAGTTCCGCCTCCTCGCGGGTCGAGATGACGTCGATGTCGAGGCCCGTTTCGGCGCGCGCGCGGCGAAGGAAGTCCGGCCCGTTGGACGCTCGGCGACAGGCCTCGGTGGCGACCGCGCGGATCGCGCGCAACGGCCGGCGGTCGACGCGGCTGGCGCAGGTGCGCAGCGCGGCGATCGCCCGTTCCATTGCGCTTTCGCTCAGGCGGCCGGTTTCGTGCAGTCCCTCACCCAGGCGCACGGTGCGGCTGAAGCTGTCGACTACGCGGAAGCCGCTGCGGGAGGGCAGTCCAACGAGCAGACGACAATTGTTGGTGCCGAGGTCGATCGCAGCGAACACCGGAGGCAAGAACCGTGCCGGTTCCTCCAGAATGCACGCCGACCTGCCGACCTCGATCTCCATCGTCGACGAATTTCCGCGCCACCAAAAATTCATTGTCGTGCATCGCAAGCCGCGCCTGCAAGCATTGAATTGCCGCGGTCGCGAGCACCGATGCCGGCAAGGCGGCAAACACGTCGCGAAGCGCCGAGGGGCGCCCCAAAACGGACGCGATCGAACGGAGGCGAATGGCCGACGCCGCGGGCGGCTCGCGAAGCGAGCACCCGTATGACGGTCGTCGTTCAGGCGCTGCGGGCGGCGGCGAGACGCCAAGTGGGGTCAGGCGAGGTCAGATCCCGCTCGAAGGTCCAGACGTCAGTGATTTCGGTCACGGCGTCCGATCCGGCGACCGGCTGGCCGGCCTTGTCGAGCGTCAGATTCGTCTGATCGGTAACAAAGCGCACCGTGAGCGAGGCAATTGTACCGCGCAAGTCGGCGGCCTCGATCTCGGCGCGCTCGATGCGCTTGATCTCGGTCCGCTGGGTCTCGCCATTGGCCTCGCGGGCGCCGATGGCGGCGTCGAAGCCGCGGAACGTCTCGTCGGACAGCAGCGGGCGCAATGCGTCGCGGTTGCCGGCCGCGAACGCCGTGACGATCAGGTTGAACGCCGTTTCCGCGCCGGAGAGGAAAGGCGCCGGGTCGAAATTCGGCGCCACCGCACGCATCCGCGCGATCGCCTGGCCAGCGGGGCTGGCCGGATCGGGCAGCGCGCGCCCGGGGACGACCGGCTCGGCGTGCGTATCGATGACGGGGCCCGCCGGCGCCGCCGGCGCCTGGCGACGCAGGAACGCCTGCGCCTGCCGTTCCAGCCCCGTGCGACGGCCAAGAATGCTGCGCAGCCGCAGCACGAGGAACGCCGCGACCATGCCGAATAGCACGAGATCGAGAGGAAAGCCGCCGGTAGAGCCCATGTCGTCCAACTCCTTCGCCGCCGAGACATAGAGATGCACGCGTCGACAAACAACCAAATCCGCTCGGCGCTCGGCGATTGCCAGTCTGTACGGCGACCGGCTAAAGCCGCCACATGATCCTACTTCGACACGGACAGAGCGAATTCAATCTCCATTTCACGGCCACGCGCCGCGATCCCGGCATCGTCGATCCCAGACTGACGCCGCTCGGACAGGCGCAGGCCACCGAGGCCGCCGACCGGCTGGCCGGGATGGCGATAAGTCGCATCATCGCTTCGCCCTATTCGCGCGCGCTCGAGACCGCCGCGCCGATCGCGACCCGGCTTGGCGTGCCGGTCATCGTCAATCCCATCGTGCGCGAGCGCTACGCGTTCATGTGCGACATCGGTACGCCGCGCACCGAATTGCTTCAGGCATGGCCCGACCACGACTTCTCGACCATCGAGGAAGTGTGGTGGCCCGCGATCGAGGAGCCGGCGGCATCGGTGATCGGTCGCGCGGCGCGGTTCCGCGCGGAGATGGCGACGCTGAACGACTGGCGCGACACGCTCGTCATCAGCCATTGGGGCTTCATCCTGGCATTGACCGGGCGCAGCGTGACCAACGGCGAATGGATGCGCTTCGATCCCACCGACCCGCCACCGGCCGAGATCGTCTGGCGTCCATGATGGCACCCATGATGGGCCCGGGATGGCGCGCACGGTGACGCCATGCTACCCCGCGCGCCTTGTGACGTTGCCGCTGCACCCGGAGGTGCGCATGCACCGAGGCCAACGTGCCCGGTGTCCGTATAAAGGAGACGCCTATGTCTGACTCCGCTTCCGCCCAGCCGCCCCAGGGCCAGCCACCCCCGGGCGCTCAGGCGATCCCGCTGATGGTCAATATCCAGTATGTCAAGGATATGTCCTTCGAGGTACCGAACGCGCCACGCATCTTCACAACGTTACGGTCGCAGCCGCAGGTCCAGCTCAGCCTCGACGTCCAGGCGCGTCCGGTGCCGGATGGCGCCAACGTGTTCGAGGTGATGATCGTAATGCGCGCCGAGGCGCAGGAACCGGCCAGCCAGACCAACGGCAACGGCAAGGCCGCCACGCCAGCCGCCTCGCTGACGCCGGCGACCGTGTTCGTGGCGGAGCTGACCTACGCGGGCGTATTCACGCTGACGGGCGTGCCTGACGCGCATATCGAGCCGATCCTGTACGTCGAGTGCCCGCGGCTGCTGTTTCCCTACGCTCGCAACATCCTCGCCGAGATGACGCGCGACGGCGGATTTCCGCCCGTCCTGCTGCAGCCGGTCGACTTCGTGGCGCTCTGGCAGGCGCGACGCGCCCAGGCTTCGGCGCAGCCGGTGGCCAACGCCTGACGCCATCTCCGCGCGCAGGCCTCCGAACCCGGCGGCTTCGCCCCGCTCAACGCTCGTCGCGGATATCGGCCGGGCGCCCGCCGCTGATCCGCAGGAGCTCGGCGGTCGTCGTCTGGAAGACGTTTTGCGGTGATCCGGCGGCCGCCCAGATCGGGTCAAGCGCCAGCAAATCCTGGTCGAGGAGCACGATCGGCGGCGTCACATGCCCGACCGGCGCCACCCCGCCGATGGCGAAGCCGGAGACCTGGCGCACCCAGGCCGCATCGGGCCGATCGACGTCGACGCCCAAGACCGCGGCCACCTTGCCTGGGTCGACGCGGTTGGCTCCCGAGGTGATGACGAGCACCGGGCGCTGCGGGTCGGCGCCCCTGGTGCGGAACACCATCGACTTGGCGATCTGCGCCACGCCGCATCCCACCGCCGCCGCCGCTTCGGCCGCGGTCCGCGTTCCCTCCGGGAAGCTGACAACGCCGTCGTCGTGGCGTGCCGCCCGCAGCGCCGCGCGCACCCGCTCCACCGATCCGCCGCCCGACGCCTCCGATGGCGCCGAGGGTGCCGACATCTCCGACGCCATCGCCTATATCCCTCTGGTGCAGTCCGTCGCCGATCCGCTGGCCCTTTATATCCACTGGCCGTTCTGCCTCGCCAAGTGCCCGTACTGCGATTTCAACAGCCATGTCCGCACGCGCATCCCGCAGGCCCGCTTCGCCGCCGCGTTGCGCGCCGAACTGGCCTGGGAGGGCACCCGCCTCGGCCGGCGCCCGCTCGGCTCGATCTTTTTCGGCGGCGGCACGCCAAGCCTGATGGACCCCGCGACCGTGGCGGCGCTGATCGAAGACGCGACGCGGCTATTCGCGCCGCTGCCGGATATCGAGATCACGCTGGAGGCGAACCCGACCAGCATCGAGGCCGGGCGTTTCGCGGCGTTTCGCGGGGCGGGCGTGAACCGGGTTTCAATCGGCGTGCAAAGTCTCGACCCTAAGGCCTTGATGATGCTGGGGCGGGAGCATTCCGTCGACCAGGCCATCGCCGCCCTGACGCTCGGCCGCGCGCTGTTCCCGCGCATGTCGTTCGACCTGATCTACGCACGCCCCGGCCAGACCCGCCCGGCCTGGGCGACCGAGCTGCGCCAAGCGCTCGGTTTCGCCGCCGATCACCTTTCGCTCTATCAACTCACGATCGAGCCGGGAACGCAGTTCGAGGCGCGGCACCGAAGGGGCGACATCGCGCTGCCGGACGACGACACCGCCGCCGCGCTGTACGACCTCACCGCCGACGAAGCGGCGCGCGCCGGGTTGCTCGCCTACGAGGTCTCCAACTACGCCGCGCCGGGCGCCGAGAGCCGCCACAATCTCGCCTACTGGCGCTACGGCGACTATGCCGGCATCGGGCCGGGCGCGCACGGACGTGTCAGCGTGGGCAAGGCGCTGCTCGCCACCCGCCGCCACCGGGCGCCGGAGATCTGGGCGGACAAGGTCGAGGCGGCGGGACATGGCACGACGGACGAGACCGAGGTGACGCCAAGCGAGAGGGCGCGCGAGGCGCTGCTGATGGGGCTGCGGCTCACCGAAGGCATCGACGCCGGCCGCTTCCACCGCCGCACCGGCATCCCGCTCGAGTCGGCGGTCGACCCGCACATGCGCCGGCGCGCCACGGACGAAGGCTATCTCGTAGACGACACGGAGCGACTTGTGGCGACCGCCGAGGGGCGCAAGCGGCTCGATTCACTGCTCGCCGCGCTCGTGCTCTGAGGCGAGCGCCAGCGCCCGCGCATATACGGTTCGCCGCGGCAGGCCCGTCGCCGCCGCGACGGAAGCGACCGCTTGCTTGAGGCTCTGCGTGGTCAGCGCGTCCCGCAGCAACTGATCGACGTCGACGTCGACGGCCTCGTCGCCGGTTTCCGGGCCGACGACGATCGTGATCTCTCCACGCGCGGGGGTCGTCTCGTAGGCGGCGGCCAGGGCTGCCAAGCCATCCCGGCGCACCTCCTCGAACCGCTTTGTCAGCTCCCGGGCAATCGCGGCCGGCCGGTCGCCGAGCATGTCGGCCAGATCCGACAGCGTCTCGGCCAATCGGTGCGGGGCTTCGTAGAGCACCAGGGTCGGCCGGAGCCCCGCCTGCTCGGCCGCCCGCACCTGGGCCAGCGCGCTGCGCCGCGCCGCCCGGCGCGGCGGCAGGAAGCCCAGGAACAGGAACGGCTGCGGCGGCAGGCCCGACAGCACCAGCGCCATCACCGCGGCGTTCGGCCCGGGGATCGCGGAGACGGCGATGCCGGCGGCGAGCGCCGCCCGGACGAGACGATAGCCCGGGTCGGAAACGACAGGCGTGCCGGCGTCCGAAACCAGCGCGACCAGCCGGCCGGCCGCCAGTTCCTCCATGACGCGCGGCAGCCGCGCCGCCTCGTTGTGGTCGTGCAGCGCCTCCAGCCGGGCGGTGATGCCGAAATGCGCCAGCAGGCGTATGGTCCGGCGGGTGTCCTCGCACAGCACCAGATGGGCGCGCGCCAGAACCTCGCGGGCGCGATCGGTGAAATCGCCGAGGTTGCCGATCGGCGTGGAAACCAGCACAAGACCGCTGGTTGGCACGCCGCCGCCAGCCTGGGCTGTCTCGGGGAACGACTCGGATGTTTCGTCGCTCATTCTGGCTCCTCGCCTGCGGCACGGCGCTCGCGGGCTGCACCGGCGCCGCGTTCGCGCCGCGTCCGGTGCCGGTGGGCGCGGGCGGCCCGCTAGCCGGATATCAGGGCTCCGGCGCGACGAGCGGCCACATCGCGCTGCTGTTGTCAAAGTCGGGGCCCAATCCCGAGCTTGCCGACGCGCTGCTGACCTCGGCGCAACTCGGCCTCGGCGACGCGCCGCTCGAGGTGTTCGACACCGCCGGCACCGCGGCTGGCGCCGAAGCGGCGGCCAAAGACGCGATCGGCCATGGCGCGGGCCTGATCCTCGGTCCCCTGACCGCGGCGGAGACGGCGGGAGCGGCCAAGGTGACCACGGCGGCGGGCGTCAACATGCTGGCGTTCACCAATGATACGTCCCAGCAGCGGCCCGGCGTCTGGACGCTGGGCATCACGCCGGCGCAGCAGGTCAGCCGGCTCGTGGCCGCCATGCAGACCGACGGACGCTCGAACATCGCCGCCCTGCTGCCCGAGACCGATTTTGGCCGGGCAATGGCCGACGCGCTGACCAAGTCGGCGGCTACAGCCGCCCTTCCGGCCCCGACCATCAGGCTGTACGGCGGCAGCTTCGGCCAGATCAACGCCGCGACCCGTGACATCTCGGGTTACAGTTCGCGTCGCGGGCCGATGGATGCGCAGATCAAGTCGCTGCGCGCCCAGGGCACGCCCGAGGCGAAGCACCAAGCCGCCGAGGTCGCGCGCCAGGCGGTACCGCCGCCGCCCTTCGAGGCGCTTCTGCTCGCCGAGACCGGCGAGAAGCTCGGCGAGATCATGAGCTTCCTGCCCTATTACGATATTGAGCCACCGCACGTGAAGCTGCTCGGCCCGTCATTATGGGCGGCGCCGGCCAACCGCGCCGGTGGGCTGGGCGGAGCGTGGTTTGCCGCCCCCGACCCGGAGGCGCGCACCGATTACGACGCCCGCTTCACCGCCAAAACCGGCCAGAGCGCGCCACGCATCGGCGACATCGCCTTTGACGCCGGCAAGATCGCCGCGACCGCCGCTTCCGGCGGCGGCTTCGGCACCGCGAGCCTGACGCGCGCCTCCGGCTTCGCGGGCGCCACCGGGGCCCTGGTCCTCATGCCCGACGGCTCGGTGCGCCGCGCCCTCGCGATCTTCGAAATCGACCATGGCACGGCCACTGTGGTCATGCCGGCCGCGCTGCCCGCGACCTGACGACGGCCGGAATCATGCGGCGCATCCTGCTGCTCGCCGCAGCGACGCTCGCCGGACCGCCGATCGCCGTGCTGCTGGTGCTCGTCGCGTGGAACGTCGCCGCGCCTGGACCCGCGCTCATGGCATCGGCCGTTCTGCTCGCGTGCGGGCTGATCGTCGCCGGCATCTGGAGCCATGACCTCGACGCGCTCTCCGGCGCAATCCGCCGGGCCGAGCTCGGCACCGAGCCGTTGGTGGCAGCCGCAGCCTCGCGATCGCGGACGGCGGTGCTGCCGCCGATGGACCGGCTGGCGCGCGAGATCGACAGCCTCGCCCGCAGAAACGCCGCGCGGGCCACACAACTCAGTCGGCAGCGCCGGATCGACGAGGCGATCGTCGAGCGACTGCCGGACCCGCTGATCCTGCTCGGACCCGACCGTACGGTTAGGCGCACCAACGCCGCCGCACGTTCGACGTTCGGCGACGAGGTGCCGGCAGTGTTGCGCAATCCGGCCCTGCTCGCCGCGATCGAGCGGGCCCTTGCCGCCGGAACAAACGAGTTCGCCGAGGTATCGGTGGCCGCGCGGATACCACGCGATATCCAGGCCACCGCGATCCCGCTTGATGCCGAGGTTCCCGATCAGCGGTTCGCGGCGGTCGTGCTGTCGGACCGGACCCGCGATCGTGCGGTGGACCGGATACGCGCCGACTTCGTGGCCAATGCGAGCCACGAATTGCGCACACCGCTGGCCAGCCTGATCGGGTTCATCGACACGCTGCGCGGCCCGGCGGCGGCCGACCCCCCAGCGCAGCAGCGCTTCCTTGGCATCATGTCCGAGCAGGCCGCCCGGATGAACCGGCTGATCGACGACCTGCTCAGCTTGTCGCGCATAGAGATCGAGGAGCATCATCCGCCCTCGGCGAGCGTTGACATCAATCCGCTGCTGACGCGCATCGCCGCGGCATTCGAGCCGAGGCTGGCAGGCCGCGGCATGTCGCTTAACGTCGAGACGCCGGCGGCACCCTGCGTCGTCGTTGCTGATGGCGATCAGATTGCCCAGGTGATGCAGAACTTGGTCGACAATGCGTGCAAATACGGCAAGCAGGGCGCGACTCTGTCGCTCTCGGCCGCCCTGCCAAGCCCAGGCGCACGCTGGCCGTCCCGCCCCGGTGTGCTGATAACCGTGACGGACCAGGGGCCGGGGATACCGCGCCACCACCTGCCCCGGCTGACGGAGCGATTCTACCGTGTCGACGCGGGACGTTCGCGCGCAGTCGGCGGCACCGGACTTGGTCTCGCCATCGTCAAGCACATCGTCAGCCGTCACCGCGGCCAGCTCGTCATCGAGAGCGACGAGGGCGTGGGTACCAGCGTGCGAGTGTGGCTGCCGCTCGCGGGATCGGCCACACCGGCACCTGTTCGGGAACGGCCCGAATGACTATGTCCCCACCTTGAGTTGCTCCGGGATCCTGAACGCCCGTGTGATCGCGCCTTCGTGTTCGCGGCTGGCGCGATAATTCGCCCCGCTTAACTCAATTTGCTTGTTGCCGGCCTGACGCTGCACTAGTTCTGCGATCAACGAGCGGGCCCGGGTGAGCACTCGGGTTAACGCAAACGGGGATTTCGAGCCGATGCCTTTGACCGAAACGATGGTCTTGCCCCAGGCCGAAGCGGTGATTCGTCCGGAACCTTTCCTTCGTCTTGTCAAGCATTTGTGCGCCGCGGAACTCGGCGACGTCGCCAACGCCGCCTGGGCGCTAGGGCTGATCCAGCTTGAATCGGGGATCTACCCGCGACTGGACGCAGCGAAGCGCGCCGGTTGCATCGAGCGCGTGGCGGAGTTTCTCGGCCTCGATCAGCCCGGCGACCTGCCCGCTTTGCGCGAGGCGGACAGGCTCGAGGGCCTGGCCGAGACCGCCTATAAGCTGTTCGGGCGTGGCTGGCGGAGCGTGACGTTCCGCACCTCGGGCAGCACGGGCCCGCCCAAGCGCGTCACCTTGCCGGCGTCGATGCTGATCGAAGAGATCGCGGAGCTCGACACGATCGTGCCGCCATCGCGGAGCATTTCCGCCTGGGTGCCCGGCCACAACATCTACGGCTTTCTGTTCAGCGTGCTGCTGCCGAGCGCGCGCCGGGCGGAGCTGCGCGACGAGTTGCAGGCGCCGCCGACGACGCGGGTCGAGCGGTTGCGCGCGGGCGACGTGGTGATTGCCTACCCGGGCGCGCTCAATCGGCTGGCCGAGACGCCGGCGCGCTGGCCGGCGGATGTCAGCTCCACCAGCGCTGGCGCGCCGCTCGATGCGGACGCCGTCCGTACCCTCTTCGCGCACGGGTTAGAAGCCATCGTCGAAATGTATGGATCGACCGAAACAAGCGGCGTGGGATCGCGGCGGCTGGATCGGTCCACATTCGATCCGGCATCGATCAAGGGCTTCACCCCGCTGAGCTTCTATCGCGTGATGCGCGACGCCTCCGGCGAGCCGACGCTGCAACGGCGGATCGTCAATGCCGACGGGACGGTGACGTGGCGGGTACCCCCGATCCAGGATTCGCTGGTCTGGGCGGACGACGGCCGCTTTACGATCGGGCCGCGGCTGGACCACGCGGTGCAGGTCGCGGCGGTCAACGTATGGCCCGGGCAGGTCGTGCGCGTGCTCTGCGGTCACGCAGCGGTCGCCGACGCCGCCGTGCGCCTGATGCGACCGGACGAGGGCGGCGCCGAGCCGCGGTTGAAGGCGTTCATCGTCCCGCGATCGCCCACCGCGGACGCGGCGGCCCTGGAGACCGCGCTGCGCCGCCACTGTGCGGAGCGACTGCACGCGGAGGCGTGCCCGGCGCGGTACCGCTTCGGATCCGCCCTGCCGCGGACCGACGCAGGCAAGCCGGCCGACTGGACATGATGTGCCGGCCGAGCCAGGAACCTGCAACCCGGCAGCCGTGTTCGTCGGTGCGCACGGACTTGCGGGTGGGCGATCACGAAAGCGCGGTGCGCGTTTCCCGTTCTCGCTTGGCGCAGGCCGGGGGTAGATATTGCTCGCCGCGCCGATCACCTTGATGAGTAGATGGTGGTCGACGGAGCACGAAGGAGTACAGCCGTTGGCGGATAAGAGCGGCTCAGCTACCGCGAGCGACCTCGTCTTCCGGCATGTCGACGCCTGCGAGGAGGAGGGAGCGGGCGAGCGATCCGGCCGGCGCTACGTTGCGGCATGTCCTGCCGTCGGGCACAATCACGCGGAGCCCGGCGATATATTCGACATCGACCGGG
>Ga0209415_10009070_pt1 | contig 17123 bp, 15 predicted proteins | sample PeaSoiSIISIP2007_FD_187696 | JGI IMG/M metagenome (GOLD analysis project Ga0209415, IMG submission 187696) | Peat soil microbial communities from Weissenstadt, Germany - SII-SIP-2007 (SPAdes) (version 2) | ecosystem: Environmental > Terrestrial > Soil > Wetlands > Peat | place: Germany... | reverse complement strand
TGGAAGTAGAATTACGGATGACTGGGATGTGCCATAACTACCAGAATGTGTGTTATCCCCGCCATATGTTGCGGTTACTGTTACTTGATTTGTAGACGATATGGATGGAGTATATGATACGACACACACATTAGATGAAAGCATGCATGAAACTGGATTAAATGTGCCCCCTGCATTACCATCACTCCATGATACAGTACCAGCAATTTGTTCTGGTGAAATAGTTGTATCAGATAGTGTTGCAGTAAACTGTACGTGAGACCCTCTAGCTATGGTTCCTGTATTTGGTGTGACCGTTGTGACAGTATTAGATTTGGAAGAGATAGTTACAGATGATGTACCGGTACTACTAGAGTGTAAATTATCTCCATCATATGCGGCAGTCACTACTATTGAATTTGGATGATTGATTGCAGTGGTGTACGATACAATACAGTTACCAGATGAAAGTATGCATGAAACTGGATTAAATGTGCCCCCTGCATTACCATCACTTAATGATATAGTCCCAGTAGGAATGGTTGGCAAGTTGGATGTATCATCTATTGTCACGCTAAGTTGAACTTGAGATCCAGGATTTATCATTACAATATTTGGTACGATGGTGGTAGTGGTATTATTTAGTAGATTTGGTGGCACAGAATATGTTCCCACACTCACATAATGAGAGGTATCTCCGCCATAGTTTGCAGTGATAATTATCGTATTTGCATAATTTTGTGGCGGCGTATATGATACAGAACAGATTCCTGATGATAAAATACAATATGACGTACTAAATGTGCCTCCCACATTTCCATCACTCCAGGATATAGTCCCAGTAGGAATGGTTGGCAAGTTGGATGTATCCATAAGTGTTGCAGTAAACTGGACCTCAGAACCAGGGGTTATTGGAATGATATTTGGTATGATGGTGGTAGAAACTACATGAAGTACATTTGCTGTTAAAGTGGAGGTATTAGAGCTACCAGAATGTGTACCATCTCCACCATAGTGTGCAGTTATTATTATTGTACTTGGATAATTTTGAGGTGGCATATATGATACGATACAAACACCAGATGATATTCCGCATGTAGCAGAGTTAAACAAACCTCCCACATTTCCATCACTCCATGATACTATGCCAGTAGGAATGGTTGGCAAGTTTGATGTGTCAGTGACTTGCACAATAAAGGATGTTGGAGATCCTTGATTCATCACAAAATTAGGTGTTACAACAACTGATGTGAAATGTATGAAATTTACTGGCAGATTAGATATTTGTGGCATGCCATGATGAGATGAAGTCATGTTATATCCGGCAGTATTGTTTGAAAATGCTCTTTGCGGTATACCGTGATAAGGTGAAGTCATGTTATTTCGTGGGGCAGGTGATGTAGTTGATTGACTAGTACTAGGTTGTATAGTAGAACTGTTAGTACTTGGAGATGTAGTTGGTTGACTAGTACTAGGTTGTATAGTAGAACTGTTAGCATTATTTTGAGAATTTGTAGTGCCATCTACTGAAATAATTTGAAATGATGAGGATCCATTATTTGTAGATATGTTTGAAACTGAGTCGCTTGACGAATTGATAATGCTAGAATTACCAAGTGATTCCATGGAAAATGCATATTGTGGAAAAACTAACATTGCCACAAAGAAAATAAAGATCAGTAGTGTAAATGTCATTTTGCTTTATATGGGCAATTCAATAAATAAAGAATTACGACACATTGTTCGGTAACATTGTTACTGATAAAAGTGTAACAATTCATTATGGGAGAATTCAAGAATTAATCCCGTGAATTATCTTTCTAAAATCTAAATTTTCGAGATATTCCCAAGACACCAATGACAGATATGACTACAATCATGCCTGCAAGAGAACCAAATTCTGGTATAGGCATAGCAAGTTTGGAATTCATTGTAATGTGGTATTTGTCTACAAAGCCTGCAGTTACTTCCAGCGCATATTGAGATGGTTGTCCGGTTCGATTATAGATTGGACATGTAGACTGGTCAGCAAAAGTACAAGGTGGAACGTTCTGTTCTATGTGTAATACATTTCCATTACTATCAAACCAAATCATGTCAAGTGAAAATTTCATGTTTGGCATCCACATGGCAAGAACTTGAGGGGCATTAGGTATGAAAAGCATACCTTCAGTGTAAGGAAGCGGATCACTATTCTGCAATCCTTGTTCCATTTTATCTGGCGTATCAGCTATTTTCACATTGAGAGTAACATTATCTAGGGTTATTTCCTGACTGGAAAAAGTACTTTGGTTAGATGATAATACAAATGCTGTAGAAGCACTACTATCGGCTTGGGCATATTTAACAAAAAATAGCAAGAGCAGGCATACAAGTAATGCTGAAAAAAGTAACGATTTTTTCAATTATATCTTACATGTCGGGGGTAGAAAATTAACTTTTCAATAAATCAAGTCTAAAAGTTACTGATCTTTTTTCAAATATGTGTTTTAAATCGCATGTTGTCTGCAAATTATCTCAAGCACTACCTTGTTTTCTTTTACAGTGTATCTATAATCTCTTTAATATGGAGTGGAATCTCTGGTAATTCACCAATGTGGCTGATGTTATTCTGTAACACATCTGGACCTATTCTCCTCACTCTTTGGGTCCCAATTAATGTAGCAATGCCACGGTCTATATCCTTTTGAGGTAAAACCGCTTTTAGTTTTTCAAGCAAGGTGTTCTCATCTTCATACTTGCTAATGGCATGCTGTAAAAGTATCAGTTTGTCTTCGTTGGATAAATCCGTCATTCACTATAATCAGTTTTATCTTGATAAAAAATCTTTTTAAAAAACATAATTTCTTAGAAAAATTATCGAAGTGTCATATTACTCTAGCACCAATAATTAGAAATAGCATCAAATAGTACAAAATAGTCAGGTAAGAGAAAATTATGATTCAAGTTATAGGATATGCCGCAGATCAAGCAAAAGCGCCACTGGCCCCACATGTATTTCAAAGACGTGAACCTCGTGATTGTGATGTAGTAATAGATATCCAATATTGTGGTATATGTCATACGGACATACATCAAGTAAATGATGAGTGGGGCGGTTCTGTTTTTCCAATGGTTCCAGGACACGAGATAGTAGGAGTTGTTTCTCAAGTTGGAAAACAAGTGGCTCATTATAAAATAGGAGACAGGGTGGGGGTAGGGTGTTTTGTAGATTCTTGTCGCAAATGTACTCCATGTAGTAAAGGACTAGAACAATATTGTCTTGAAGGAATGACTACAACATACAATGGTGTAGAAAGGGATGGAAAGACGCCAACTCAAGGAGGATACTCGAACAAAATTGTAGTTGATGAAAACTATGTTCTCAAAATTCCAGACAATTTACCACTGGATAAAACAGCTCCTCTGCTATGTGCAGGCATTACCCTCTATTCTCCTCTCAAGCATTGGCAAGCAGGTCCGGGAAAGAAAGTTGCAATAATTGGCCTTGGAGGCCTAGGACACATGGGAGTAAAGATTGCACATGCGTTAGGTGCTGAAGTAACCGTACTGAGTCACTCGCTCAAAAAACTAGAAGATGGTAAAAAAATGGGGGCTGACAAATTTTATGCTACATCAGATCCTGAAATATTTGAGAAACTACAAGGATACTTTGATTTGATAATTAGCACCGTCTCGACAGACTTTGATTTGAATAAATTTTTGAATTTGTTAACACTTGATGGCACAATGGTACAAGTCGGTCTTCCTGAAAAGGAAACACAGGTGGGATTTGTATCATTAATTAGTACTCGTCGAAGTCTTGCAGGCTCACTTATTGGCGGAATTCTAGAGACCCAGGAGATGCTCAATTTTTGCAGCAAGAACAACATTGTAAGTGATATTGAGATAATTCCAATTCAAAAAGTCGATGAGGCATACAAACGAATCTTAAACAGCGATGTTAGATATAGATTTGTCATAGACATGAAGTCACTCAAATGACTAGTTAATACAGAATGTATTTTTCATCACACATTCAGATAAAAAATCCACTCGGTAGATTATGCATGTAATTCAGCTATCCTCTTAAACCCCATACTAGATGTATAAGAGTAGATTTTGGATTTAGAGAAATTCACTGAAGATGTATACACTGTGGCTGAAAACCTAACAACTGGGCAGGCGCCGGAAATCAAGGCCAAGATAAATTTCGTGAGAGAGAGACTAATCGAACTATACAAGAAAAATCTTGTAAAAATTAACCATTCAGTATTGGAGATAATCTGCGCCTCAAATCTGATAGCGCATGGATACACTGTGGATATAGAAAAACAACTTTCCAATATTCTAGTCTGTGACGTATTTGCAACAAAAGGAGATGGCACATTTATTATGGAAATTGAAACTGGGTTTACCCCACCAGATCATGCACTAGATACTATAGACTACTATGTAGCAAGAATATCAAGTAAAATTGCAAGATATAGCAAGCATTGCTCAAAGTTTGCGTTAGCAACACCAGTTGTTGGAATTTTACCAATTCCAAAATTATTCTTAAAACCTCCAAAGGATAGAAAACCAGAAGAAATTCAAAAAATCAAATCACTAGTAGATAGATTTTATAAAAATCCGCCAATCGATACAGACGACATACTAAATGCACATCTGCATTCAATATATCTAATCAATATAGACAAGGGATTTGCAAAACAGCTAGACCCGTACACATATCTTGAACTTACAGAAAAACTCCAAGACGCAAGTGGATTAGACCTATGAGAGAAAATTTCAATTAACTCTTTTTTTATGTGTATATAATGATTCAGAGTATAAAATGTCCAATTTGTAGACAGAAATTCATAGAGCATTCTGAATTGCAAGAACAAATCTGTAAAATCATCATGGTAAAAGAATTTGCAGGAAATTGTCTTGGATTTGATGTAGAACACTGGAAAAAAAAGCAAGACATGTGAGAATTTAGTTTTCAGTTGTACGAATGACATGTTGAGAATCTAAAATGACGTATTTATAAAAAATACCCCAAACTGTGAACTATTCCATATTACTCAAAATATGTTTTAAGATAAAAGCAATGTCAAATAAAGATAATACATAATTGTATTGAAAAGTGTCATCCGTCCTTGAGTGGGCATGGCAATTCCTAGTAATAACATGCCAACGCATCGTACTACCTTTCCCTCCTTGCCATTGTCGTACATTTCTGAAGAACGGTGTTTTCATACACCTCTTCCCTAACCAGAAATGTTCAAACATCACCTAACAAGAAAATCAAGTCCTTACCTGAAGTTCTTTATTGTCAAGCGAGTCTTCACATTTGTCGGTCGGATGACAGCATAGTATGCTGCATCGTGAAATAAAAGGACTACCTATATAGAATCTATAGATCTAAATGAATAAAATTCGTAAATTTTTATTTACAGATAATCTTTTTTGAGAATAAGTTTGTTGACCAGTCGTATTATTCTACGATATAATGGATTTTTCTCATCATCTCGAATTGCAAGTGTACCATCCTTGCAATAATACACTGCGACCTTTCCATCTAGAGAGATAATTTCAAACGAGTCATACGTGGATTCATGAAATGAGGAGGCTGGAACACCATTTGATCAGTTTGCAATCCTTTTTTTACACGAAGGTAAGAACATGTGGAATGCTTCTATAACTTGTCACATACGACCAATTAATCTACATTCAGAGTAGTCAATTATTTTATTATTGAATCTTTTTTGCCTGCATTGACTTTCTTCGCTCTTCAGTACAAGATTTCATTTGTTCTGGGGTGTGCTCTTTTACAGGTCGTGAACACATGGCACATGTAGGAATAATTTCTATTGGTTTTCTTTCAAACTTCATAATATTCAGGATCTTGATAATCTGATTCTATCACCAATAAATTATTTTTGTTCGTCGACTGGTCTAATTGTATAATGGAACGTAGGATCAGACCAGAAATACCCAGGTGTGATGTAAGAAACGCGGCAGCTTCTTCCAGTGCATTTGCGCCCCTCCATCCTTCATCATATGTCATTTCTATTATCCCCTTGTCTGTTTCAACAAGTGCCGTAATCAGAGAATAAGGTCCAAGAGCATCATCCTTTTTTTGGATGTATAGATTCAAGGTCACATTTTTTACGACGTGTCCTTGTTCCAAGAATTTCCCTCCAGACATTAATGCAATTGTTTTATCAGGTGTCCTGTCCATTCTCTCAGGATCTGCAACTTCGATTACCTTTTTCACATACTAATTACGTAACCAATCTAGATAATCTTTGCAGGCAGACAAACTATATCCCATCCCGACTCATCTTTTCGAGATTTTATGCCTATGGAAGATATTATTTTGAAATGTATCGGATTCTACTTTTCGTCGTCAATGGTTCCGCCTTGACCATAAAGTACAGGTATTGAGATTGTACTTGTGACATGCGGAACAGTTCTTACTTTGCTTATGGTGGAATCTACTTTTGTCACATCATCTGCTACAATTTTAACAAATACATCATATTTACCCATGATTCCATTTACTTCAACGATATTTGACAATTCTTTAATTTTTTGTATTACCTCTTTTTCATTTCCTGGAATGCATGTTGCAAGAATGTATGTAATCATACACAAGCATAACCAACATCTGATGTTAAATATCTTTTGAAAAAGAATCACCTCTAAACCAATTTGTTAGATTGTTTCAACATAGCATGGTATCATCTTATAACCAAAAAGTCAAACATGAAAATAAAGAACAATTCTACAGATGAACTGATCAAAATGTCAGAAACAGTACGGGAAGAGATTACACGTGATGTTATGGAAACTTTTGGAATAGATTTGTCTCATCAAGAACTAATTCATCATGACAAGACAAAACCCGTATGGACCCAGCAGATTCAAGATAATAAATCTATAAAAATTGAGCTTGATTCATTTCTGAATCTTGTCAAAAACAACGTAGAACGCATGCCCGAAATGATACAATTTGAGAAAGATCACCCGTCAGCAGATATTTCAAACCATCCACAGGATTCCATATCGTATGATCTAGAATTTTTATGGATATGCGAATCTCATGTCAAAAAGTTTGAAAATGAAAAATATCTCTCAGAAAAAGAGATTGTCAAATATTATACAAAGATTCAACAATTAAAAGACGAGATAAAGGACATAACAATAGGCCAAAGTTTGCAAAACTAGTAAAAACCTAAACCGAAATCTTCCTGGTTCTAGACAATATTATCACTGTAATCATGGCAATAGAAATGGCAAGTGTGGCAAATTGACCAAATTCTGGAATTACAGATGTACCAGATAATTCAAGTTCTTTAGAGCCTATTGGGAGGTAACAATCAAGTATTCGCATGGTGTCAGTTTCACTTTGAGTGCATTGAATATTATTTCCATCAACCGTGAGTGTAATATCCCCACCCGATGTATCCACTATTTCCTTTGGAATTTGATATTTTTGTTCTACCGTACTTGTTGTAACGTTGAAGGTATTCATTGCAACTGTAATCTTGTTATCTGTAGTAGATACTGAGACTTCACCATATTGTACCAAATTTGTTCCAATTGTTCTAACTGCTATCTGACTGTCAAGTACTGGAATTATAGTCAATGTACTAGGGGTAACAGTAAAATGAAACTGTAATGTCTGGGTGTCATATTTTACATTGACAGTATAATCTCCACCAATAGAATCATCACTTATCACAAAATCATGAACAAAGAGATTGTTTGACAAGTCAACTTGACCAACATCATATACATTTCCTATGGGATTTCGTATGATTATCGTGACTGGATTGCTATCTACTACCTGTGGAACTGAGCCGGTAATTGTCACCTTATCCCCTTGCTCATACGAACTCTTGTCTGATGTTGCAGTGATTGTTCCAGTATCTGCATAAGCTGGAAAAACAATTGAAGATATGGCAAGAAAAGATAGCAGAATAATTACATTATTTTCAATTTTCATCCAAAAGCTCTTGGGGCCCATATGATATTTAACTGTGATTTAATTTCGTACAACTGATATAATGTTAGAAAAATGAGTCAAGACCTGCCTTTGTCTTTGGTATCTCTTGCTGTTCTAAGAATTTAGTCATCTTCTCACCCATGCCTTTGGCAGCTGTAACTTTACGTTTTCCTATCCAGTAATAGGTCTCATCAGTAGTATCTTTTGCAATCAATACGACCAATTTGCCATAGTCTTTTCTTCCAGTACGGCCTTTTCTCTGAACATAACGAATCGAGCTTGGGACGTTATCAAAAAATACCACCAGATTAACTTCAGAAATATCCAGACCTTCTTCCCCCACCCGGGTTGCAATAAGTACTTTGTATTCACCATCTCGAAATTTCTGTATTGTCTCTATCTGTTTTTTTTGTTTAAGCCCAGTCTCCCCTGCCTTTCCAATTAAAAATCCAGCTGGAATTCCCATTTCATTTAATTTTTTATGTATTACGTCTACAGAATCCCTATAGCTAGTAAAAACAAGTGCCTTACCAGAAATTCCATGTAAAACTTCTTTTAGTTTTTCCATCTTGGAATGCTCAATTCCTTTTGCCTGTGCTTCTCTTGCAAGACGTACCGCTTTTCCAAAATTTATGTCATTTTCAAATAAATCTTTTATACCGGCCCCTTTCTTTTCTTGCGTCCTATCACAGAACCTAAGAAATGATGTTACACCGTGGGATTCAAAGACATGTAGTGCATGAATTAATCGTATTGCAGTAAAAAGTGGCTTGGCAGCTCTGCGATTCTGTCGTATTACAAATTCCCGTACACGTAAAAGTTCAGACATAGACCTATTCCCAGACAGATTTAGGCCCAATTTTTTCAATTCAGAGTATCTCGAATCAATGGCATCTTTGATCAAGGCCTGGATCTCTTTCATCTCAGGTGGAAGTTCTACTGTTATCCATTGAGTATCAGTCTGCTGAACATATGGGCTTACATCTGGACTCTCTTCAGTTCTCTGTGCAATACTTGCAATTTTTAATATTCTTACCATATCTTCTGCTTTTTGTTTTTCACTAGGCAATGTGGCAGTCATTCCAATGATTCTAACATCCATGTTCGAAAATCTTTCCGCAATTCCAGAATATGCATAATCGCCTACTGTTCTATGTGCTTCATCAAATATTACTAACGAAAACTGTTCTGGTGATACTATTTGTCTATCTAAATCATTTTTTACAATCTCAGGTGTTGCACAGATAACACTGTTAATCCAAAGTTTTTTTCGTTTAGCAAGAAGGTCTTCACCGGTAACTAGTGTGACATCGTCAATTAACAAATTATTTTTTAAAAATTCATAATGTTGGTGTGCAAGTACTCTAGTTGGTGCTAAAAACAGCACGCCACCTTTTCCTCTAGACAAAAATTCTGCAATCACATGTAATGCTACTGTTGTTTTTCCCAATCCTGTAGGTAAGACAATCAAACAGTTTTCAGAGATTGCCTGCTTTGCCAAATTATCCTGATATGCTCTATGTTCAATACTTGATTTTTTTATATACCGATGCTCTACAAAGTTGTCAGTCAATTGTATCCACATTTGGTAATCTTGGGTAAAAAGCTTGTTTAAAATTAAGAGCTAAGCTTTGCTTACTTTTGTTTTCACAAATTTGTAATCTTATATTGAAGCACGATACAGTTTGACTGTGAACAAGACATTTGAACGTCCAACATGGGATGAATATTTCATGCTTCAGGCAGAGCTTGCAAAATTACGTTCTAATTGCATTACAAGACATGTGGGAGCAGTCATTGTACGAGGAAATAGACAGATTGCTACAGGATATAATGGAACACCACCTGGTGTCAAGAACTGTTTTGAGGGCGGCTGCAAGAGATGTCAGCTTCGTATGGAGGGAAAAGTTGCTTCAGGAGAAGGACTAGACAGATGTTTATGCAATCATGCAGAAGCCAATGCAATAATGCATTGTGCCATATTGGGAGTAGGGTCTGGCACAAAAGACTCTACGCTGTATACTACATTTGTTACATGTCTTGAATGCAGTAAGATGGCAATTACAATAGGGATCAAAAGAATAGTCTGCCTTGGGAGTTATCCTGAAACAGATTATGATCTATTACATGAAGCCGGATTGGAAGTTGTAGTTTTAGATAGAAGTAGAATAAATTATTGGATAAAGGTATTACTTGAAGAACCAAGTGTCAATCTAACACCAAAGTGATGATATAATGTCAAACGCAGTAGAAGAAGTAACCACCACAATGCCACCTGCACTACTTGTTTCGGCATCATATGATGGAATGAAAAAATGTGCGGTACTGAAATTTTATGAACCAAAATCACAGACACTAAAACTCTGGTATGACAATACCGGCCACAAACCATATTGTTACTCAAAATTAGATCCTGAAGAATTAAAATTTTTGTCAAGTAGAACTGATGTGGTAAAACTAGAACGGGTGCAACGACAAGACTTGCTAAAAGACAGGATGATCAACGTTACAAAAATCACAGTATCAGATCCGCTTGCAATTGGTGGAACACAGACTGACAAGAGCATACGAAATATAATGGAGACATGGGAATCTGACATAAAATATTATGAAAATTATTTATATGATAATTCTCTAATTGTTGGAAGATATTACAGTGTAGAAGAGGGTAAACTCAAAGAATATAATTATCCCATACCAGACGAGGTCCAACTTGCACTCAAAGGTCTGCTGTTTGACAAAGTAACAAACATGGGAATCATAGATTCCAAAGAATTTCAAAATCACATAAGTGAATGGGCAAACCTTCTCAACCAACCCATACCCAACATAAAACGAATTACTTTTGATATTGAGGTAGAATCTGAGACTGGAAGACTTCCAGATGCAAAAATTGCAGATAAAAAAATCACAGCAATTGGATTTTGTGCAAGTGATGATTTCAAGGCAGTCTTTGTTCTAAAAAGGGCAGGGCGTCCGATGGGAACAAACGAACTTCCAGAAGGCGTTAAAATTTCTTTTTATGAAGAAGACAAAGAAGCAGATATGATAAAAGACGCATTCAAAATTTTAGAAAGCTATCCATTTGTTATGACATTTAACGGAGATGATTTTGATATGCCTTTTATGTATAACAGGGCAGAACGTCTAGGTGTTCCACTAAAAGAGATTCCGCTAATAATGATGCGTGATTCTGCTACGCTCAAAAAAGGAGTTCATATTGACTTGTACCGTGCATTTTCCAATCGTTCATTTCAAATCTATGCATTCTCACACAAGTATAATGATTTTTCACTAAACAGTATCTGTGAAGGACTCATCGAAGAGTCCAAGACAGAGTATGAAGGCGAATTGGAAGATTTGTCATTTTATGAATTGGCAAATTATTGTTTTAATGACGCAAGAATAACGCAAAAGCTTACTAGTTTTAACAATGATCTTCTGATGAATCTACTTGTCGTAATTACAAGGATTGGAAGAATGCCAATTGATGACATATCAAGAATGGGAGTATCACAGTGGATTCGTAGTTTATTTTATTATGAACATAGAAAGCACAATTTTTTGATTCCAAGAAGGGATGAGCTTGATCTAAAATCAGGAGCCGCATCAACTGAAGCAATAATAAAAGATAAAAAATATCGTGGAGGGCTGGTTGTAGAACCAACAGAGGGAATTCACTTTAATGTCTCTGTAATGGATTTTGCCAGTCTATATCCCAGTATAATAAAAGTGAGAAACTTGTCCTATGAGACAGTACGCTGTACGCATGACGAATGCAAAAAAAACACCATTCCAGGAACAAGTCACTGGGTATGTACCAAAAAGAATGGACTTACTGCCATGCTTATTGGTTCTCTGAGGGACTTGCGTGTAAACTATTACAAGAGTTTGTCCAAAAACCCAAGTCTTTCTGCAGATCAAAAGCAGCTATACACAGTGGTTAGCCAAGCACTCAAAGTTATTCTAAATGCAAGCTATGGGGTAATGGGTGCAGAAATATTTCCACTGTATTGTTTACCAGTTGCTGAAGCCACAACGGCAGTTGGACGATATACAATTTTAGAAACAATTGAAAAATGCAAATCATCTGGAATCGAGGTATTGTATGGAGACAGTGTACTTCCAGACACACCCATCATAATTCGTAGAAAAGGAGTCGTAGATGTGATACCTATAGAATCATTGATGCCACAAACTGTAACCAGTTCAAGATACGATAAATTTGGAGATGTCGAAGTGTTAACAGAAAAAGGATTCACTAAAATAAAATATGTCTACAGACACAAGGTAAAGAAAAAAGGGTACAGAGTTCTTACTAGAAAAGGGTTTGTAGAGTGCACAGAGGATCATAGTCTTGTCATAGATGGAAATAATGTAAAACCATCAGAACTAAAAAGCGGAGATAAAATTAATCTGATTAAATTCAAAGCAGAATCTAAAGTTAATGTAAGTCCTGACCTGAGCTGGCTATTTGGACTTTTTATTGCGGAAGGTACATGTGGTATCTACACATATGAAAAGAATACAAAGAATTCCTGGAGAATTGTAAATCAAAACAAAAAATTATTACAAAAAGCACAGAAAATTATACTAGAACATTTATCTTTGGAAACAAGCATCATGGACATACGTAAAAGTAGTTCTACATATGCGCTTGTTCCTAAAGGTAATCATAAATTATTTGTTGATTATTTCAGATTTCTTTGTTATCGTGGTGATCAAAAGGGCATACCTCAATCCATACTAAATGCCAACATTGAAGCAAAAAAGGCATTCATTAATGGAATGTTAGAAGGTGATGGACATACTGACATAAATGGATTAACAATACTTGATCAAATTCACAAGACAGTAATGACTGGTATTGTAATCATGCTCGAACAACTTGGATTAGAATATTCTTTACAAATAAGAAAGGACAAACTAAATGTTTGCAGACTCAGAATAATCAAAGACCAAACAGACACAAGAATAAAACAATCTGACATTATCAAGAAAATTGAAACATTTGACATAAACGGGTATGTGTACGACTTGGAAACAAAAAATCATCACTTTTGTGGTGGATTGGGCAACATATTACTTCACAACACCGATTCATTATTTTTAAAAGCACCATCAAGAGATCAAGTGCAACTAGTAGTTGATTGGGCAAAGATAGAGTTTGGAGTTGATTTGGATTTGGACAAAGAATACCGTTATGTTGTATTTAGCACAAGAAAGAAAAATTATCTCGGAGTACAAAAAGACGGTAAAGTTGATGTCAAGGGCCTAACAGGAAAAAAATCCCATACGCCTCCATTTATCAGACATTTGTTTTATGAAATATTGGACATATTGTCCCAAGTTCAAAATGAGCAAGAATTCTCACAATCCAAGGCAAAGATTGGTGATATGATAGCAGGATATGCCAAGAGATTAAAGGCAAAACAAATTCCATTGACAGACCTTGCGTTTAATGTCATGATAAGCAAGGCGCCATCAGAATATGTAAAAACTATACCGCAACATATTCGAGCTGCAAAATTATTGGAACAAACAAGAGAAATAAAAAAAGGAGACATCATATCATATGTGAAAATCATCAACAAGCCGGGGGTAAAACCTGTGGAGATGGCACGGCCCGATGAGATTGATACTCCAAAATACATGGAGTTCATGGAAAGTACGTTTGACCAGATTTTATCCTCAATGGACCTTGATTTTGCAAGCCTAATTGGTGCCCCCAAGCAGACCGGATTGGACCAATTCTTTTGGAAATAGCCTAGCATCCGATTTAGAAGGCCTATCTTTGTTCCAATTCTTGATATTCGTATGACAAAATCATGGCAGAATATACCATATTGTTGTCTTTGTCAAAACTATGAGAATATTTGACGTCCTTGACGTATTTTCCATCGGAGATTGCTTTGTTGATTGATGTTACAAATTCCAATTGGTCATGCGTTGTTATAACTTCAATTCTCAATACTGAGAGTATGATTCTGGCGATAAAAGGGCACAGGGGATTTTAATTGACCGAACTTGTATTTGCTATCAAGTCATACGTAAGGTTTTAAAATTAATTTAAGAGTAAAAAAAGAGAAAAAGATTTTGGGATTGCTATTGCGATCCGCTTTGATATGTCCAGTCAGAACCAGTTGTAGTGCCCGGTGTAGTTGCACCTGGTGTAACTGTTCCTCCAGATGGAGCATTGTTTGATTTCCATGCGCCTGGACCCATTTGGTGTTCATGCATCATGCCTCTTGCGTGACCCATGCCAGAGCCACCCATATGAAATGCGTGTCCTGGTGAGGTGTAAAGTATAGCTCCAGATGATGGATCAATAATCACGGAATATACCATGCTATTGCTGTCGATTACTTTGAAGGCATATACAAGATCTCCTTGCATTGGTTTCAAGCTTCCACTGATTACCTTGCCACCACCAGTAATTGCTGAGTCTGTTGCAGCTGTGTTTGCAGCATCAGAGAAGCTTACTGTAGCTTTTGACAAAAGTAACTGTTCAATATTTATTGAACCCTGGATTGTTGGTTTTGCCGGAGTAGTTTGTGCAGATGCTGCTGACATTCCCGCTGTGGCAATTATTGCCACACCAATTATGATAGCAAGCAACTTTTTGTGTGCTACTAGGCTCTGTGTATTCATGTCGTAATTACTGAAAAGTCGATATAAAGAATTGTGACACCTTGTTCAGTAACAATGTTAACTAATATCTTAAATATGACATTAAAAGTCTTCAAAGGCACGCATGAAATCTCATGTGTTGACAGGAAGAGCACGTTTCCATCTTCATGCTTACAGGCATGGTAATTGTCAGAAAACCTATAAAACCAGTAAATTGGTCAAAACATTACACCTGTGTGTCAAGACAATCATTACTATAATTTATAAAGAAAGTTATAGAAATTACAACTATGCGAAAAGATTCATGTAGAAACTGTGGTGTAACTATGCAGGAATTTCAACATTGCACCGTATGTAACGTAGTAAACCAGTTCGTTTGCGCCCACTGTAGAAGAGCAAGTGATGAACAGGTTCACATGGAATGCAGTCATATCACAAGAGAACTTGTCCTAAATTAGTCAGTTATCAAAATTTCAAAACTAGTTAAACGATTTTCCTTTCCATATGGCCATATTTCGAATCCACACCAAAAACAGGATCTGAAATATTATTATACTACCACAAAATGATGAGCGTTACAAATGAGTTTTCTTGATTTATACATGAATCGCAATCCGCTAATTACCAGTCCAAGCGAAGACGGCGACGTATCTGCCATAGTATATGGAATTCCATTTGATTCAACTCATTCTTTTAGACCAGGTACAAGATTTGGCCCAGATGCAGTTCGACAAGCCTTTAACAATATAGAAATTTTCTCAACAAGATTCAACGTAGACTTGGAAAGTGTCAATATCGAAGACCTTGGAAATACATATCATACTGTAGTTGCAACCGAGGTTCTTGACATGATAGGAAAAATTACCGCAGAACTTGCTGTAAGAGACAAACAGATGATAATTTTAGGAGGAGAGCATTTGATAACTTATGGAACATACATGGCATTTCCAAAAGAAACTGGATATATCGTATTTGATGCACATTATGATTTGCGAGACGAATATGCGGATATCAAGTTAAGTCATGCAGCTTATCTTAGAAGAATTATAGAAAAAAGAGGTCCAGAAAACATTGTTCATGTTGGTGCAAGATCATTTGTAAAAGAAGAACTTGCATTCAAGACAGAACATAAAGTAAATACTGTTACTGACAAAGACATTAGAGAAGGCAGGGGACCTAAAATGGTCAAGGATTTCATGTCAACTTTTGATAAAATCTATGTAAGCATTGATTTAGACGTGTTAGACCCAGCATTTGCACCAGGAGTTGGCAACCCAGAAGCTATGGGAATTACCTCACGTGAACTATTTGACATGATATATGCATTAGAAGGAAATACAATTCGATGTATGGATATCGTAGAATTATGTCCTCCATATGACAACGGTGCAACCGCATCTGTTGCAGCAAAACTAATGTCCGAAGTCATTGCAATGAATCTATCCCGCAAGTAACTTAAGGTAGAAGATAGATATCATATCTAGTGGAAAGAGACATTTCTGAATTAATCAAAAAAGGTTCACAGTTAATCATAGATGGGAATTTTGAAGAAGCATTGAGTTACTTTGATCAAACAATTATTATGCAACCAAACAATCCCGATTTATTAAACAAAAAAGGAATTGCATTACGTGGCCTTGGCAGATATGACGAAGCTATAGAATGTTTCAACAGATCATTACAGCTTGACCCAAGAGATTTAGACGCGTCTTGATTTGCATTAGACCATAATTTGCGGCCTTTTTGCAACACTTCGACCCATGTTTATTCGCATAAACGGTTTTTCCTTGGTCTCTTCTTGAATATCTGCAATAAATTCTGCGACGGAGAGATTTCTAGGGTCTTTTGATTTCCTATCTCGAATTGACAGTGTGGTAGAATTTACTTCCTTTTCGCCTATGACTATGATATACCTAATCCATTCAGTCTCTGCATCTCGAATACTTTTTCCAACACTCTCGTTTCTATCATCCACATCAACACGAATGTTACTTTCAGTTAGAGTATCAGCAAGTTTTTCACAGTGTTCCAAAAACTCTGGTTTGACAGGAATAAGTCTTACCTGTGTTGGTGCCAGCCATAATGGAAACATTGGTTTTCTTCCCTCTCTTTGATCTGTTGCAGCTTTTTCCAATAATGTGTATATGACTCTCTCAATTGCACCACTTGGAGAGTTGTGTAAGATTATAGGATTTTGAGGCTTGTTTTCAGCATCCATAAAATCAATATTGTATCTTTTTCCATTTTCCACATCGATTTGATCAGTGGATAATGCAGATGCTTTCCCAGAACTATCAACATAGTTAAACTCCCATTTTAGTACGAAATAAAAGAATCTCTCCTTCCACATTTCAACAAGAACGGGCTTGCCCAACTTTGCTACAGTCTCTTCAATTATGTCCCTGTGTTCATTGTAAAACTCTTCAGTAAATCTAATTGCCATTTCATAATCTATATCATCAATACCTAGTCCCTTGATAACATCGCGAGATAGCTCAAATCTTTTTCTAAATTCTTCTTTTGCTTGATTCATGTC
>Ga0209415_10009069_pt1 | contig 17124 bp, 13 predicted proteins | sample PeaSoiSIISIP2007_FD_187696 | JGI IMG/M metagenome (GOLD analysis project Ga0209415, IMG submission 187696) | Peat soil microbial communities from Weissenstadt, Germany - SII-SIP-2007 (SPAdes) (version 2) | ecosystem: Environmental > Terrestrial > Soil > Wetlands > Peat | place: Germany... | reverse complement strand
GCGCCAGAGGATGGCGGACTGACCTCGTGCAGTTTCTACACGCGCCTTGCCTGACTCGGTTGTTTTTGCACCGCTGCCGGCTGCGGACAGGCTCAGTAGCCCGAAAGTTATCGAGAGCACAAGACCGCCTAATTTGTACGGCATAGGACACCTCCCCTGGGCCTCCGCGGGAGGCCGGTGTGATTTCTAGCAAGAACCATGCCAACTAGCTACGCTGGCGCTGAAATTGCTCCATATTGAGTGTGAAGTTACTGGTTCAGCCTAGCGATGGCGTGGCACCCTTGATCGCGGCAATTGACGGAGCCCGTTCAAGTGTCGAAATTCTGATCTTCCGCTTCGACCGCAGGGACATCGAAACCGCACTGGTCAATGCGGTGAGCCGGGGCGTGGCGGTTCGCGCTTTGATTGCTCACACAAACCGGGGCGGAGAGAGTAGCCTGAGGGCATTGGAGATGCGGCTGCTTGCAGAAGGGGTCACAGTGGCTCGCACGGATGACGACTTGGTGCGCTATCACGGCAAGATGATGATTATCGATGGCCGGGATCTGTACCTGATGGCCTTCAACCTGACCAGGCTGGATATCGATCGCAGCCGAAGTTTCGCGGCGATCGCCGACGACAAGGAAACGGTGCACGAGGCGATGAAGTTGTTCGACGCGGATTCGAGGCGGGTTCCCTACACCCCCGGACTCGACACATTTGTCGTTAGCCCTTTGAATGCGCGCAAGGTCCTGTCGGATTTTATCAACGGCGCGAAACATCAGTTGCTCATCTACGATCCCGCGGTAGCCGATCCGATGATGATTCGTTTTCTTCAGGAACGCTCCAAGGAGGGCGTCGAAATCAAACTTCTCGGGCGGCTGTTCCGAAGACTCCCCACGATTCAGGTCCACAAGCTGTTCATGCGTTTGCACACACGCGTGATGGTTCGCGACGGCGAAGAGATATTCATCGGCAGTCAAAGCCTTCGGACCGCCGAACTGGACGCACGTCGTGAGGTAGGCTTGATCCTCCGCGATGCGAAGATCGCCGCCCGGCTGATCAAAACATTTGAAGACGACTGGAAGCAGTCTTTGAACGGCAAAATCCATTACGAAGACAGCGATGCGGCCGCAGATCCCATACCGCCGGAGAAGGTCGCCAAAAGAGTCGCGAAGGCGGTGACCAAAGCTCTACCGCCCGTAACTCCGGTCCTCGAGGTGGTGGTGCGGAAACTGGCCAAGACCGAAACCGAGGTCGACGTAAATCCGGCGCAGCTGGAGGCTGCCGTTAAGGATGCCGTCAAAAACGCCATCCAAGAAGCTGTTTCCGTGGCTGTTGAGGAAGCAGTCAAGCCAGAATGAAGCGTTTCCTGATGTGTCCTATCGGCAGTGGCGATTTTCCGCAGCAAGTGGAGGGGATGGCACCCGCTCTCTAGAGCCGACCGTCTCCTCGGGAAAAATTCCTCACGAGCATGAAGCTGTCCGAAAGGATTATAGCGAATCCGTGGGATTAGGGTGCATTTTACTGCATAAGCAACATCAGTGGGACATTCGCAATTTTGATCGCTCGCTTAGAATCCCAGTTGCCTTACACTTGCGATGGTCTGCGCCGCTGGCGATTCACATGCCTATGGAACTGGAGTAGAGGAGGCGGCCGGCGAAATCATGACGCTTTTGAGCCTGGGCGTACTATTCACCATTCCAGCATTTCTGTTTGCCCAGGAGCCGCTTGCCGCCGGCTCCTCGGATTCGGGGCAGGCTTCCAGGGTTCGAGGGGAGGATCAACTAGGGGACGATAGCTCTGTCGCCGGATTGTCACCCTCCTCCGCTTCGAACGCGGCGGGCGATCCGAACCAGACCGGTTTGGCCGCGGCTTCAGAGACTCCCGCCGATGGAACCAGTAAAGTCGAACATTCACTTTTCGCCTCGCTTTTGATGGCTGGGAAGACACAGGACCAGTTCAAACCCTTGACGGCCAAAAAACGTTTTAAGGTTTATTCTGACGATCTTCTCAGTCCCTTCCATTTCTTTATGGCCGGGGTCTCGGCTGGAGTAACTCAGGCGCAGAATGTTCCCCCGGAGTGGGGCCAAGGCGCGGAGGGGTTTGGGCGGCGGTATGCGAACTATTACGCAACCGCCACAGTGAGCGACATGCTTCAAATGGTCGGTGAAGACCTATTGCATGAGGATAACCTGTACTACGGTTCCGGCGAGCATGGCATCTGGAAACGGGTGAAATATGCGGTCAAAAGCAGCGTTCTCGCCCGGGGCGGCGACGGCACCCAACATTTTTCGATTTCGCAGATCGGCAGCACAGCGGGTGCGGCGTTCATCTCCCGCCTGTGGCAGCCGAAAGACGACCGCTCCGCCAGCAACGGCGCGGAGAGTTTTGGAATCGCACTTGCAACCAATGCCGGTGTGAACGTCGTTCGAGAGTTTTTGCCGGATGTGACACGCCATATTTTCCACAGGACGGCAAAGGTTGCAGGCGTTCAGTGAGCGCCTCTCCTAAGGCCGTAATCCAGGAGAGTCGCTCGCCGAAGCCATATTGAGAGGAGGCGCCAAATCGTCATGAAGTTATTGAATCTGGGAATATTCTTCGCTATTCCAACGTTGCTGTTTGCGCAGGCGCTGGTTCCTGCGGGCGACGAATCGCATTTCAACGCCGCTGGAGCGGCGGATTCTCCCTCGACTGCGGTGAACCCGCCTGCGGCCCCGACGGCAACCACGACGGCGCTCACGCCTTTGACCCCCATTCAAAAGACCATCCGGCGCATGCGGCGCATGATCGAGCCGGATGACCTGCTCTTTTCGGCTGCAGGCGCGGGCATCGACCAGTTGCGGCATATACCTCCGGAGTGGGGCCAGGGAGCCGAGGGGTACGCGGACCGTTTTGGGTCCGCGGAAGGATACGTAGCGGCGCACAATGCCGTCGCGGCGGGCTTCGACATCGCCCTTCATCTCGATCCCCGATATCGCCGGATGCCGGACGCCGGATTCGGCGCGCGCCTTTGGAATGCGGTCAGCCAAACGTTCATGGCGAACAAGGATTCCGGTGGGAAAATGATCAACGTGTCGGAGATCGCCGGCAATTTTAGTGCGGGATTCATCGCCAATGCTTGGGAGCCTAGCGGATATAATTCCCCCATAAATGGCCTTGAGCGCGGAGCGTTGGGGCTCGCGTATCACACGGCCAAGAATGTCCTCCGAGAATTCTTACCGAATCTGCGCTTGCACAAAGTTGCGGATACGACGGGAACTGGCGCCGATGCCATCGTGGCCCAAAGGTGACGTCGACACGACCTAATCTACAGTGGTGGGAAGCGGCTCGCTGGTAGACACGGAGAATACGTGTCACGACCGGCCCACTGCGGCCCGGCTCCGCCCGAGCCGCTAGAATAAAGCTGTGAGGTTGCATTCCATCCGGACCGCGATAGCCCTTGCGGCTTTACTCCCCGCGCCACTTCTCAACGCCGCTCCCGACATATTTCCACTGAAAGACGTCCGCGCCGGACAGCACGGCGTCGGCCGCACGGTGTTTGCGGGCAATCGGGTGGAGGAGTTTCAAGTCGAGGTTCTGGGCGTGCTCGAAAATGTCGGGCCGCGGCAATCGATTATTCTGGCGAGGCTCAGCGGCGGGCCTCTGGCGGAAACGGGCGTGTTGCAAGGGATGAGCGGGTCGCCTGTTTACATTGATGGAAAGCTGGCGGGCGCGGTGGCGCTTGGGTTTTCCGAAGCTAAAGTCGCGATCGCCGGAATCCGCCCGATTGAAGAGATGTTACGTGTTGAGCCGCGCGCGGAGGTGCGGTCCGCCGCCGAGCTCGCCTCGGTTCACCCGCGAGCGAGTTTTGTCAGCGGCGGAATGCGCCTGGAAGAAATCGCCACGCCGCTCGCGTTTTCGGGATTCACGGCGGCGACGATTGAGCACTTCGCGCCGCAGCTTCGCGCTTTGGGCCTCGATCCGCAGCAGGGTGTTTCGGGCGGGGCGAATCCTCCCGACGCTCTGGGCGATCCGCGCACGCTGGAACCCGGCTCCATGATCAGTGTCCATCTCATGTCCGGGGATCTGAACGTGAACGCGGACGGCACGGTGACGGCGGTCGACGGCGACAAGCTCTACGCCTTCGGTCACCGCTTCATGGCTACTGGTCCCACGGACCTGCCGTTTGCGCGCGCCGAGGTCCTAGCCTTGCTCCCCAACCTGGCGAACTCCTTCAAGATTTCGCAAGCGACGGAGTGGATGGGCTCGATTACCGCTGACCGCGACACCGCGATCTCCGGAGTGGTGGGGCGGCGCGCGGCCGTGGCGCCCGTCGAAATTCGCGTGGGCAAGAACGACTATCACATGAGCGTGGCGCGCGACCCCGTCCTGACTCCTCTGGTGGCGCAGATGGCCGTGTTTTCCGCCATCGATTCGACGGAACGCTCCGTGGGAGCGGCCACCTACGCGGTGCGCGGACACGCCGATTTCGAGGGTGGATCGGTGAAGTTCGACAACGTCTATAGCGGCGATGTAAACACCGCCACGATGGCGGCGCTCGGAGTGGCGACTCCGCTTTCCTACGCCCTCACCAGCGGATTCGACGCGCTGCGGCTGAAGAGCATCACGCTGGAGATCGCCGCGACGGAGACGCATAGCCAGATGCAGATCTCCGATGCGTTTGCGCCGCGGCAGGCGCATCCCGGCGACGATGTGGAGATTAGCGTCGTATTCAGCGGCGAAAACGGCGTGGAGACGGTGAAGAGGACGCACTATCGCGTTCCCGTAGGCGCGCCCGCGGGACTGATGTATCTCACCGTATCGGATGCATCCAGTGCGAATCTGTTCGAGTTTCAGGGCGTCCTAGGAGTTCCGGCGCGTTCAGCGGCGCAGGTGCTGACGTTGCTGAACGGGCTGCGCTCCAACACCAGCGCATACATACGGGTGTGGCGGGCCGATGCGGCATACAGCATTGACGGACGCGACCTTCCGGACCCTCCCGCGTCGCTGGCGGCGATTCTGGGGCGGTCGCAACCGGGCGCGGCGGCGCTAGCGTCCACTCGCGGCGCCAAAGTCGCCGAGATCGAGGTTCCCGCCGGTGAAAATGTCGTGACGGGATCGAAGACCATTCAGATCGAGGTGAAGGAGTGAGAATGCCGCTGCGTACGTGCGCCCTTGCGTGCGCAGCTGCATCAATGGGTCTCGCGGCGTCGACGCAAACCTGGGAGATGAACGGTTACCCCGATTTCTCGCGCGGGCGTTTTTCCGGGCTCTCGATTTCGTATGACGGCAAACTGACGCTGGGTCCGGCTCTCGCCACCGTCTTCGATTCGGGGCAAGCCGAGGTGTGGAGCGTCGCAACGGCGCCGGATGGGTCCATCTATCTGGGCACCGGAAATCGCGGGCGCTTGTACAAGGTTGATGCGGGTGGTCAGGGCTCACTCGTGTGGACCACCGATCAACCCGAAATCTTCGCGGTGACCGTGGATTCGAAGGGCGTGGTTTATGCCGGAACGTCGCCTGACGGAAAAGTGTATCGCATCGAGAACGGAAAAACCGCCGAATACTTCTCTCCGGGAGCGCATTACATATGGGCGCTGGCCGTCGCTCCGGATGGCGCGCTGATGGTGGCCACCGGCGACGAAGGCAAGATTTTCCGTGTGACCGCGCAAGGCCAAGGCGGCGTGTACTACGAAACCGGGCAGAGCCATGTCACCGCACTGGCCTTCGACGCGCAAGGCGGGCTGCTCGCGGGTTCCGAGCCGAATGGGATTCTCTATCGCGTGACATCGACCGGTGCGGGGTCCGCCAAGGCATTCGTGTTGTACAAGTCGAGCCTGCCCGAGATTCGCGCTATTGTTCCGCAGCCCGACGGCAGCATCTACGCGGCGGCGATGGGCGGCGGTGTGGCCAAGCGCATGGGCGTGGCTTCGAGCGCAGTCATTTCCGCCACCGGCTCGGGCGCACCGTCGGTCAGCACCACCATCACCGTAACCGAGCAGAACGGCATCAACCCTCCGCCCAAGCCGGAGGTTCCCAAGCTGGCGACGCAGGCTACGCCGGCCACTGTGGTCGCGGCCACGCCCACTACGGAGTCTTCGAGCGGGGACCGTTCCGCACTCTATAAGATTTCGGCGGATAACACCGTCGAGACGCTGTGGTCTTCGAAGGAAGAGAATATCTACGACGTGGCGGTTGGGGGATCGGCCCCGGACTTCCTCACCGACGTAGAAGGGCGCATCTATCACTTGGAAGGTCCCCTCCGGGCCACGCTTCTGGCGCAGACGAATGAAGGCGACGCCACCCGATTGCTGGCATCGAATCGCGGTCTGCTGACGGCGACGGGGAATCTGGGGAAGCTGCTGCGCCTGGGCGGCGGAGCAGTACATAGTGGTTGGTTTGAATCGCCCGTACACGACTCGGGTACCGTCGCGAAGTGGGGGCGGATTTCCTGGCACGGAGATTCGAAAGGCCTCGCGCTGAAGACGCGTAGCGGCAATTCCGCGCGGCCCGACGACACTTGGAGCGATTGGTCCCAGCCGGCCGCCAATTCCGACATCAACAGTCCCAATGCGCGCTACATCCAGTGGCGGGCGGAGTTTAGCGCAAGCGCGGGATCCGCGCCGGCGATCGATGACGTGACGATCGCGTATCTGCCTCAAAACTCGGCTCCTGTGGTCCACTCGATTGTTGTGATCGGCGCCGCGGGATCGAAGCCGGCAAGCTCCGAGTCGAACCCGGTTGGAACGATTGGCCACGGCGCGGGGCAACAAATTCAGGTGGTCTGGCAAGCCGACGATCCGGATAACGACCGGCTGGTCTACAGCCTCTACTTCCGCGGCGAGGACGAGTCGCAATGGAAGTTGCTGCGTGCGAACTTGACTGAAACCGTCTACTCGATGGATGGCGACGCGCTGGCCGACGGCCGGTATTTCTTTCGCGTCGTCGCGTCGGACCGGTCGTCGAATCCACCAAACACAGCCAAGGAAGCGGAGCTGGTGAGTATGCCGGTGGTGATCGACAATACGCCGCCGGTGGTGACGCTCAGCGGGGCGGCTCGCACCGGAACAAGCTTCGAGATGTATGCGGACGCAGTCGATGGCACCTCGACGCTGCGGCGCTGCGAATATTCCGTCGATGCCGGCCCGTGGACACTCGTTGAAGCTTCCGACGGCGTGACAGATTCACTGCGGGAACGATTCAGGATCGCGGTGGCGAATCTGCCCGCGGGTGAGCATGTAATCGCGGTGCGGGTGTACGATGCCGCGGGAAACGCGGGCCTCGCCAAGTACGTGGTGCGGTAACAGGCGCTACTTCTGCACCGCTACTTTTGCGCGGACGTCAGCGCCAGGAACATCTCGACAAACGCAATCCCCGTTAGCGCCAGAGCCACACCAGCCGCGGCTCGCCAAACCGTCTCCACCGCGCCCGTGAGTCGCGGAGTTCCGGCGAGGTACCCGATGACGAATCCGCTAGTGACCCCGCCGATGTGCGCGGCGTTGTCCATGAATGAGATTCCGAAGAACACAGGCAGGATTCCCAGGGCGAGTCCATACAGAGCCCACCGCGTATAGACGCTGCGGATCATGGCGCCGTACGCGGAGCGGTCGCGCAACCCCAGCGCGATCATGGCTCCGATCAAGCCGAAGATTCCAGCCGATGCTCCGATTGATGGAACGTTCGGCGCCCACCACGCACTCAGCAGAAATCCGCACACGGTGGCGACGAAATAAAACACCAGATAACGGGCAGTGCCGTAGAGCTGCTCCACTTGCACGCCGAGATCGAACAGCACCCACATGTTCATACCGATGTGCAGCAGCCCGCCATGGAGAAAGCCGGCGGTGATCAAACGCCACCATTGGCCCTCGACGAAGATGCCGTATCCATACTTGGCTCCGAAATCGACCAGCGTCTGGACGTCGATATCCATCCCGCCGCCGCGGTTGCCGCGCAGGCTATATAGCACGGTGGCGATGTAGAAACCGGTATTCACCAGCAGGATCATCACGGTGGTGAAGCGGGCATGCGGAATCAGGCCGCCCAGAACGTCGGCGGGAGCGCGTTTATCGACCGCGCGAGCCCCTTGTTTGAGACCGCAGTAAGGACAGACCTTGTCGTCGGTGGTGATGAATGCCCGGCAATTCGGGCACATGCGGCGTTTATCCAACTCCCTATTGTAACGGCACAAATGCAAACTGTCTCCTCGCGGCGTCAAGCGCCCATGGCGTAAGGCCCCGGCGGTTGCTACAATCTAAGGACTCCAGTGATGCAGGTCCACATCCCGCAAACCGAGCAGCAGTTGCGACAGGACATGGTCCGGATCGGCCGGTTTATGTCCGAGAAAGGGTGGATCGCCGCCTGCGACGGAAATCTGTCCGCCCGCATGCGAGACAACCGGATTCTGGTTACGCCCGCGGGCGCCTGCAAGGGACTGCTCGCCGAGGACGACCCCATCGTGTGCGGCTTGGACGGCAAGAAGATCGAGGGTCAGGGCGAGCCATCTTCCGAGTTGCACATGCATCTGACCATCTACCGCATGCGGGAAGACGTGCGCGCAGTGGTTCATGCGCATCCGCCGGTTTCCACCGGTTTCGCGGCGGCGGGACGGGAGTTGAATCTGGGCTTGCTGCCCGAAGTGATCGTCGGGCTGGGCTCGGTTCCTCTGGCGGCCTACGGAACTCCAGGCACGCCGGCATTAGGCGAGAGCCTGCTTCCGCATGTCGAGCGGCATGATGCGGTGCTGCTGGCCAACCACGGCGCGGTCGCGTGGGGAGAGGAACTGTTTCAGGCCTATTGCCGCATGGAAAAAGTGGAGCATTTCGCTCGAATCACCCTGGTGGCGGAGCTTCTGGGCGGAGCCCGTCCGCTGCCCCGCGCCGAGATCGAAACGCTTTTCGCCGCGCGTGCGAGATACGGGATCAAATCGCGGACCCGCTTCGAGCCGGGCAATCCTCTGGCCGCCGAGGATCTTCCGGACCCCGCTGAAAAAATCGAGATGACGCGAGAGCAGTTGCTGGCGCTCATCGACGACGTAATGAAGGTGCGCGGAGTGTATTAAGGCGCGCGGCGTGTAGTAAGGAAGACCGGTCGAGCGGCCGCCCCTGGTTACTCGATCCGGCTATGTTGCGGAAAATCGATCGCGCTCATCTGCCTGCGCGTACGCCTTGCACGGAAGATAAATAAATAGCCGGAGAGCAGAACGCCCAGCACCAGCTTGGTTCCCTCCACCCACGCGTAGACCTGATCGAGCGCCCACACACGCGTTTGCACGCCATAGGCTGTATTGCCGGGAGGAAAATCGGCTGCGCGCCCGCGGTACGCCAACTCCGGAGTGACGCCTAGGTGCTCGAAAATGATCATGAGCAGCATCAGGCCGCAAAACACCATGGGGAAAATCCGCCTTTGAGTTCCCAGGAACAGGCAGCCGCCCAAAGTCAGTGCCAGGCCGAATTGAGCTTCCTCCCAAATGTAGGAGTACCGGCGGTTTTGTTCGGCCGCCTGGTATCTCATCAGCATTTCGACATCCTGCTGCGGCCCAGTTTTCTTCATTAGCTCGACGGCCTGATCGGAAGGTGTCGATAAAAGGGACGCGGTGAAGCGCAGGTTTTCAACCTGGATGAGGATCATCAGGAGACTGCCCCCGAGCCAAGCCCCCAGCAAAAACGCCGCCATTCGCCGCGTATGCATTGAACTTAGTTTAGTTCCTCAAGAGCGCAAAGGGTGCGGCAAGCACCAGAGGCGTCGGAAACAGTTTTTGCTCCGCACTCCCCTTTGCGCGAGTCCATCAAAAAGCGAGAAGGGGAACGGTGGTCCGTGCCCCTTCGCCGCGTCGATCCGAGTTGATTCTGGAATCGTGACTTCTTGGTCCCCTTCGTATCGGGGATTTCCATCTTACCGCATTCTGCCTTGTTACGGTAGCAATGGGCGCGGACGGTCCTGCTGCTTTTGGAAAATCCTAGACGAAGGGCCCTCTCTTCGGCCTGGATGAACTGCGACCTTTCCCGCAACCGGAACGTATAGAGCAACCCTCAGTAACTCAAACGGCCCCGAGCCGGGCACAACCGCGTAAGGAGGTGCGCGATGCCGCGGTTCCGTTCAGCGAACGTCGTTCGCCAGCGGCGCGTAGTAACCGTGGCGGGCTCGCACCACCAGGTCCTTGCGGCCCTTCACGCGAATCTCGAGCGTATGATACAGTCCGTCTGCCTTGAGCGGCTCAGGCCGGTAGACCACGATGTATTGATGCCGCAGCTCATTGGCAATGTTCTCGAAGGATTGGGCTAAGTCGGATGCCTTGAACGGGAAGAAAACCTGACCGCCCGTCTCTTGCGCGAAGTACCGCAGGATCTTGTCGCCATCGCTTTCCTGGCCACTGTTGTTGGTGGAGATCGTGTAGATCACCACATCCGCCTTCTGCGCCATCTCAAGAGCCTGTTCGCGGGTGTAGCGGCTATGAGTATCGCCACCGTCGCTCAGAATCACCATGGCGCGGCGAAACCTCTCTGGCGGCTGGTCTTGCAGTTTTTCCTTGCAGGCAAAATAGACGGCGTCGTAAAGAGCGGTGCCTCCGCCCGGCCGCAGCGCGCGGATCGATGCGTTCAATTTGCCGATGTCGCTGGTCATCTCCGCAACCAACTCCGCGGAAGTATCGAAGCTGACCACCATTGCTTTATCCAAGACCGGGCGCACTACGGTCTCGATGAAATTGGTAGCCGCTTCCTGCTGAAACTGGAACCTCTCCCGGATGTTGTTGCCGGTGTCGATCAGGACGGCCAGCCGCAGCGGGAGATCGCTTTCGCCGTTGAAGTCGAGAATTGTTTGCAGCTTCTTGCTCTCGATCACCTCGAACTCATCTTTGGTCAGGTCGGTGACAAAGTGGCCCTTCTTGTCGGCGACGGTGAACAACACGGGAACGCGGGTGACATCCAGACGGATCGTCTGGTCGCTCGATAGATCCGCCGCGGACGCGGATTTCGAAGCACCCTTCTGCTGTGGAGCTTGCGCGAAGGCAGGCAGCAAAACGAATAATGCGACAACCGGGGCTTTCATGCGGCTCACTTTAGATTATACGCAGAGGGCAACGCACCCAGATTGAAGATGCTCTGACATAGCCTGCAGCGCGAAAATGGATTGGGCGGCTCCTGCGGCGTTCGTGTAACTCAGTGCATCACTGAAGTGTCGCCGCCGCGAGCCACGTGGAGTAAGTTCTGGAGGCGCGCACACGAGAGTTAGGCGCGCCGCGTTTGCCACGATGGATGCCTTACACCGGCGTCACCGCATTGTTCATGCTGGGTCTGCTCTCGGTACTCGAAACCCTGATTGAAAATCACGCCCGACCCGTCACTTAGAGCCCTAGGCGCGAGCATACCCCGCAGCCGAAAAAACATGACTGCCGCGCCGAACTGCATAACCACGCCGAAGATCACCAGAGCCGGCAAAGAACGCGAGTAGAGTATTCCCATCGTGATTCTTCCGAGAAACCACATTACACCGTAAACGCCATTGAAGGCGCCGAATGCGCCCCCACGTTTGTTCATCGAGACGACGGTGGCGATGCCCGAACGCAGGCAAGCGTCCTGTGGCCCAGCACGCGATGCTCAAAATGGCGCTCGCGGATCCGCCCAGAAAGCCCAACGGAAGGGCCAGGAGAGAGATGAGAATACCCAACACCAGCGTGTTCAAGCCAAAGCGATCGAAGAGTCTCCCGAAGAGCAGCGCAGTCAATCCATTTACCGCCATCGCGCCCGCGTAGAGAAGCGGTATTTCGACCGGCGTGGAGGTCTTCGCACCCTCAAAGTGGTAAGCGAGCAGGGGGAAATCCACCATGCCACACGCGAGCAATCCGGCCGCCGCGACATATGTCCAGAAGAACCCCTGGCAGGATTCCGGTGGTTTTGCATCTTCGGGGATCGTGCTCGATCCGGATTCAGCACACGGGCGATCAGCAAAGCCGCCAGAGTTCCGATCGCCGGAACCGCGAGCCAAAGGAACGGAGGCCCGAAGCGCTGCGCTCACGCGACAGCCGCCACCATCAGCAAAGGTCCGATCACCGCGCCCGTCTGATCCATGGCGGAATGCAATCCGAAGCCCCAGCCGGGCCCTACTTCCTGGGTGGCTGCTGAAATGAGAACGTCGCGCGCCGGCCCTCCTCAGCGCTTTGCCGATGCACTCCGCAATAATCACCGCCGCCGTCATTTGCCAGTTCGACGCGAACGCCAGCGCAGGGACAGCAATCACGTTCATTGCGTATCCACCGAACGTAATGGCCCAGTAGGCATGGGTGCGGTCCGCAAACCGCCCGGAAAAGAAGCGCAGGCTTGCCGCCAGCATTTCGCCCACTTCCGGCGATCATCGCAACCACGAAAGCGGATGCCCCGAGGTCCTTCAGGTACGGTCCGATGATGCTATGCGCGCCCTCATAGGTCATGCCGGCGAACAAGCTAACCACCCCGAGGCACACGATGAAACACAGGGCGGCAGCGCGATTTCCCGAGGGAATTGGCTCTGGTGAGGTCATGCGGCTCCCACTGCCGCATCATTGCGCGGCGCTGGAGCGGGGAACCATTTGTGGGTTAGCTAGCGCGCGCCGCGAGGAGATCCCGGCTTCAAGGTCGCAGGTCGCATGTACGCTTGACCATCCACCGTCAGGCGCAGCATGTGCTGACCGGGTTGCAAGCACGCGGACGTCCGCTCTGAAGCGCCAGCTTAATCCATCTGCAACTACTTCTTCTGCTGTTTCGAATAGTCGATGAAGTTCAACTCCTGGCACTTGCCCGGATTATACGGAGCGTCGGCGATAAAGACAGTGTCGGAACCCGAGTATTTTCCCTTCAGATAAACCGGATCCTCCGCCGCGTAGGCCCGCGTGAGCGTCCATTTCACCGGGTCTAGCGTAAACCGCTCCATCACGTGAAGCTTATCGCTGTTGCGCACCGGAGTGTTCAAGAAACCCGGCGTGAAGCCTACGGTATCCACAACGAGGGTGTCGCCTTCCCACTGCCCGATCGAATGTCCTGCGCGACTGGGTTTGATACCGCTCGGGTGTTCCCGCAGGTTCATATAAATCGTGCGCTTAAGTCCGAATTGCCCGTACTCCAGTATGATCGTGTCCTTGTTTTGGGTGATCCTGTCGACGGGCCCGTCAAAAGTCCAGTCAAACACAATGCTGGTGGTTTCGCAGCGGAAGCGGGGATTGTCTTCCCGCTTGAAATCCGCCGCGACCTTTTCCCCGGCCTCGGTAAGCTCCGTCCCGCCGTACAGCCGCGGACCCTTTATCGTGCCCGCACCCTTTGCCGCGCCCGTACCCTTGTCCCCGCCTTTGCCCGCGTTGGCAGGACGCTCACCGGCTTTATATTGACCCAACTGATCGAGCGGGACTAACCCGCCGCCGGTGCCGCGAGGATCCACCATTACTTGCTGGATCGGCGCCCAATCGCCGGCAATATTCGGCTCGCCCGTTGGGCGGCGCGGCGCCCGGTTGATCGTGGCCGGAGCAATCGGTCCGCGGACTTCTTGGACACCGCCCGTGGGGGCCTTGATGTATTGGCCGTAGCGGTCCATGCGGGTTCCGTCCGCCATGAGGATGGTTTGCAGATAGCACGAAGCCGGATCGGTCCGGTTCGGCGAAGCCTCGATGGTCACCATCTGGCCCACCGGAAAAAGCTCCTTGGTCCAGCCCGAACGCCGCAGCACATGCACGGACCGCATCTCGCCGCGATGGTGGCTAACCTTGCCGTCCGGCTCCGTGACGTCGAAATAAAGCCACGAATGCGGATTAATCATTTCGACCCGCGTAAGCTTGGCCTTGAACTCGACCGTCTTCCGGAGGTCATACTCGTTGCCGCCGTGATGAGCCAGAGCTAGTTGCGCCCAGAGCAGCGGAATGAAGAAGGATTTCGTCCGAACGATCATATTCCTCCAGGTTCGCTGAATCAGCATACTCATCGTGTCGATGCTTTGCTCCTACTTTCTTGAGCATGTCAACGATATCGGGATGACCATGCCTGCGTCAAGCGGCATGCTGATCCAACAAGTCATCGCGGGCGCGCAAGCTCTCGTGGAAGGAAACTACCGAGTCGCGCCGGATGGAGAGAACGCGGCTCGACCCGGCGGGATCGGCGGACCATAGCGGACCAATAGATCCGTCCTGACAAATCGGCTCATTTGGCCCAACTCCCCTTGCACGCAAACCGGACCGAAAAAATAGACTACCGCCCAAACGATCGGGACGGCCTGCCGCAGCGATCTGGATCCCGACTGCGACAGGTTCGATCGATCCGTAAGGGTTCCCCAAATATCGGCAAGGTTTCAACCTTGGATCAGCGGTCAACGTGCCGATTCCGCACGGCTGCGGAAACAATGGCGGCAGTGGCGATGCTCAGATCGAAATTTCGCTTGCGTCTCAGCGTCCTCATGGGCGTCATGGAATCATTTTATTGCCAAAAATCCGCGCATAAACTCAAGGCTTTTGTCGGAGGTCAGCGTAACGCATCTGTGCGCTTCAATACGAGGGAGGAAAGCTGCTCCTTAACCGACCGAACCGGACCGTGAAATTTGCGGCCAGCACACAGCGGTCCGATGTACCCCTGGCGGTTCGTTCCCGTTGCTATCGAACCGAATCTGACCGCGAGCAGCGAACGACAGAACGCACATCGCGCCGCGACCAGTGATCGTGGTGTCGAAACCGTGACGGCTGACGCTCAATTGACACAATTGACACCATGCGCCCGATCTTGAGGGCGTGATTCTCCATCTTTTCATTAGGTTCGCGATAAACTCCCGATTGCTGTCAGTTCAAGGTGACCCGCGGCGCTGTGCGCGATCTGTTCGGCGGCAAGCTACTTGCCCTCGTCGGTAGCACGAGGGCTGGGCAGAGCGACCCGCAACAGTCGCTGACAGGAGGAAGAAATGCCCGGCGCCATCGGCCTTCGACAAGCACGCCGTGACCGTGCGCACACACGGACTCAGTGACGGCGGGGCTGAATAATACGCTCTCCGCTGCGCCCTCGGTCAACGGCAACACCAGGCGGTCGAAACAAATCGGGCACCGCTGCCGCAAATCGCCCCACCAATAGCGGCACTGAATCACCACGACGCCCAAATACATGCCGAACAGCAGTACGAAGGTGGCTCCGCCGGCCCCAAACGTTAGTCCCGTACGGCTCCACATCTGGATTACGAATGCAAATGCAGCCAGGGATGTCATCGCGTGTAAGGCAGCGACAGCGGCTCCGTAGAACAGCCATCGCCGAAGGAGCCGGCGCGACGCCCCAAACTGGCGCGCGTAACGGAAGAGGAAGAAGGCGCCATATATTGCGACTGTCGCCCATACACTCTGCGCCGGACTTGCAACGATTTCCCAATGCGGAGAGATGGCCTTCACGACGAAGGCTGCGTTACCGGTCTTGGCGCGGGCTTCGGATCGAATCGCCTCCGGCGCGGCGCCTGGAATTGCTCGGCCCCAGGCATAGAGCCCGCGATACCTTCGCACTTCCGTCAGCGTGGTCATGGAACGGAGACCTTCCCATTCCGACGGCGTGATTCCTCCACCGGACCAAGGGCTTCGCCCTTCAACCGACAGGAAGACTGCTCCGGGGACTTGGACTTTCTGTACTCGAACGACAACGTCGCCTATGATCTGGCGCGGCGCGGGACTCAGGAGCAAGACCAGTGCGGCCACCGCGAAGAGTACCGCTGGCTGCAACCAGGCCGACGCCAATACGCGATGCACGCGGAACAGGTGCGCCAAACCTGGCAAATCGCTTCCGAGTTCATGGGCGGCGGCCTTCATATTCCGTCGGCCTCCAAATCGAATTCCTGCCGCCCTATTCGCGTCGCGTGCGGCCAATCCGCGGCTGCGGAACTCCGCCGCGGCGCGATCGAGGTGGAACTGACGCTCCTCGCGGAGCCGGGCGCGCAGTTGCAGCCACTCCTTCCACGCACTCAGCATCCGGCGCATTTTCGGTTAAGCCCTCCTCAGCACGCGGCCGACCGCCAATTGGAACTGCCGCCATCCTTCTTGCTCTGCCTCCAGTTGTTCAGACCCTCCCTTGGTGAGCGAGTAGAATCTCGCGCGCCGATTATTTTCAGACCGGCCGGCTTCCGAGCGGATCCAGCCTTTCTTTTCCATCCGGTACAGGCACGGATACAGTGAGCCTTCGTCCACCGAAAGCCAATCCTCGGAGAGTTCTGCCAAGCGGCGGCTGATCCCATAGCCGTGCATAGGGCCGGCGACAAGCACGCGAAGCACCAGGAGATCGAGGGTTCCTTGCAAAAGGCCGACGCCGGCGTCACTCTGTTCCTTAGGCATCCTGGGGGAATTATCATCCCTTTCCCTCAGAATGTCAAGGGGAATGATAGGTTGGAAACGGTAGCACTATTCTCACCGGGCGAGCGGGTATTCCGCGATTGAGTAACTTTTTTGCCGCTGTCGGAGCACTGGCGCGGCGATTAGTCTGGGGAATTGCGCCATGGCAGTTTGCCGGGTATCGAGGTTCAGATCTCGCAACAAACGATTCTTTTGGCGAACCATACCACTGCTGGGCAGAACAACGTCCAGCCGAGCCACGTAACGACCCAATCGTCGAAGCGCGAGCCAATCATGACGGGTGTGCGAAGGGGAGGAAATTGGTTTCTGGCTGCGCGGCGCTGACCGTTGCGGGTCACCACATGCCATGCCTCCGCGGAAGAGGACAATCAAGTGGAGAATCCGGACTCATCCGCTCACTGTGCCGGCCGCTTCGCGGTGTCCGAATCGGCGGTGCCGAATGACCTCCGCAAGCGTCATCCCCCTTAAATCCTCCCGTGGCCTACGATCCTCTTCATACGCCCGACCCTACGCTCTGGCGCGACGCCTCCGCCGTTCCCGGATTTGCGCGATCAGGCGTTGTCCCTTATCATCTACGGGAGGAAAAGTTCAGTGCTCAAGCCGGTGAATGCGCCGCTGCTGCTGGACGCGAGCGTCCCAGCGTGCTCCGCCGGTATTCCTCGATGAACTTCGGCAGTCCCATCCAACGTTTGAGAGTCTTGAGGTCGAGCCGACTCCTTCTTCCGCCCGAATCCGAGCCCTGTCCTTTCATTGCCGGGCAGCTGAGGGCCGCCTGGGGGGCACCTGGCTGTAATGAGCGATTCATGCGGACCCCTCTCGCTCCAGCCCCCTCAGCA
>Ga0209415_10009068_pt1 | contig 17125 bp, 14 predicted proteins | sample PeaSoiSIISIP2007_FD_187696 | JGI IMG/M metagenome (GOLD analysis project Ga0209415, IMG submission 187696) | Peat soil microbial communities from Weissenstadt, Germany - SII-SIP-2007 (SPAdes) (version 2) | ecosystem: Environmental > Terrestrial > Soil > Wetlands > Peat | place: Germany... | reverse complement strand
CGACCGGCGCCCGGTTGAGCAATCCCCAAGGTGTCGCCGTGGACACCGCCGGCAACCTGTACATCGCCGATGTGGGTAACCAACGCGTACGCAAGGTCTCGAACGGTGTCATCACTACCGCGGCAGGAAATGGGACGCAGGGTTTCAGCGGCGACAAGGGCCCGGCTGCCAGCGCCCAGTTCAACAGCCCCTATGGTATCGCCGCGGACCCTTCCGGCAATCTCTATATCGCTGACACGGAGAACCAGCGAATTCGCAAGGTCTCAAATGGAGTGATCACCACCATTGCCGGAAACGGGACGACAGGCTTCAGCGGCGACAACGGCCCGGCCACTGCCGCGCAGTTCGGCACTCCTATTGGCATCGCAGCCGATCTTGCCGGCAACCTCTATGTCGCGGACAGAGACAACGACCGCATCCGCGAGGTAGCGAGCGGGGTTATTACAACGGCGGCGGGAAATGGGACGCAAGGTTTTAGCGGCGACAACGGGCCGGCTGCCAGCGCCCAGCTGAACCTTCCGATATGCGTCGCCGTGGACTCATCCGGCAACCTCTACATCGCCGACAGTTACAACAACCGCATTCGCAAGGTCGCAAATGGAGTGATCACCACCGTGGCGGGCGGGGGAACGCCCGTCGGCGGCAACAGTCCGGCCCTTATCTCCGCGGCCCAGTTTGGCGATCCGTCGGGCGTCGCCGTGGATTCCTCCGGGAATCTGTATGTAACCGACCAGACTAGCAACCGCATCCGCAAAGTCTCGAACGGTGTGATTACCCCCGTGGCGGGGAACGGCACATCAGGCTTCAGCGGCGACAACGGGCCGGCTGCCAGCGCCCAATTGAACTGGCCATTCGACGCCACCGTAGACTCCGCTGGCAATGTCTTTTATAGCCGATACCGGCAATAATCGCATTCGCAAGGTCGCGAACGGGGTGATCACCACCGTGGCCGGCAACGGAACGCCGGCCTTCAGCGGCGACGGCGGCCCGGCGACCGCCGCCGAGTTAAACCAGCCCTCCGGCGTCAATGTGGACTCTGCCGGCAATTTGTACATCGCCGACACCGGAAACTCTCGCGTCCGCAAAGTCTCGAACGGCGTGATTACCACCGTGGCGGGCGACGAAACACGAGGATTCAGCGGCGATGGCGGCCCGGCCACCGCGGCCAGTTTGTACCAGCCCGTCGCGGTCGCCGTGGACGCCACCGGCAATCTGTACATTTCCGACGCTCTGAATAGCTGCATCCGCAAGGTCTCGAATGGCGTGATCACCACCGTGGCGGGCAACACATATGCTGGCTTCGGCGGCGACAACATTCCGGCCATCAGCACCGAGTTGTGGCAACCCCTCGGCATCGCCCTGGATTCTGCGGGTAACCTTTTCATCGCCGACTCTATTAACCAGCGCATCCGCAAGGTCTCCAACGGGGTGATCACCACCGTGGCAGGAAGCGGGACGGACGGGTTCAGCGGCGACAATGGGCCGGCATTCAACGCACAATTGAGCGGACCTCAAGGCGTAGCCCTGGACTCTTCCGGCAATGTCTACATCGCCGACGGCGGCAACAGCCGAATCCGTCTCTTGACGCCAGATGGCTCGCCCTCTATCAATACGGGTGGCGTCGTTAACGCGGCAAGTTCCGCACGCGGACAGCCGGTAGTCGCGGGGAGTATCGCTTCTGTTTACGGAACGTTTCTCGTCAGCTCATCGTCCACGGCCTCAGGTTTGCCGCTCCCGATTGATCTCGGTGGCGTGTCGCTTCTCTTCGGCAGCGGACTAAGCGCCCCTCTATTTGTTGTCTCCGGGGGCCAGGTAAACTTCCAGGTTCCTTGGGAGCTGGCTGGACAATCGCAGGCTCTAATTTCTACGATGGCGGACGGCCAGATCAGCGGTATGCAGATAACGGCTCTTACACCTTTCGCGCCGGGACTTTTCAGCACGAATGGCCAGGGGACCGGGCAGGGAGCGATCCTCGACACATCTTACCGTCTGGTTGATTCTTCAAATCCCGCAACGGCGGGCAGCACCGTTATCCAGATATACTGCACGGGGCTGGGCGCAGTCACCAGCCACCGAGCGGCTCGCCACCACCGAATAACCAACTCTCGGAAACCACGACCACCCCGATGGTAACCATCGGCGGCGTCCAAGCGCAGGTGCTTTTCTCCGGCCTTGCGCCGGGGTCCGTGGGCGCATACCAGGTGAACGCGCTAGTGCCGGCAGATTCGTTTAAGGGCTCCGCAATCCCCGTGGTGATCGCCTTTGGCGATTCGGTGACTGAGAACGGAGTCCACATCGGAGGTGCGACGTCCAATACGGTGACTATCGCGGTGCAATGAAGCATTCCATTTGGGGTTGACGGCTGCCGCCGGGTTCACTGGTAAACCGCCTGTCGCGCCTCATACGGATTGAGCTGAAAATGCCTCACGTTCTGCCGTCAAAAGGACCGTCCGCGCGCGTAAGCCACCAGGAAAATGGGGCTTGCGGACACAAAACGGCGTTACCGGAAACTGATCACCGACGCCCTTGGGAAGGCCGTCGAGCCGTCCGGGCTAAAGCTGTTCGAGAAAATCCCCTTGCGTCCGTTTAGGCAAGGTGGCGCTCCAGCGGGAAGCCCGCGGGCACTTCGCGCGCTCGCGCAGCGGAAGGCGCCGGAATCGACGGCCACGCGGGCTGCGCACGCGGGAGCCGCGGCCGACCGTCGCGGTTTCCGTTCGGCGCGTTCCAGTTTGCGGGCGCTTCCTGATGCCGAGAGCGCGTTCGACATCGGTGGGCGCGGCGTGCCGGCGCGCGATCGTTGCTCGTTGTGTGGCGTATGATTGCACTAGGAGGTTTTGGTCCTCTGCCCGACGAACCAGAGAAGGGCCCAGATGAGAGGCTGGCTAGCCTTGAGCGTGGGCTGGAGCATCTGAAGGCCGGCCTCGGACTGCTTGGCGTCAAGCCTTGCAATTGGTGCGGCATCTTTTTCCGGCGTTCTGATCCGGGCACCTTATTCGACTGCGGCGAGGTGATTTGCTTTGACTGTATTCCGCGATGGTGGTTGCACCGAAGTCCGGGCCTCAGTGCCAATGATCGGCAAAGAGTCGAAAGCGGGCTGCGTCGGTGGCTGGTCACTCATCACCATGCGGAAGTGATTGGGCGCTCGGGGGATCTGCCACAACCTGAACGACTACTGATGAAACTGGTCACCGGCTGTGAGCAATGTGATGCCAGCGGAAAGACCTATACAGGAGGGCGCTGCCCTCACTGCGACGGTCGAGGAACCGTATGGGTAGTCGTACGCGCCCCGGATTTCCGGCCATCCTCTGAATGAGTCCGGGCTGAAGACGACGAGCCACCTGGGAGTGGTTCAGCGACCGCGAGTTCGAGGAACCAGTACCCAATTCTGTGCTGGTCACTTAAGCGGCTATCTGTACCGCCACTCCCGCTCTGCCGGCCCCAATCGCGGGACCGCGCGGCGGAAGACGACGGAATCGACTGCCCCGCCGGCGGCGCAGGCGAGAGCCGCGGCGGCGGTCGCGGTTTCGGTTCGTCGCGTCCCAGCCGCGGGCGCTCCCCGGCGCTGAAAGCGCGTTTGGCGTCGGCGAGGCGCGGCGTGCCCATCGCACGAGCACGTAGAAGAACGCCGGAGTCGAGATACCGCGCCATCGGACTCGCATGAGAACCCCGGCCGCGTCGCCCGATGTTTGCGGCTCACGAGCCCACAGCGCGTCTGCGGGCCGATCGCGCGATCGCGCGGCCGAAGGCGACGGGATGGGGGATTCAACCGCTGCGCCGGCGGCGCAAGCGAGAGGCCGCGGGCGGCGTTCGCGGTTTCGGTTCCGTCACGGCCCAGCCGCGAGCGCGTTTGACGTGGGCGAGGCGCGGCGTGCACTCGCGCGAATCGCGCACCGCTCGGGCAGCTTTCCAAGAGCCCGGCGCGCGAGGGACGGCTGCGGGCGCGGCGTCCCGCTCGAAGTGCCGAATCCGCCCGCGGGCCAATGGCGGACACCGCTCGCGTTGCTCACCCTATCCGGGTCAAAGCGCCCGGTAAAGCGTCACGCGGTCCACGTTGAAAGGGATGGCGGTTAGGTGTTCGCTTGAGAACTTCTTTGGTGGGCCAGTTTTGGTGTACCAAAAACTCAAGAAATTGTTACACCGCAACCCCTGAAACCCCGAGCGGGATCAGGAGCTTGTTTTTCTTTGCGCTTGCGCACGCTTGGCCTTGGTCACGAGGTTCATGAAGTACACATAAGCCCACATGCCTGCTCCGATGAGCCAGGCGAAGATCAATTTCACGACCACGGATTCGATCGCCCAAAGAATATAGGCCGTCGCAAGAGCAAGAATCGTGTAGATCGCAGCCAGGAAGCCCCAGCCCAGTATCTCGCCGGGGTAGAGCCTGACGAGCCGTCGGTAAAGCACCGTAACGGCTACGAGACCAGTTGCAATCACGAGCATCGGGAGAAGCGCCCACAGAATGTTCATATCAACCTCCCTGGGAACAATAGTGATACAACGGGCGTCCACCGGACGTGGAACCGTCCATCGCGAGGAGGAAGACGCCAGATTCGAGAAGCCCGGCCGTCTCTTGTCTGTTCGGGCCAGGCGTCGTCCAATGTTGCGGCTCACGAGCCTATGGCACACCTACGGGCCAATCGGCGGGCGCGCGGCGGGAGGCGGCGGATCGACCGCCGCGCCGGCCTGCGCGTCCGAAAGCCACGGTCCGCAGTCGCGGCTTCGGTTCATCACGTCCCGGCAGCGAGCGCGCTTGACGTCGGCGCAGCACGGCGTGCCATCGAGCGATCAGCGCCAGCGGACCCGTAGCAGAAGCCCGGCCGCGTCGCCCGATGTCGCGGCTCACGAGCCTTCGGCGCTGCCCGTGGGCCAATCGCGCGGTCGCGCGGCGGGGGGCGACGGAAATCGATTGCCGCGCTGGCGGCGGAGACGCGAGCCACGAGCCGGCAGTCGCGGTTTCGGTTCGCCGCAAGCGCGTTGGACGTTGCCGATGCGCGGGTTGCCATCGCGCGATCGCGCGGAGGAAAGCGGCGGAGGCGGAAATCCGCGCCAGCGGACTCGCATCAGAAGCAGCGCCCGCGTCGCCCAATGTTGCGGCTCACGAGCCTACGGCGCCCGTGGGCCAATCGCGCGATCGTGCGGCCGCAAGGCGTCGGAAGCGACTGCCGCGCCGGCTGCGCGGGCGCGAGCCGCGGCCGTCCGTCGCGGTTTCGGTCCGGCGCTTCCAGGCCGCGGGCGTTTCCTGGCGCCGAGAGCGCGTTTGACGCGTGCGAGGCGCGGCGTGCCGTCGCGCGATCGCGGGGTAGACGCCAGAGTCGGAATTCCGCGTCAGCGGAATCGTATGCGAAGCCCGGCCGCGTCCGCCCGATGTTGCGGCTCACGTGGGCACGGCGCAGCGTTGCGCCAAGCGGTCGATCGCGCGGCGGAAGGCGAGGCGACTGCCGTGCCGGGGCGTAGCATGCTACCGCGTCGCGCCCCCGATCCTGATCCCCAGAGCAGCAATGATCGCAAACGCCACAGCCACCAGGCCGAACACCCAGGCCAGTCCGGCCAGTCCGGCAATGCGGCCGGCCATCCAGGGAAGTATCGTGCCGCCGGTCAACGCCGCCGTAAACAGAATGCCGAAAACCGTTCCGGAATAGTCCCGAAATGCCGCCCCCGCGATGCCGAGCGTGGTGGGAAAGATACCGGAGAGCGCCAGGCCCACCAGGCAGATTCCGATGGCCGCTACCGTGGGCGCGGGAGCCGCCGCTGTAATCACCGCGGCGGCCGAAGCGGACAGCGCGCACGCCACCACTACCTTGCGCGGCTCGAATCCCACCAGCACGCGGCTCAATACCAGGCGAGCCGTCATGATCGCCGCCCAATAGGCGGCCAGCACCCACGAGGCTGCGGACACACTCATACCGAACCCGCGCGTCAGGTAGGTCGAGATGTAGCCGCCCATCGTAAACTCGACGCCCGATTGAAAGAACAGCAGGCACGCCAGTACGAGGACGAGCGGCGAACGCAGGAACCGCGGCATGTCGGCGATCGGCAACCGGTGACGCTGCTTCGGCGCGGGATACCGAAGCGATCCCGCGAAGAGCGCCGTGGCCAGGCACAAGACTGCCGCGCCAAGTACCAGGCGCTGGATGCCGAAAGTTTCCAGCAGAGCGCCCACACAGAAGGGCAGAAACAGTGCGCCGATCCCAAAGAACACGCCCAGGATGTTCAGCGCCGCGCCCTTCTGTTTGGGATCCTCGTGCAGATCGGCCACCAGGGTGTTGGTCGCCGCATTCAGCGCGCCGCCGCCGATACCCACCAGCGCCACGGCGGGAATGAGGCTGTCAAATCGTGCCGCGCGCGCGATCAGCGCCAGGGCGGACGCCACAAACAACGGTCCTATGGCCAGCGGCGGCTTCATGCCGAACCGGTCGATGGCGGCGCCGATCAAAGAACTGCACGCCAGCATCGCCAGGTTCATGGCCAGGAACAGCGTGCCGATGTCGGCCACTCGGAACTCGAGACGCCCCGAGAGCGCCGGCAGGATGGCGCCCAGCAGGGCCATCACGATGCCGAAGACGAACATCCCGGCATAGGCGGCCCCGCTGAGCATTCCACGGTTGGCGGCCGCGGCGCCCGGGCCTGTTCCCACGGCTATTTGACACCCGCGGGCTGGGGCCTGGGAGAACGCTCGTACCATTTCTCGGTGAAGGCCTGAAAGACGCGCTGGTTGTGATCCCTGGCGACGCCTTCCACGTTGGGCGACACAAACGTGGGCGCCTGGAACCCGCGCGCGGCCAGGCGCGCACCGGTCTCGGCCACCAGCGACATGGCAATGAACACCGCAGCCATAGTGGAGCCGGCGGCGACCTTCTCGGGGCGTCCGATATCCACCTGCGCGTCTTCGGGAGCGACGCAGTTATCGATGGCGATGTCGGCCACATCGGGGAGTTGTTTGCCGCTCGAATGGGTGGCCGCGGAGACCTTCCAATTGGCGTGCGATGAGACCGTGACTACTTTAAGTCCCCGCTCCTTCGCGTACAGAGCGGTCTCGATACCAGCCGCGTTCAGGCCGCCGTGTGAGAACACGAGGATGCAGTCGCCGGGCTCAAACGAATAGCTCTGCAGGAACTGCTCGATGTAACCTTCGCGCCGCTCGAGCCACAGCAACTCACGCGCTCCGCCGGGACCGATCACGTTGTGCCACATCAAGCGCGGATCGTAGAGGGGATAAAAACCGACGAAGCTGCCGTAGCGGGGGAAGATATCCATGACAGGAATGACGGAGTGGCCGCTGCCGAAAAGATAGACGCGTCTTCCGGCCGCGATCGCAGCGGCGAACAGTTCGCCCGCCTTCTCGATGTTGGCTCCCTGGCTCTGGTGGATGGCGTCCAGCACCCGGCCAATGCACTCGTAATACTTACTTGCCGACATTGTTATTCCTTGTAAGCTCCAGTATGAAGAAAGGCGAGCCGCGCGGCTCCGAGGAGCCCGGCATCCTCGCCTAATTCGGTTAACTCGATGGCCGCTTTGCGGGCCGCGATGGGCTGCGCCCAGCGCAGAACACCGGCGCGAATCCGGTCGAGCAGGAGATCCCCGGCCTGCATCAATCCTCGCATCAGGCCCCCGCCGAGGACCACCATTTCCGGGTCGAGCAGGCTGATGAGGTTGGCGATGCCCATGGCGAGGTAGTCCGCAGCGTTGTCGAGAGCCGCTTGGGCACGTGGGTCCCCACTGCGCGCTGCGGCGAGAGCGGCCTCGGCGGTGGGCATCCCGGCGCGGCGGGCCACCGCCGGTCCCGCGGATTCAGCCTCCCAGCATCCAACCTGCGCGTACTCGTCCTTCCAGCACGGGTCGAGCGCAAACCAACCTGCGGCGCCCGAAATCCCGTGCGCGCCGGTGATGAGCCGGCCCCCCGAGAGAATGCCGGCGCCGATGCCGGTTCCCACCGCGACGAATACCACGTCGTGGAGGCCGCGCGCCGCGCCCAGCCATTGCTCGCCCAGCACATAGCCGGAGCGGTCGCCATCGATGACCACGGGAACGGTAAGCCGTGAGGTTAGCAAGTCGCGAAGGGGCACTTCGTCGCGGCCCCATAAATTCGGTGCCCAAGCCATACCCGTCTGTTGGTTGTAGATGCCGGGCAAGATAATTCCGGCCGCTCCGGCATTGGTTCGTTTCACCGCTTCGGCGATCTGACTGACTGTGGCTTCGGGCGAATGCGCAGCGGCTTCTTTGACTTTGCATGCGATGCCGCCCAATTCGTCGATGGCGGCGGTGGCCGTCTTGGTTCCGCCGAGATCGACCGCGAGAACGGTGTTCATGTTCCGATAAGAGTCATGCGCATCAGGATTCCAGGTTCATTCGAGCGTCCGCAGCTTGCTGATTCGCTCGGAGGGTTCCGACATCAGAGCCACGGCGTATTTGAAACCGCAGAGGCAGCCGCGCATGACGGCCATGCTGGAGTAATAGTCGTGGTAACGGAAAAACCCCGTCTGGCCGCGCCACATGGGATAGGCATCGCTGGCCTCCATCCACTTGTCGAACACGCCCGAGATGTCGAGGTATGTATCGGGCTTGAAATTCTCGGCGTCTTCCCAGTTGTCGGCGTAGAAAAGCTTGCGCACCGCGTGGGGCGGGTCCTGCCGGTTCATGGTCTTCAGACCGGCATAGAAGATGGCATCGCGCACCACCAGGTGGCAGTTCTGATGGTCCTTGTGCCAACTGCCGCTCCAATGCGTGATCACGATATCGGCCTGGTGCTTGCGGATGACGTCGCAGACCGATTGCGAGGTCTGATCCTTGAGCGGGATCTCGGCATCGGGATAAGTCAGAAGCTCAAACTCGGCTCCCAGCAACTTGGCGGCTTTGAGGCTCGCCGCGCGCTGCATTTCGCCGTACCGCTCCACCGGAATATCGGCCGGAGCGCCCCGCTCGCCGAGGGTCAGGCTCAAGAAGACGCCCCTGCCGCCGTTCTGTATATGCTGCGCGACCGCTCCGCCCATGGTAAAGACGGCATCGCCTGCATGGGCCGCGATGGCCATCAGAGTCGTCGCCATTTGGAAAGCCTCCCGCGCGCAGAGGCCAGCATAACGTTATGTCAATATGATGGTCAAGCCGAGCGGCCTACCTGCTCCTCCCGGCCGCGCTCAGTAGTCGATCCGGTACACCCTTACACCCTGGGGCGGCACTTCGCCGGCGATTACGACTCGTGCGCGGGATCCGGGCAACGTTTGGCCAGTGGTGATCTCGCGGACCCGCCTCGGAGCTTTGTCGAGCGGTACCGTCAGCTCCAGTTTCGCCGCCTCGCTCCCCCAGTTCATAATGAACACCATCCGCCCGGTATCCGCGACCAGTTGCTGGAGATCGACCGGCGCAGAGGTCCTCAGCTCCGGCAGCGGCACGCCCGCCCAGTCCGCCAGAAAGCCGCCCAACGGGTGCAATCCGGCAGCGCTCGCTGTGCCCGGCAAGTTGCCTGTAACGATGTTGGAGCCCTGGCGCGCGAGAGCCTCGGGAGTCTCGTTCGCTTGCCCGGGGAAGGTCCCCACGATGATGGCGCTTCCGCTGCCGTACTTGCGTTCAAAGGCCGCCGGTGAGCCGTCCTGGAAGTACGCCAGCGGCTTGGCCTCCGCATTGAGCACCGTAAAGCGCTCTTCAAAAACGGCTCCGGCGATTTCCTGGCTTCCCCAGCGAATCCGCACCTCGGGCTTGGGTACAGTCGATTTCTCGCGGACACCCAACATCCGCTCCCAACCGAATCCGGGGATGATTTCCTGAGCGTAGCCGCGTTCATCCACCCAACCAGCCCGCGCCTCGGTGAACAAATGGCCGCCATCGCTCACGTATTGTTCCAGTACGCCGGCCTCGCCCGACAGCATCAGGATCGGGTACGGCAGCACGATCAGCCGGTACCGTTTCACCTGCGCCGGCGTCAGTTCCACAGCATTGATGAAGTCCACCGCAATGTTGCGTTCGGCAAACATCCGGTAGTAGCCGGATAGCGAGCGCGATACCGCACCGCGATTGTAAAGGTGCCCCGCTCCGCCCACCAGGTTCGTGAGCTGGTTCACCACTATGGCCACATCGGCCGGCTTCGGATACGCCCGCAGCAGCAGGTCGACATTTGCATCGATCTGTTTGGCCGCCGCGCCAGCGCTCTTGCAGCGCTCCGTCAGCGTGCCGTCCAGATCGATCAGCCCATATCCTCCCGACTCATATCCGGAACTCATGGGGTACCAGGCATAAATGTTGACCCCGCGCGCGCCGCGCGAAACGGCGGTCCACATGTAGCGCACCACGTCCAGTGGCGTGATCTCCTGGCTGACCACGTCGCCGCGGACTCCGAAGCCGCCTTGCAGCTCGCCGATTCCCGCTGCCCAGGCTGTTCGCAGTCTCTTGGCCCTGAAACTGATCGGCGCCGGCCAGTTCGGCGCAGACCGCCCGGCACAAGAACCGATCGCCATGGAAGACGCGAATTTCAGCCATATCGCGCGGGTCGAACCGCACGGTGACCGTTTCCCCAACATACGCCGCCAATGTGGTCGATACGTATCGGAGATTCTGGAAGTAAATGCCGTCAACGCGCACTTGACGAGCCTTGGCCGCTTGAATCAACAGCAGGTCCAATTGCTCCAAGGAGTCGGGCATGCGAGGGAGAAAGCCGTCCGCTTCCCAGCGTTCAATGGGCGGTGTCTTCGTTTCGGCGCATTCCCGGCGGTGGTACACGTCCAGAAAAAATGCGCGCAGCCTGGCATCGAACTCCGCCAACGTTAGCGTTGGCTTTCCGCGCACCGCTCCTCCGGCTGGTGCGTAGCCGTCCAACTCGCACAGAAACATCTCGTTGATCGTCGAGAAGAAACGTTCGATGCGGCCACGGCCTCTGGGCTTACCAGGAAGGGAGAAGACCAGCCGGATTTTCAGATCCGCGCCGACCTGCTCCATGTGCCGGGAAGTAAAGTCGCTTCCATGGTCGGTGTAGAGGATGTCTGGTATGCCACAAACGATCCAGCGTGGATCTTCTTTTCGCCAAATCGCTTGCCGCAGCACCAAAGATGTGTGTAGGGCAGACGGCTCTTCAAAGGAGAGGAAGTACCCGGCCACGGCGCGGCTGTAGTCGTCAATCACGACCGAGAGCCATGGTTTAGAGGCGTTGCCGTCCTGCTGCACCAGCAAGATATCAAGCGGTGTGTGATCAGCCTGCCAGATGGCATTCGGCTTATCTGCCTCGCGCCGGTGGACGAGTTCGAAGGTCTCGCTATATGCTTTACTCCCTTGATGAGCAAGGGTAACGAGGTCGACGGGCAAACTGCGAACGAGATCGTAGACCACCGAATAGCTTGGTGGGGCCTCGCCAAGGTCCTTAGCCAACCGCTGCACCTGCCGGTACAGCGCAGCGATCGGCAGTGGTGGCTTCTGTAGGGCCAGACCTTCGATTGCGTCTTTGACCTTCACGGACACAACGCGACGGCCGCCGCGATCATCACGCGTTTTTCTCGCCAGCGCCGCCAGGCCAAACAACCGATACTGGGTGAGCCAACGGTGAGCTGTTCGATATGGTATTCCAGCGGCCCGAGCAACGGCCCGTAACGACTGGCTTTCTTCCAGGTGCGGTTTCAGCAGCCGGAACCGATCCAGAGCCCGGTTCCGATCTTCATCCGACAACCCCGCCAGTTCGTCCATACTCGACGAGTATGCCAAATAATTCAGAAACTTTTATGCCAAATAATTCAGAAAGTGACATTCCGGCCCTCAAACCCTGCCTCACGCCCGCGCAGTACGGCGCCGTGGCCGTGGTGCCGCCCGAGCTGGAATGGCTGGCCAACATCGTTGAGATGCTCCACAAGGCTCAGCCTGGAGAGAGACGTCCGCATCGTCACTTATGACGAGGTGCTACAGCGCCAGCAGCGGCTCTTTGCAGTAACCCGCCACGGACCCGATTAACGGCTTCCCTCTCGTACAGCCGCGTGGTGGACACATTGGCGTGGCCAAGCCACTCCTGTACCTTCGCAATATCCGCTTCATGGGAAACCGCTTTCGTCGCCGCCGGCGCAGATGTGCATCAGAAAAAGCGCTCCCAAACCAAGCTCCAGCAGACCACTCGCTAACCCCATCCCATCCTCCGACCTGGACCCGTGATCAATCCAGCTCCCACAAAGTACGCTGGCGTCCCCGCAGACTGCTCCGAACCGGCCACGCACTTCTGCCGGCTGCCCTGGAATCCGCCAGCGACTACCGCCCCTTTACCAATCGCCAATCGTCCCCACCCCAGAGAAACACCTCTGAATCCGCCCCCCTCAAAAAACACGATCACCCCTCCACAAACTATTTTTTCAAAGAACCTTTCGCTGATTCTAAAACTACTTACACCCACTCGTCCGGCGCCGACGACCCAGTCGGCGCAAGTCTGTCTGCTACCTTTAAATCAGGAAGAGATGGATTGCCCAGGGGGGCGGGCGGCTGGAAAACCTGGGACGAACACCACTGCCCCCATTCGCGGGAAACGAACCTGAACCGTAAGGATCCCGGCCCTCGAAACGGCGCAGATCGCTCGGTTTCTTCCCGACAGCAGGAAAACCCGGCACCAATCCGCCTGTACGGTGCCTGAAAATGCCTCGACTTTGAGGCGTTTTCTCTGATAAGTTATTGATTCTAAATTGAACCGACTGCTCATGTGGAGCGGTTTTTCCTTTTGGGGGAGCATTGATGGAACCGATCAAGACGACCGTCAGCGACTTCGACATGGGAATCGGGTTGCGGCGTAATCAAGTCAAGCCCCCGGCCTCGGGGAACGAGGCGACAGAATCACCAGCCACCGCAAGGATCCGGGAGACGCATATTGTAAAAACGACCCTTCAGATGCGTCTCCCGATTTCAACCCCTCTCTGCAACCCACAGAAACAGAGGAGGTTACAACGCCGTGAAAAATAAACTGACATACCCGGAAAACATGCGTCACCCGGGCCCCCGGCCGCCGGCTCCGGGTCCCTGGCCCCCGGCCGGAGCGGCTTCCCCGGATCGGTTGAGCAACCGGCCGCCTAAGATCACTTGCCACCGCGCCCAACAACGTGACAAATTGTTGCCGATCGATCATAATCATGTTTACCCCCCGAGAGGAAGGACTGGCTGAGACCTCGTGTCGCAACAATTCCGGGAAAACAGGCCCAATGCCGCATCCGCCTTGAATCCGTTCACAGCTTCGGAAACCAGCATCCGGCAACTGATCGCCAACGGCAAAACCAAGGCTGCCGTGGAAAGCGCCAAAGAGCTTCACAAGGCGCACGGCACTCCGGCCTCCGAAGGGCTGTTGATCGATGCATATGCAGCCCGCATTCAGGCTCTTAACGAGCAGAACCTCAAGTTGGAGGCGAAGTCGCTTTTCGACCTGGTCCGCAGCCGCTTCCCGGCCGCCCAGGCGCGCCTCGAGGCGCTCACCTCCCCGCGCGCCGGCCTGGCGGACCTGCTGGCGCCGCTCACCGATCCAAACCTGCCGCCCGAGCGCCGCGCCGCCTTCGAACAGCGGCTGCAGCAAGAAGTCTGGGATCTCGCGGGCCTTGCGGCCTGTCCGGCCCTGCCCGTGGATCATCCCCTCAGGCAGGCCGCTGTCGCGTTGATGAAGGCCTTCGTCGCCGCCACCGCCACGCCCTCTTCCGAAGACGAACTGGCGTTGCCCGAGATATCCCGCCGCAGCCCGCTGGCTCCCTGGAAACTGCTGGTGCGGGCCATCGGACACTTCTACCGCAACGAAGACGGACGCGTCCGTGAATGCCTGGATGCCATTCCGCCCGAATCGGTCCCCGCCCGTCTCATCCCGTCCATCCGCGCCATGCTCGGCGAGCAACCCGGCGCGCCGCTCCCGCCGATGGCCGCCCGCCTGGTCTCCCTGACCACGGAAGACTCGCTGACGCTGCGAAACGCGCTCGAGAAACTGGACCACGCCCTGGAGTCCGACACCGACGCCCACCAGGTTCTGCAGGCCGTCAAGGCCGCCGTGCGCGAATGCAGTCTGCACGCGCCCGACCGTCTCGAGCGGCTCAAGCAACACATCTCCGTCCGCTGCGCCATGGCCGATATGGACCAGGGGAAGGTGGCAGCGGCCATCGGTGGCGGCCCTCGCCACGACGCCTATTTCTGCAGACTGTTCGCGCGCGGCATGGAATTGACCCACGATCCGGAGGATCTCACCATGGCTTGCGGCCTGTGGGAGGAATTCCGGCAGCAGGCCGCGGCGGAAGGCTGGTTCTCCCTCAACGGGGCCGAAGCGGCCACCCTGTACCTCCACATGGCGAGCGTCCTCCGCAGGGTCCCAGAAGATCTGATCGAGCAGCTTCACGAATCCATTCTTTCGAAAGTTAGGAAGCGGGGCGAAGAACCGCCCTACTTCCTCTTTCCAAAGACGCTCTACGAACGCGCCTGCACGCTCGATCCCCATTTCGAAGCCTTCTCGCAGTGGATGGATTGGGCCAAGGGCCAGAAGGACGGAGAAGCCGACCAGGTGGCCAAAGCCTGGCACGCGATCCGCCCTACGGATATCGAACCGATTCTCTACCTGATGCACGACGCCTCGAACCGAAACGCCTTCCCGACCGCTCTCCAGTACCTGGCCAAGGCGGAGCGGATCGATGGCGTGCATCCCGCGGTGCGCCGGGCGCGCCTGCAATTGCTGTCGGGAAGCACCATCAAATACATTCAGCAGAAAAAACCGCACCTGGCCGAAGAGCGCCTCGCGGAAATCGCCGCACTTCCCCAGTCGCAACAGGGCGACCGCCCCGCCTTCCTGGCCGCTTTGCATTACTTGGCCAGCAAGGTGCGCCTCGATATGCGGACGGCCGCCGCGCACCGCGCCGAAATCGAGCGGCTGCTGGGCAGCAGGGTGGCGGCGTCGCTTCTGATCTTCGGTGTGGCAACGACGGCCAAACGCGGACCGTTCGAGACATTGGAACGGCCCGAAAAGCTCGACAAAGCCGAGCGCGCCGCGCTTCCCGCAGCCATGGCCCGGGTGGTGGCTCTGGCCGCGGACATGAACGCGATGAAGCTCGATATTCCCTGGAATTACATCACGGAGACCGCCAAACAGCTTCCGCGCAACAGCCAGTCGCTGGATACCAACCAGCTTCAGAATCTGGCCCAGGCGGGGGTGTGCTCCACGCATTCGAAGCTGGCTTACGCCGCCACCGCCGCCGGATTGGAGCGCGGCGGCGTCACCGACGCCCGCTTCCTGCTGCTGCGGGCGAAGTTGCTGCCGGAGGGCCATGGGGACCGCCGCGCGGTTTGTGCCGCCGCCGCGGCCGAACTGGCGCGCCAGCAGCGTGACATGCAACTGGTGGAAGAGGCCGTCGAGTTGACACGCGGCAACTTCGGGACGCAAGCCGTCACTCTCACTCTCGAACAGGCCGCGGAAGTGCTCCGTAAAGAGAAGAAGGCGAAGTCGCTCCCCAAGTACCCCGGCCAAGGCCCCAGTTACCGCAACCTGCTTCCCAAGAATCTCTGCCCGTGCCCCACTTGCCGCGCCCAGCGCGGAGAGCCCGTCAACCCTTACGACGAGTTCGACGACGAGTTCGACGATGGCGAGGATTTCGACAAGATGGAGGACGAACTGGACGAGCTCTTCGAGGAGTTCCCCATTCCACCCGGCGTGCCGCCCGAGTTCGCTCGCTTGCTCTTCGAGGAGACCAAAAAGGCCGCCATGCGAGGCGAGTCCCTGGACGATCTGCAGGCGCGTCTGTTCCGTTCCATGGCGGGTGGCCGAAAAGGCAAGAAAGGCAGGCGGAGATAGTGGACGCGAGAGAAATATTAGGTATCCCCTTGAATGCCGGCGAAGAAGAAATCCGCGCCGCGTACGTGCAAAAGGTGAAGGAGCATCCGCCCGATCGCTCGCCCGAAGAGTTCGAAAAGATCCGTGACGCCTACGAGACCCTGCGCGATCCGCGCCGCCGCATGCGCGACATGCTGCTCTCCGCCGACCCCGAAGCGTCCCTGGCAGCCCTCATCGCGGGCCAGGCAAACGAGCGCCGGTTCGCCGGCCCGCAGCCCTGGCTGGATGTTTTGAAGGCGGATGTCTTGAAGAAGGGCGGTGGCCCGTGCTGAGTCCGGTTCTCTACTGCCCTGTTCGCGGGCCAAGGGCCTGCGCCACCCCCCAATGAGCGAACCACTCACGCGCGACGAAATCCTGCGCTGCCTGGAGCAATGGGTCGACCGCACCCTGGCGGCCGAAGACCCTCCTCACGGCATCGACCCCCAAGTTCTTTCCGCGCTCACCGACGGCAGCAACGAAGCCGCCGCCCAAGCCGCCCGCCGCTCGGACACCTATGCGCTGTGGTCCGCCATGACGGCGCTGGCCCAGGAAGTCAAGCTGCAGGGGCGCGCCTTCAAGGAACTGAGCGACACCCTGCCAGAGCAGGCCGCCCGTAGCGTGGAGGAGCTGCGCGCCGCGCATCGCGAGCGCGAGCGCGATCTCGAGCGCGAGGCCGAGCGCCGTTGCCGCAAGGATGCGCTGGCCACCCTCATCGACATGCGCGACCGCCTGGCCCGCGGCCTCGAATCGGTGCGACAGGCGCCTTCGCCCGTCTCTTCCGGATGGCTGAACCGGATCCTCCGGCGCCCGGCTGAGCCCGACCCTACGATCGAGGCCTTGACCAAGGGATACGAATTAGCCCTCGAACGCCTCGATCAGGCGCTCGCCGATTCCAACGCGCGCGAAATCCAATGCGCCGGGCTCGCTTTCGATCCGCGCTGCATGAACGCCATCGACCGCGAAGAATCGGACGCCGTCCCCGAAGGCACCGTGCTCGAAGTCTACAGAACCGGCTACGAATGGAACGGAGAAGTATTTCGGCCGGCGCAGGTGAAGGTATCCTGCGCTCCGCCCATGGAAAAAGCGATAACGGGAAACGAAGAAGAGGAATATGAGTGATCTGATTGTCGGCATCGATCTGGGAACGACCAATTCGGAGGTCGCCGCGCTTACCGGCGGCCCAGTTGGCGGCCAAGTCCGAATCCTCGGACCGGGGGACGCGCGCATGCTGCCCTCCTGCGTGGGCTTCTCCGCGTCGGGAGAACTCCTCGTGGGGGAGGCCGCGCGCAACCAGCAGGCCCTCTACCCCGAGCGCACCGTGCGCAGCATCAAGCGCAAGATGGGCAGCGACGA
>Ga0209415_10009067_pt1 | contig 17128 bp, 22 predicted proteins | sample PeaSoiSIISIP2007_FD_187696 | JGI IMG/M metagenome (GOLD analysis project Ga0209415, IMG submission 187696) | Peat soil microbial communities from Weissenstadt, Germany - SII-SIP-2007 (SPAdes) (version 2) | ecosystem: Environmental > Terrestrial > Soil > Wetlands > Peat | place: Germany... | reverse complement strand
CCCCCCCGCCTCGACCTTCAGCTCGAGGCCCGCCGCCTCCTTGAGGAGGACGATCATCTGCTGCGGGGGCTCCTTGATGAAGAACGTCTTGGCCCGGGCGGCCTCTGTCCTCGCCAGGGCCAGCGTGAGGAAGGGCTCGTTCTTCGACGCGAGCACCGCCACGAAGTAGCTGTAGAACTCGATGACGTCCTCCGGGTTCCTCGTGTCCCCGCTCCACCTCTCGTAGGACTGGTATCCCAGCTTGCGCACGTTCTGGACGTCGAAGTTCGGGTTCTTCACCGCGAGGGTGAGGCGGTAGCGCGCCTGGTCGAGGATCGGCCTGTAGACGGACTTCACCACCTCGTCGAGCGGGTAGGTGATGAGGAAGTCCCTCGCGGACCTCAGAAAAGGGTACTTCACCAGCTTCGGGTCGACGTTCAAGACGAGCTTCCGTTCGTCTGGGAGGCTCGCCTCAGATAATGATATGGTTTCGCCCCCTTGCGTCAGCCGTCACGCGCCTCACGGGGGCATATGCCGGCGCCACCTATATCCTCCAATGCGCGTCGCCGGAAGTTTATACGAGGCCGTCCCCGCTGATGTCTTGGGTCATGGTGTATGGCGAAAGCGACGATCCGCTGCGCGGAGTGCAACTGCAGTCCCGCGACATGCATGGCCGCCGAGACCGCGAGGGACTGCAAGGGCTGCTCCCAGGCGGCGAACTCCTTCACCGCGGAGTGCTGCTGCTGGCAGGCCACGCACGGGTTCGCGTGAGCCACGGTCGCCGAACTCACTAGAGCTTATATTCGAATACCGGCAGAATGAGGAGCGATGGCGACGCTCTCCCAGGCCAAGACGCTTGGCGGGGTCGGGTCGATCCTCATCTTCATCCCGTTTGTCAGCCTGGTGGGCTACATCCTCATAATCATCGCCATCAAGGACATTTCGGACGACCTGCAGGACAAGACCATCTTCAGAAACGTGGTCATCGCGGCCGCGACGGGGATAGTCGGAGCCCTCGCGGGAGCTGCAGTTTTTGTCTTCGGGGCGGTAACGGGAATCCTGACCGGGGGCGTCTCGGCCTTCCTCGGAATAGCCGCAGGACTCTTCGTGGTCTGGGTGTTTCTGATAGTCTCCGCTGTCTTTCTCAGGAGGGCGTACAACTCGATGAGCAAGGAGCTCGGCGTCGGCATGTTTTCCACGGCGGCGACACTCTACCTCGTCGGCGCGGCCCTGACGATCGTGCTCGTGGGGTTCATCCTGCTCTTCATCGCCGAGATATTGCAGGCCGTTGCTTACTTCTCGATACCCAGCCAGCCTCCGACTCAGGGGGCGGGCGCCTCCGCTGGCCCCACGGCCGCCCCTCCCCCCACGATGTCGCCGCCCCCGGGCGGCGCCACAAAGTTCTGCACGAACTGCGGGACGAAGATATCGCCTTCCGCCACATTCTGCTACAGCTGCGGCGCGAAGCAGGCGTAGGCGCGCGGCTAGTCATAGGCCACGCTCACGCTGGCGCTCGTCACGGCCTGGGACCGCACGCTGACCAGGGCGCAGTCTTTCAAAACCAAGACGTACCCCGCCCCCGGCGAGGACTGCTCGCCGCCGACCGAGCACTTCGCGAGCACCATGGAGCCGGCTGAGAGCTGGCCCTGCTGGGGCTGGCTGTTCCAGAAGAGGATTACGTTCCCCGAGTCGACGGACGAGAAATACTGCCCGGTGTTCTGGTCTAGGCCGACCCCGAAGTCGAGGCTGTCCCTGATGTATACCGTCTTGTTGGTGTAGGATGCCGTCGCCTGGGACGCGTTGGCCGCGTACGCCGCGTAGAGCTGCCCGCCCGTCAGCGGGGTGCTCGCCGAATTGACGGCAGGGCCGGCCCCCGAGCCGAGCATCCCGGCCTCGAAGGTCGTGCCGACGAGAAGGACGGCCAAGATGGCGATGACCGCGAGCACGAGCCCCCTCCTCCCCCCCAGGAAGGACTTCCTCTCCTGAGGGAGGGGCGATGAAGGAGGGACGAAACCCGAATCCCCAGCGGGAGCGGCCGGCTCTGTGGTCAGCGGCGGCGACGTCGCCGTCATGCCCGAATTGAAATGGGAGGGAGAGATGTCCGTCTGCACCACGCTGAAGGCGACGGCGCTGGCCCCGCAGCCAGGGCAGAAGAGAGCGCCCTCCGGCAGCCCCCGGCCGCAGTTGGAGCAGGCGGTCAAGGGTCGCTTGGAGACGGCGCGCCGATATAAATCGCACGGCGCCCTGCGGCTGGCTACTTGGTGTGCGCCGGCTTGAAAACGAAACCGTCGAGGAGCTGGCGGAGGTCTTTCTTCTCCTTCTTCGACTGCTTGTAGAGCTCGTCTCTCCGCGCCGGAGGCAGCCTGTTCCAGTACTTGGCCACCTCGTCCTTCACCTCGAAGACCCATAGATTCCCCTGCTTGAAGGGGGTCTCCCTCCCCTTCTCCACGATGGGAGCGACCCCAGTCCCGTCGTCGCTGACCCTTATCGAAGTCATGTCCCTGTCCCCGGAGGAGCCCTCTTTAAGGAATAACTCGCGGCCGGAGAAGGGCCGGAAATTCTTAAAAGCGAAGCCAAAACGCACTCGGGCGAAATGTCAGCCGAAGACGGCGAAACCGACGACGACTTCGAAGACGATTTTGAAGACAACGACGACTCCGACGACGACGAGTGAAGCCCTAATCGAGGGCGCCTGAATGCCCAGTGGGGCTGCCGCCCGGATCTGACTTGAGAACCGACTTGCCTAGCGCCGCTGCCGTCAGCCCGTCCTGCGCGCAAGGTTGAACATGTAGCGGTTGATGCAGTCGACGTCGCTGTCTATCCTGGCGACGGTCATCTCCTTGAAGCGACCGAAGATGTCCTTCAGCGCTTCTTCGTCGAGCTGGTTGACCATCTGCGGGTTGGAGAGGAACTGCACCCATCCGGCGTTGCTCTGCCGCATGAAGTCGATGCACTGAAGTATCCTGCTCACCGCGTCGAGCCTGTCCTTCGCCTCCGCGGTCTCTATCTCCTTCTTCAGGAGGATGATTGAATCCCTGACTTCCTGGATGTTGGTGTCCCAGTTGCTCATTTAGGTCTGGACGCTAAGCTCGGCGCTTGGCTTTAATGGTTTCACCGCATCCGGCGAGGCCGTTCGGGGCCCACGACCCGAGATTCCTAAGCCTTATCTAGAAGTTGCCGCTTCTGCAAAGACTACGCCGCGTAAGTGGCGCAAACGGCAAAAACGGGGAAAAAATGGCTCGAAACCTCCAACCTCTTGGCGTGATGGCGGTCCCAGAACTCGAGGCTCCTTCCGCGGATGCGCGCTTCCACGCGGTCCTCAGGCTCTCAATCTTGGGCGGGATGAACAACGTCCTGGGAGCGGAGGGGACGCGTGCGATCCTCTACCACCTTGACCTGCCGAGCTTTGACAACCCAAAGAAGTTCCACGAGAGGCTGACGGAGATATTCGGCTTCGGGACGGCTTCGCTAGAGCGCGTCATAATTCAGCAGCTGCACCAATCGATGGGCGTAGTTCCCACCCTGGCGAAGAACGACGATTTTGTGAACCAGGTCGAGCTCGCGAAGCGGAGGTTCGACGAGACGATAGGACGGGACGGACGGCTCCGGGGAGCGACGGCTTGAAGCCGAGCCAAGGCTCCACTGTTGAGATGGAGGTCGACCCCGCCCAGGTGGCGCTGGCGAGGAGGCTCGCGAAGGATTTGGTCGACTGCGACCCCTCGATTCTCAGCCTCATAGTGGTGGACTCCTTGGGGCGGGTGCTGCATGTGGGTAGGTCGGCGCGCCTGTCGGAGTCGGAGCAGGTGAGCCCCGAGCTCGTCCGGGTCTTCGGCACGGTGTCGAAGCTCATCGTGGGGGCCGCGAACAACGCCGCCCAGGTCATGGGGGGGACGGAAGCGATAGTCGGGATATTCAAGAAGCAGAAGGCCTTGCTCATCAACCTGCCGGAGTACAACCTCCTTCTGGCCCTTCGGCTAGCCCGGTCGGCGAACGCGGAGTACGTCTGCGACAAGATCGGCGACCTTCTTGCCACGCGCGTAGACCCGTAGCTTCCTTACTCGCGCCTCGTTCAAGGTTCGGAGGCCAGGAAAGCCCCACTTGCAATTATGTATTGGAAATCCATTAGAACTTTATACATCTTTCAGGCCTTCAAGCATTCGATTTGAGCCTCGCCGTCCCCGTAAGCGAAGAGAACGCCTGGAAGGACCGGCGCAGGCTCATGCGGGGCGGGCGGAGGCTCCTCGTCTCTGCTGGGATCATCGCCCTCGCTTTCTTCGCCGCGCTGCTCCTCATAGTGTCGTATGGGACCCCCCGAGACCAGAGCCTCGCGCTGATAATCGGGGACTATGTCGTTACGCTAGGGATTGCGGTCCCTGGGCTGACTCTGTATCTGCTTCGCCTCTACACCGACCGGTCGATAAGAAGGGGCAACGCCAAGGCCTTCACGACGAGGGCCAAGCTGGGGCTGGTCTCCCTCAGCTGGGTCGTCCTGGGGATAGCCGTCGTCTTGCTCTTAGCGTGATTCGCGAGGCCTCTCGAGGCCACATAATCCAGAACACAGCGGCCCGAACCTTCGGGAAATGGCGAAATCGGACTTTAGGCCCGGGGCGAACCAAGTCTGCCATGAGCGAGTACCAGGTCAAGCTCGGGGCGATAGAAGAATACCAGGACGCCCTCCGGTACAAGAAGATGAACGAGGAGCTATGCAACTCGCTGCTCGGTCTCTTGGGCCAGCTGTCCAGGCACTACGAGAAGAACGGGATGGAGCTCCCCAAGGAGGTCTCGAGGATCATGAAGAAGACCTCAGAGGTCCTTGACGCCAGGCTCAACTCGTCCCACATGCCCCGTTCGATGAAGCAAACCGAGTAGGCACACCGCCTCGGCAAGCGCGGGCAGCGCGTGTGGAATGCGAATACTGATTCTGCCTCCATAACGCTTGTTATCCGAATTGAGGTTTTTCCGGACTCGGTAAGTCGTGCCTTCCACCCAGAAGGGCGTAGCGGAGCCGGTGAAGATGGCCGATCTCTTCTCCAAGTGCTCACAGCTTGCCGCTCAGGAGGAGAAGGAGATGTCTAGGATCGTGGGCACCATGCTTCCGGTCTTGGCCTACGTGGAACAGCCAATCATGTTGAGCCCAGCCTCGTTGGGAGGCTCGTTCTCCGAGCTCAGGAGCGTCTCTCTGCAGGCGGGGGCGGTGATCGTCACGACGGACCTCCAGGGGAATGTCGCGTCGAAGCCGCTGGTGAAGCTAGAGACGGGCGATTGCCTGGCGATCCTCAAGAACGCTTTCCCAGAGATCCAGAGGATGGTGGCGGACAAGGAGCGCGTCGCAGTGGTCAGACCGATCCTCTCAATGAAAATCTTCTTGGGCGGTCAGCGCCTCATCGTCGACAGGCGAAGCTACCGCCTCCTCGTCTCGAACTCGGGAGGAGACTGCAGGGACCTGAGCATCTGGGCTGAGCTCGCGGACGGCCGGAACAAGCCCTTCCGGGAGCGCGACCTGAGCCGCGGAGGACGGGTCGAGGTCGACCTCGGGCTGCGCAACGAGGTCGACAGCGCCGAGAGCCTCAGACTCCAGTTCGAGTGCAAGGACGTGGACGGACGCGAATTCTGCGGCACGGAGTCACTGCGCCTCGCCGGCGACCGCCTGCAGCAGGCGCTTCTGACCCGGAAGAGCTCGCTGTTTCTCGCCCGCGCCAAATAGACCGCGGGTAAGACCTGTCAGACTATCACGAGCTGCAGCCCGGCCTCCCTCATCAGGCGCACGCCCAGCTGGTCGGGATAGGTCGTCGAGGCGACGACCTTCTTGATTCCGGCGTTGATGATCATCTTCGAGCAGTAGGTGCAAGGGGAGTGGGTCGAGTAGAGCGTGCACCCCGAGGTGGGGATCCCGTTCTTCGCCGCCTGGACGATGGCGTTCTCCTCGGCGTGGCAGCACGCACACGCCTCCAGATTCGTCCCCGACTTGAGCCTACCATCCTTCACCGCGAGGCACCTAGCGCAGCCCCCCTCGTCGCAGTGCTTGGTCCCCGCCGGGGTCCCGTTGTACCCGGTGGAGATGATCTGCCTGCCGTTGACCAGGACGGCCCCCTTGGCCGAGGAGAGGCAGGTGGAGCGAGACTTCACGACGTTGGCCACCTGCATGAAGTACTCGTCCCACGACGGTCGCTGCGGCTTTTTCTTCTCCAAGATTCCGGACCGGGAGGACGCCGGGTGCGTCATAAGAAAAGCCTTTGGTGGCCGAATTCCCCATCTACTGCCGACTCATTTATCAGTAGGGTTTTCCCCGGACGGCGCGTAGCCCCAGTGAGCCGGACAGCAAGACGCGACCTGAAGCTCCCCATCAAGGTGAACAGCAAGACGCCGCCGCCCGCCCTCCAGCCCTTCACCGACTACTTCAAGGGGTTCGAGAAGGTCGCGGCAGTCAGGAAGGTCTTCGGGGACGAGACCGAGGCCGTCCTCGCGAGGCTGAAGATAGGCTTCATCTCCAACAGGCGGATGTACATGGGGATACGGGACGACGACGGGAACATCGCCGTCGGGACCTACCACCTGAGGCACAGCACGGACCGAGTCCTGTATCTCGACATCGTCCACGAGCTCTTCCACATCAAGCAGTGGATGCGCGACAAGGAGTGGTTCACCAAGGAGCACGAGAAGTTCATGGGGGACTTTTCGCTGTATTATTCCAGCCCGCTCGAGCTGCCCGCGTACGCCCACACGGTGAGGGAGGCGGAGCGGCTAGGGATGAGCCGGAAGGAGATAGCGGAGTACCTCAGGATGATGCCCGTCCCGCAGAGGGTCTGGAACCGCTTCATTAAGGAGATGGAGATCAAACCTCGCCCTGGCGTAGGCGGGCAGGCAAGTACGAAGACGGAGAGGCTTCCCGTCAAGATCAACCGCAACCCCAAGCTCGTCCTCCTTCCGTTCACCGACTACTTCCAGGGGTTCGAGGAGGCGGAGCCAGTCAAGGCCATGTTCGGGAACGGGGCGAAGAAGGCCCTGGGGGGCATCAAGGTCGAGTTCCTGGAGAGCCCCTTCGGCTCGATATTCCCGAGCGAGGAGGACGGCCACCTGGTCGTCAACTCGAGCTTCGTCAAGAAAGCCGACCTCGAGTCGGTCTACCTTGACGTGATACTTTCCCTGAACTTCGTTTGGCGGGCCGCTCAGGCTGGCGCAGACCCGCCCGGCTCGGAGGGCGGGGAGTTCGGCGAGAGCCCGGTCGTGCTCGACTCCTACAAGGCGATGGTCGAGGAGGCAAGAAGGATCGGGACGCCGGAGGCGAAGGTCCGGGAGCGACTGCAGCTCCCCGAGTTCATGATGAGCGGCTCGGCGTTCGAGAAGTTCGTCGCGGCTATCGGGCTGAAGCCTGGGACCGGCTGACCCGGCCGCGTTCCAATGGATTTCTGCTCGATATTGCAGGTGCGTAACCGCTTATTACTTCGCCGAGCCCTTAAAGCACGTGAGCCAAATCTGTGGGAAGGCGCTGGTCGGCCAGACTTGGCACGTCCACCACTGCGTCCAGGACAGGGACGACCTTCACGGCCAGAGCCACTCCTGCCCGTGCGGGCACGAGTGGACCAACGAAGAGCAGCTCACACTGGCTCCCTACCTGAAGGTCTTCGCAGAAGCCGGGTAGCCTCCGGTAGGCCAGAAAGGTTGTAAAACCCGTTCTCGAGAATCTGACGGGAGGAGCGTCGGTCTCGTTTTACTACAAGGGAGGGAAGATGGTCGTCGCGTCCCGCAACACGGACCTCCACGGATACGGGGAGGAGATCAGGGGCGAGCTGGGGAGGCTCATCCCCCGCGGCAAGAAGCTGAAGGTCCTCGACGTCGGGACGGGGTTCGGGATCAACGTCGCGTTCCTGGCCCGCTGGCTGCCGAAGGGAAGCGCGGTCTGGACGGTCGACCCCTCGAAGGAGGTCCTTGCAGACGTGAAGGCGGCGCTCGACGAGGAGAGCGCGCGCCTGGTCAGGTTCGCCGTCGCCACGGCGGACGACCTCGACTTCGAGGACGGCTTCTTCGACTACGTCGTCTCCGTGATGGTCCTCCACCACATCGAGAAGCTCCAGCCCGCCCTGAAGGAGATGGCCAGGGTGCTGAAGCCGGGCGGGACGCTCGTCGTGGTCGACTACAAGCCCGAGGCCTCGCACGAGCTGGAGTTTCGGACGCGGCACGAGGAGTCGGACTTCTTCGAGCCGGAGGCCGTGGTCAGGGGAATCGGTAGGCTGGGGATGAAGGGAACCCCCAAGGACTTTGGCGTCTGGTACCTGGTCCAGGCGAAGAAGAAGGAGAGGTCTAGTGCGCCCCGGCCTGCGGCGCGGGTCGGACGCGCGACAGCACGAGCGGGATGATGAAGACGGCGGTATAGAGGCCGCCGGTCAGCCACGCCACCTGGTACCCGTAGCCGACCACCACGAACGAGAAGAGGTAGGGCGCCCAGAAGCTGAAGAGCAACTGGATGGAGTTGACCCAGCTCAGGGCTATAGCACTACGGGCCTTGTCCGCGGACGAGTGCCACGCCGTCCCGAAGGCGACGGTGTAGCCCACTCCGCTCGCCAGCCCCACGGTCACCGCGGAGGCCAGGACAGCGGCGGGAGTGGCGAGAGAGGCCAGCGCCACGCCCCCGGCGATTGCGAGGCCAGAGAGGGCGAGGACCAGCTTGACCCTGACGATCCTGTTGTGGAAGTGCCCCGCGAGGGGGGCGGTGAAGAGGCCCGAGAAGATCACGAGGCTCCCGATCCCGCCCGACAGTCCCGCCGAGAGCCCGAGGCTGTCGTGCAGGTACACCTCCACGAACGTGGCGTCGAGGGTGTTCCCGACGTTGTACGCAAGCAGGACGCAGCCGACGAGGAGGAGCCACTTGTCGCTGAGGATCCGCCTGAGGTCGGGGAGGTTGAGCTTGAAGTCCCGCGCGGGCGGGTCGGCGGGGACTTTGAGGAGGAGGAAGGCCGTCGACGCCAGCCCGAGCCCGCCGATGAGGGCGAGGCTGAGCCTCCACCCGATGGAGTCGCCGATTATCCCCCAGGCTAGGAGCCCTATCCCGCCGCCGACCGACGCCACGGCGTTGTTGAGCCCCAGCACGAAGCCCGCCCTCCCCGCGCGGGAGTACCTGGTCATCAGGGAGATGCTAGGGGGGAAGAAGAGGGCCATCCCCACTCCGCTGAAGAACCTGAGGATGGCGATCAGGTCGATGCTCGAGACGAGCGCGCAGAGCATGGCCGACGCGGAAAGGAGGACCATCCCGACGATGCACAGCGTCCTCGCGCCGAACTTCGCGGAGAAGATGGCTCCTGGGACCTGGAAGAGCCCTATCCCCACGAGGAAGGCAGAGGAGATCAGCCCGAGGCCTGAGACCTGCGTGTGGAGGTCGAGCGCTATCAGGTAGAAGATGGGCGGTATCGAGAACCAGTTGATGGAGTAGAAGAGCCTGTTCCCCAGCACTGTTGCGACCGCTAGGCGGTCCTGAGTCTCTTCGACCAAACGGGTTGCCCGGCTGCGCCTCCTCTCCTCGATGCCTCTTTAGGTGTTAGGCGGCGGGTCGGTCAGAAGCGGGCCCCAGGGCGGATGTTGCGCTCCGCCCTGGGCGCTTCGAGCAAGGTGGGTTCTACTGGGCTTAGCGTTCTACGACCATGGTCCGCATCGCACGTCTGGCTTCGCGGTGCCTCTCGAGCGCGGACTGGAGCGAATCGATTGGGGAGACGGTCCATCTGATGGCATCCCGGAACGGGAGGCTCCTGAGAAGCCTCCCGACCTCGTCGTTCGACTTCGCCTCGATCACGAAGACGCTCTCTCGCTCCCCTGTGGTGACGCCTTGGACGAACCTCTTCTCGTCGGCGAGTTCCCAAAGTGCCTCGATGCTGGGCCGGATGACCTGCTGGAAGTATAGGAGAGACTCCTCGGGCCTCCGCGCCGCGAAGCTCTCCTCGATGAACTCTCCCCTGACCAGGTAGCGCATCCGGCTTTGTATGCGGCTACTTTGGATTTAGGCCTTGACGAAGTCGGATTGGTCGAAGGGGTGGGTCGACTGCGGTCTATTGGAGGCGCCGGGCGCCATGGAGAATCAGTCGGCTAGAGCACCATCCACTTGATGCTGCATCCGAACGGCCTGGTGTCCGCGACCTTCACCCCCCCGCCCGCGAGCATGTCGTCCAGGGCGTTCCTCAGGTCGGGGCTCTTGACTCCCGAGGGGTCCTTCGAGTCGTCTATCCTTCCCCTGTAGCGGAGCTTCCTGTCTCTGTCGAAGGCGAAGACGTGCGGGGTGCAGACCGCTCCGTAGGCCTCGGCCGCCTTCTGGCTCGTGTCCCTGACGTAGGGGAAGTTGAAGCCCTTCTCCTTCGCCCTCTTGACCATCTGCGGATATCCGTCCTCCGGGTATGAATTGTCGTCGTTGGAGTTGATCGCGACGAACTGGACTCCCTTCCCCGCGTAGTCCCTCTGGATTCCGACGACCCGGTCCTCGTAGGCGACAGCGTAGGGGCAGTGGTTGCACGTGAACACGACGACCAGCACGGGCTTGGCGTCGAAGGAGCGGAGCGAGTACCGCTTGCCGTCCGCCCCCTGAAGGTCGCCGAAATCGGGCGCCTTCGCCCCAAGCTCTAGCACGAGGCTGCGGTCCGCCTGGTCAGACTTAATCCTTGCCGTCGCGCCACGTGCGTCAGTAACCTACCGGCTCGCGGACGAGGACGACTGTGGAGCGCCCCGGCCAGTCCCCGTTGATTGCCAGGACCTTGAGCAGAGCGCTTGGCATCCCGTACTTCTCCCTCGCCCGGATGTCTTCCTTGGGGTAGGCGTAGAATTGCACTCTCCTCATCGCCGCGTCGATGTCGGGCACTACCTTCTGCGAACCCACGACGAAGATTGCTTTCCCAGCGCTGCTAGCGTACGGGCCGAGTTGGCTGCCGCTCGCCGACGCCGCGACCATCCTCCCGTCTTCGGTGACCGCGTGGACGCTTCCGACAATCACGTCGGGCGACGCAGAGAGCTTCCTCATCTCCGCCCTTTGGGTGTTTCTGTCCAGCTTCAAAAGCTGGGGCATGATCGCGTTGAACTTGCCCGAGGCGTTTATGTCATCGGCCAAGCCGGAAATCCTTAGCGTCTCGCTGGAGGCTGTGAGTATGGACTGACCCTCTGGAAGCACCGAGATGACGTAGGCGCGGGCCTGAGCCAGGGTGTCGAAGACCTCGACCGTGAAGTTGTGCGCTTTCAGCGCCTTTGCCGCCCTTTGGATGCTCTCCTCGGATGCGGGCTTCGCGAACGATTCGTCTATCGGGAGGCCAAACTGAGTTTTGGCCTGGATCTGCTCGGCGGTCGTCATCTAATATCGGATATCCCATATTGGGAGCCCAATATAAGCCTGTTGGACGGTCTTGCCTGATTCGTCACATAGACTCTATAGCCCACATGGAAGTATAGAGGATTCATCGGCTCGGTTCATTACAGACAAGGCATCCCTGTGAAGCATGCCTCGCGTCAGAGATTTGATGACCGTCGACGTCCCATTGACCACGCTCAACACGCCTGTGAGCGACGCCGCAAGGCTGATGAGGTCCGCCGACAGGGACAGCCTCATAGTCTTCGACCTAGGGAGGGCGATAGGGATAGTCACCGAGAGGGACATCATCAGGAAGATAACAGCGGAGGGGCTGGACGCGATGCGGGTGCACGTGGCAGAAATCGTCTCGTCTCCGCTCATCACCATCCACCCGGATAGGCCGGCGAGGGAGGCCGCCAAGCTGATGCTCGAGAAGAAGATCAGGCACCTGCCCGTCGTGAAGGAGAACAGGCTGCTGGGGATAATCACTCTCCAGGACTTCGCCAAACACATGAGCAAGAAGAGCGTCAAGGACGAGATCCTCGAGTCGATGGGCAAGGACGCCGACCAGCCGCTCGCCCTGATGCAGCAAGGATAGGCCTCGGAACGCAAAGCGTAGACCGTGGCCAAATTCTAAATATCTCATGTTCCCCGGGCTCGAAGAAGCCGGTCATGAATCCCTCTAAGAGAGGCCTCGGCGCCGCGGGCAAGACAGGAGCGGTGGTCGTCCTGATCATCGTCGTCCTGGGGGCGATCTACTTGATTCCGAAGTTCTCGGCAGCTTCCCAGTCCCAAGCGTCGAGCTCGAACTCTGGCATCAAGCAGATCACCGGGATGCCCGCGCTCTTCTATGGCTTCACGCGGATGCAGGTCTCGGTCGAAGTAAACGACCCGCTGAACGGGATCGACCAGAACCAATCCTATTCGTACACCGTCCTCGGGAAAGGCACGCTGAATTCCACCGTGTACACCAGGGTCGAGTTCACGACCGTAGGCGTCGGGAACGACGTCGTCGTCTGGTACAACTCGACCGGAGGGATTGACGAGGTTGACCTCGTCGGGGTGAGGAACTACACGGGGAACGGCGCGGCCAACCTTCCCTTCATCACGATCTACGACAGCGCCTTCGGGACGCTCGCGTCGATAGGGAACAACAGCACGCTTCTCTCGCTCCTCAGCAAGACGTCGGAGGCCATGACGAGCATAGGCCCAACGCAGGTGGACGTGACGACCTACGTGCTCCGAGCGCGGTCGTACCCCTACTCAAGCCTGACGCTGGGGCTCGCGACGATCCCCGGGACGAACGCGCAGCTGGCCACCTATTTGGACGAGAAGACGACCGACGGGACGAATAGCGTCCTCCAGGTCACGAGCCTGACGAGGTAGGCATCCAGAACGAGAGGATGGCGGCCGCAAGGTGACCCTGAACGCGACAAGCGGGTAATCTCTCAAAGAATCCCTTTGAGCAATATTAAATAATCGAGCATCGGCGAATTTCCCCTTCGGCCATGGCAAAGAACATCTTCTCGGAGGTAGAGAAGCAGGCGGACGCCGGGGGGGCGGCGAGGGCCTCGTGGCGTGGGGTCCTGGCCCTGAACATCCCCACCCTGGGCCTGGGAGCGGTCGAGTACCACCTGAGGGCGGCGAAGGCCCACGGCGACCTCAAGCCCGTCAGCTTCGTGAAGCTCGACAAGAAGACCTGGAAGGAGGTGGTCAGCCGGGAGGTCCCGAGGATGTATCGCTACAAGGAGGGCCCCGACGGTGAGCGCATCGACGTCGAGGAGATCTCGCCAGAGGACGCCAAGAAGAAGGTAAGGTACGACGGCAAGTATATGGTCTCCGTCAGGACCGAGAAGAGGTACTTCCTGAAGCACGAGCTCGAGATGGAAGGCCACTGGGTCGAGGTGCCCGTGGACCGCCTGGTCGACAAGCAGGACGGGGAGGAGATAGAGCCCTTCGAGCGGACGACCCGCGTCGAGGTGGACAAGGACGGGTTCGTGCCCATCGAGCGCCTCGAGGAGTACAAGTTCAAGGAGGTCTACCAGCTCTCGCCCGACACCGACAAGAGGGTGAAGGAGACCGTCTCGAGGGTCAAGCAGCTCGCGCGCTACCTGCTGGAGAAGCACACCGCGCTCGTCGCGTTCTTCTCCTGGGGGAGGGGCTACCAGTTCTACACCGCCGTCGTCTACCCATACGAGCGCAAGGACGGGAAGCTCTGGCTCCTCATGGGGATGAGCGAGGGGATACTCAAGCTGGACACCGCCTGGGCGCTCGAGAGTGAGGAGGGCGAGGAGATGGCGCCGGTCCCGACCGCCAAGAAGAAGCCCAAGGTCACGATATCGAAGTAGCGCTTGCTAGGGTTCCCCGATGAGTGACCTGCCGGACTACGTCGCCGAGCACTTCGCCCACGCTGTCAAGCAGGACCTCGCGACGTGGCTGCTCCACAACCCGTTGCCCTGTCTGGTTGAGCCGAAGATAGACGGCATCAGGGTCTTCCTCTTCAAGAGCGGGGACAAGCTCGTCATCTCCAGCAAGCACGGCGCCATCTACACGCCGCAGTCGAGCCCCAAGGTCTTCGCCACACTGCCCGAGTTCCTCCACGCCCCTCACAGGATGATCCTCGACGGGGAATACGTCGCCAGGAAAGCTCAGCTCTTCTTCTTTGACGTCCTTCAGGTCGACGACAGGGAGCTTCGTCCCCTGCCGCTGACGGAGAGGAAGAAGGTCCTCAGGCAGATTCTCAAGGGGACGGGTCTGGAGGTCCCCTACAAGCTCGCGAAGTCGGTCGAGGAGATCCTGGCCCTGAAGGACCGCTTCGTCAAGGAGGGGTACGAGGGGATTGTCGCGAAGAACCCCCAGTCCGCCCACGGGCAGCCGGGCTCGTGGCTGAAGATGAAGAAGTACGACACCGTCGACGTCTTCATCACGGACTACGAGAAGACCCAGGACATGGAGAGGACGGGCGTCCCGCGGTCGTGGTTCGTGGGGGTCTACGACGAGCATGGGCGCCGCGTCCCGCTGGGCAAGGTCGGGGCCTTCGTCGAGAAGGTCGACCCCCGCAAGGTCGTGAAGGGCGCGGTCGTCGAGGTGAGGTATCAGGAGGTCACCGAGGACACGAAGCTCCGGGGGGCGTTCATCCTGAGGGTCAGGCACGACAAGGTCCCAGGCGAGTGCCTGCTCTCCCAGCTGAAGTGAGGCGAGAAGATGCCCTCCCTCAAGAAGGACCTCGACCCGAAGTTCGCCCGGAAGGTCGCCGCCGACTTTCTGAAGAAGACGTCCGACCTCTACGAGAGGTGCGAGCTCGCCGGGAGCCTGCGGAGGAAGGAGCCGGTCGTCCACGACATCGACTTCGCCGTCATCCCCAAGGGCGACGACTTTGGCGCGTGGAGGGACGAGGTGAAGGAGCGCGTGGAGAAGATAGGGGGGACGGTGATCACCTTCGGCGAGCAGATCTCGGACTTCGCCTACAAGGGCGCCCAGGTCAACCTCTTCCTCTGCCCAAGCCCAAGGTCCTGGGGTGTCACCCTGATGTGGGCGACGGGACCGAAGGGCCACACCATCGGGATGACGATAAAGGCGAGGAACAAGGGGCTCCTCATCAACTCGAGGGGCATCTGGACCAGGGACGAGCCACCGAGGCTGGTGCCTGCGAGGACCGAGCAGCAGGTCGGCAAAATCCTGGATTGGAAGTTCAAGCCCCCGGAGACGCGCGGGAAGGAAACCAAGAAGGAGGCAGCCTTCTACTAGCCCCCGCGCGCCGCCTTTCAATTAGCCCGCGGGTACGATGCCGGCGGAGGCGCGATGAACCTTCGTGCGGGCGAAACCAATCTCAACCGGGTTTACAAGGCTGGCCGTAGCCGCTTGTTTGCTGCGCAAATCGGCGACAAAGCGCAATCGAACTCACCCCGAGAACGAGGCGATGTTTAAGAGGATGCGGTCAAATATTCCTCCGAGCCCGTTGGCGCCCAGCAGTTTCAAGCGCGAAGGCACCGCTGCCGCGCAGAGGGTGGCGAAGCGGGCTTGGAGACGGGCGAGGAGGAGCGCTCCCTCTACCGCCGTCGCGGTCGTAGTGCTCATCCTCCTGGCCTCGGTCTGGCAGCCGCACGTCGTCCCGGATCAGGGTTCGCATGTGCCGGTCGTCCCATTTCTATCCCCCCGTGGGACCACATTCCGCCCAGCTTCGACGTGGCTGGCGGCCGGCCCTGGCGGCGGGGTTGCGCAGAACTCGTCCTCCGCCACCTACGACGAGCAGATTGGCGCGACTTTCACGGATAACTTCACCAGCCTTGCCTACAACGTCACCGTCCTGACGCAGACCGACGCTGAGGGCTACGGCCCTGGCTACCTTCTAAACGGCCTGACCGCCCAGGGCTACTTCTACCAAGTTGGGGTCTCCTACAACTGGCCTACTGAGCCCGGGAGTTACCCCGGGTTCGGGTTCGGCTACCAGGTCTTCGGCCCCAGCGACACGCCGGTGTACCCACCAATCGGGGGCTCCGGGCTCGAGAATTTCTCCGCGACAGTGAACTCAGGAGACAGCGTCCTCCTCAGCCTCACCTTCACCGGCTCGACCGTCCAGATGCTGGCGCGAGACTGGAACACGGGCGCCACCGCGCAGACGAACTATAGCAGCTTCGGATCTACGAGCTTCGTCGGGAGCCCGCGAGGGCCGTCCAACTTCCAGGGATACTTCACGGGCCTGATGACCGAGTGGTATCACGTCGCTCCCTATTCAGGGAACGAGGGCGGGGTCACCTATACCAACAATGCCGTCGCCCTTTCCTCGGCCTGGATGTGGATAGAGGAGTTCGACACCGGGAGCTCGGGCGCGGGTCCGAACCTCTTCCACAATGAGACCCTGACTACCTTCGCCAACGACCGGCAGGTCTACCCCTTCTACGCCGACGGCGCGACCATGTACGTCTCTGCCCACCGGTTCACCACCGGGCTGCCGGCGTCCGCGTCGTTGTCGAAGGTGACTCTCATGCCCGCCACGAAGGAGACGCCTACCCCGAGCTTCTCGGCGGCCTACATGCTCTCGGGCCAAGCGCAGACCCTTTCCATAACGGCCGGGGCGACCGTCCTCGCTGCCGACCCTGGGACTTCCATAAAGATCTCGATCAACTCGGGCGCGAGCCCCCTCGACAGATGGGTCTTCAACGGCACCTCCGGGACCGTGGTGACCGTCGCCGCAGGTGCGAACGCGACCTACGTCTTGTACCACCTGGTGCAGGAGACAGTCGCGTATCAGGTCGCAGTAGGCGGGCAGGCGTTGCCCGTTTCGTCGGCGCCCGACCTCCGCTATGAAGTCCCCCCGCCAGTCGCTTCTGCCACTGCGGCCACGGCGGCCGCCACGCTGGCGATCAGCACAAGGCCTGTCGTCATCTACATGCTGATTGGATCGAATGCCAGCATGATCAACCGGACCATCTCCGGACCCGCCGGAGAGCGCTGGATTGCCAGCTCGCGGGACTGGAACATCACCGATGAAGGCTTGATCCCCCTCCCGATCGAGTTCTACCAGCAATACGAGGTCTCCGTCGGCTACTCTGTCGTCGGGGGCGGGACCACGTCTCCAGCTCCCGAGTTCACAGCCGCCTCCTTGGGGAGCCTGATTTCAATTCCGCTCCTGAGAGCCGCCACCATGGGCTGGTTCGACGCGGGGAGCGCGTTCTCCTTCTCGGACGTCGTAAACGGCTCGGGAGGCGCGGAGAGGTGGGTCAATTCCGGAGGGGCGGGGTTCGTTCCGGGCATCGCGGGGTTCGGGCCGGTCATCTCCTCGCCTGGCGAGGCGTTCTCGGAGGTCTACACTCACCAATATTACGCCCGTCTCTC